>JGI12635J15846_10002931_pt1 | contig 14883 bp, 11 predicted proteins | sample BlaSpr_A8_OM2_M2_FD_15846 | JGI IMG/M metagenome (IMG submission 15846) | reverse complement strand
TTCAAAGGGCAGACATAAGAAGACGTTGAGAGCAGGGAAGCGGATTGTCTGGATTCGGATTCCTCATCGGGGATTCGGCCCCGATGAGGAATCTCCGCATCCTACAAGCCTATTGTTGCACTTCGACAAATCCGAAGTAGCCGTCCGTGTCGTTGGGTCCTGCGGTGAAATACATCCAATTTGTCGGACCGTTGTTGGTCGTACCCCCGCCAAATTCAATCCCCCAAATGCCGTTGATGCTGACGGGCTGGCCGAGATGGCGAACCACGTCGATGAACTTGCCGGTCTTGAGGTTGAAGGCATTGATGGTTCCGATAGTGGCGTTATTGGTAATAAGCAGTGCTCCGCTCAACGGACCGAAGGTAGAAGGCGCGACCGCAAAACCCCAGGGTTGGTTGAAGACACTGCCCGAGGCGAAGCGCTTCACGAACTCGCCTTGCTCGGTGAAGATAGAGATGTATCCGCCGCCCTGGCCGTTGGTGGCTGCGAAAGAGACATAAAGTTTGCCACCGATATCTTGAATGCCAAACGGCGCGAAGCCATCGGGAACGGAAGCATCGGTGAATTGCCCAACCAGTTTGAAGTTGCCGTCATACATGTCGATGACGTCGTTGGCGGCGTCAGCGGCATAGATATGGTTGAACGAACTGTAATTGGTAATGGCGAGGCCGGTAAAGGACGCACCGGGTTGGGTGACCGCGATCACAGAAGAGCCGATGTTGGCGGGAGACCATCCGCTAATTGTGCCGTCGAGTGTGTCGAAGATGAAGATCGAAGTCGACCCGTTGATCTGGAATTGCGACGATCCGTTGTAGACGATGCCTGTCGGAGAACCGGGGCCGCTGCCGCTGGCCGGTGGGACGACGACATTGAGGGGCACCTTGGTGCCCGAGCCGTTATAAAGAGTGGACCAGCCGGAGGCTTGGTCGCTGATCCAGAAAGGCGAACCGGGGGCATAGACGAGGCCCCAGGGGTTAGCGAGCAAAGGGTCGACGGTAGGTGCGCCGCCGGGCAAGTTTGAGACAAGGTTGGTGACGCTGTACTGCGCGCTGGCAGCGGTTGTGACGAGCAGCAAGAGACCGAGCGAGAGCGTGACGAAGAACTTGGGATATCGCATGGGGAGTCTCCTTAGAAGTTCGAATGGAGTGGAACTCCAGATTCGATTGAGGCCGCAGGATCCGGGCGGTAGTTTTCTGTCCCCTTATGTACGCTCGATAGCCTGCGATCCCAGTGTGGATGCTAGAAGGCGTGGAAATGCGATGTGTCATGACAATGTCATCTGTTTGTCTTTTTTTTGTCTGTAAAGACCGGGGGCAAGATCGAGGGAGAAGTAAAAGGCCGCCAGGGTAAGCGGCCTTTGTCGTTGTTAGATGTCTTGTTTGATCTTCTTGAGGCGGAGTTACTTCACAAACGAAACTACTCCGAAGTAGCCGTTGGTGTCGCTGGGGCCGGCGGTGTAGAACAGTTGCGTTTTCGAGCCATTATTGGTCGTGCCGCCGCCGAATTCAATTCCCCACAGACCACTGATGGTCAGAGCTTTTCCGGCGGAGTTCTTTAGGGCGCTCATGAACTTTCCAGTTTTCAAATTGAAGCCATTGATGGTTCCGGTTGCGGTGTTGTTGGAAACCAGCAGCGTACCACTGAGTGGTCCGAAGCCGGTGGGCGCAACGGCTAATCCCCAGGGCTGGTTCAAGGGTTTGCCTTGGGCGAAGCGCTTCACGAAGGTGCCGGTTTCGGTGAAGATATCGATGAAGCCGCCTGCTGCACCCGTGCCGCTGGCGTAGGTTACGTAGACTTGTCCAGCGATGTCTTGAATGCCGAAGGGTGCGAAGCCGCTGGGAATCGTGCTATCGGTGAAAGAGCCCACGAGACTGAAGGTGCCGTTATACATGTCCACTTTATTGTTGGCGGCATCGGCGGCGAACAGGATGTTGCCGGAGGTGTGGCTGGTGATGGCGAGACCGGTGTAGACCGCGCCTTTTTGCGTGACACCGATCAGTGCGGTGCTGGGATCGAAGGTGGACCAGCCACTGATGGTGCCATCGAGGGTAGCGAACAGGAAGACGGAAGTCCAGGTGTCGATCTGGAATTCGGTTGAGCCGTTGTAGACGATGCCGGTGGGCGTGCCGGAACCGGTACCGCTGGCCGACGGAATGACCACCTTCAGGCTTTGAGGCGTGCCCGTGCCGTTATAGAGCGTGGACCAGCCGGAGGCTTCGTCGCTGACCCAGAACGGCGCGTTGGGACCGTAAGCCAATCCCCACGGGTTGGTCAGCAGCGTGTCGGCATGTTTTGCTTTGCCGGTCAGATTGGAAACCAGGTTGGTGGCTGAGTACGACTGCGCCAGGGCCGCAGTAGCGAAGAGCAGTGACAGGGCGAGAGAAACGGCGAGAGCGAGAGTGCGACGTTGCATTGGGCAATTCTCCTTGGGAGTTCAAACGGAAGTGAACGAAGGATCAGCGAATCGATCAGCAATCCGGCATCGCGGGATTCGAGTCGCGCGATAGCCGGCGAGCCAGATGATGCTAGCTGGCAGGCTGACGGCGAATGTCAAAGGCGTGTCATTGGTTTGTACAATTTGTGTCTGTGGTGAGTTTCCAGTTCTCGGATCTCGGTTCCGAGGCATCGGTGCCTTTCCGAAAACTGAGAACCGAGAACTGTATTGCAAGTTATTACGGCTTAATCACGCCAAACGTGCCGGCCACGTTGTTGGATGGGCCAGCGGTAAAGTAGAGCGAGTTGGCGGAACCATTGTTGGCGGTATTGCCGCCGAACTCGATGCCCCATAATTGGTCGATGGTGATGACATTGCCTGCGGTGTTCTTGAGAGTGCCGACGAACTTGCCGGTAACGGCGTTGAACGCATTGATAGTGCCGTGGTCCGTATTGTTGGAGACCAGTAGCGTGTCGCTGAAGGCGCCGAAGTTTTTGGGCGCGACAGCCAAGCCCCAGGGTTGATTCAAAGGAGCGCCCTGAGCCAACGTCTTTATCAACGTTCCGCTTTCCGTAAATACGTCGATGTAGCCGCCGGATGCGCCGGAGTTTCCGGCATAGGTGACGTAAACGACTCCGTTGATGTCCTGCACGTTGAAGGCGGAGAAGCCGGTGGGAATCGAAGGATCGGTGAGAGTGTTGACCAGGTTGAAGCTGGCGTCATATACATCGACTACGTTGTTGGCTGCGTCTGCGGCGTAGAGAAAATTCCCGGAAGCGTTGCTGGTGACAGCCAGTCCGGTGTAGACCGCGCCGGGAGTGGTGACGGCGATGATCGCCGCATTGGGATTGGATTGCGGCGCCCATCCGCTGATGGTGCCGTCGATGGTGGAGAAGAGGAAGAACGCCGGCCAACCTTCAACTTGAAAATCCTGCGATCCGTTGAAGACGATTCCGGTGGGAGAGCCCGGGCCGGCTCCGCTGGCTGAGGGAATGAGTACGATTAGACCTTGTTTCACTCCCGCGCCGTTGTAGAGTGTGGACCATCCGGAACCCTGGTCGCTGACCCAGAAAGGACCGCCCGGGCCATATACCAATCCCCAGCCATTGACCAACAATGGGTCATCGAATCGGGCCTGCTTCACCTGGTTGGAAACTAAATTTGTAAGCTGATACTGCGCCATGGCGGCACTGCTGCATAAAGTCAGCGCGACGGCCAGGGCGATTTTGTGACGTTGCATATTGGATTCTCCTTGTCGTGCGATCTCGGGGCGGAATGAAGGTGCCCCGATCATCAACTCAACCTGAGTTCATTCTTTGAGTTCACTTCGCAGACTGAGTCGTTTTGGATGCTATGGAGTGGTGGGCGAAGAATTGTCAATGCGGCGTCACGGGTTTGCAGTATTTGTGTCTGTAAAGTTCTGAGAAGCGTGGGAAGATTGGCCTGGCGGGTGAAACTGGAGACAAAATTCGATAGCGGCAGAGTTTGATTGCGACTGCGGTTGCGATACTCGCCAGGTCCCCTTCGACTGCGCTCAGGGCAAGCTCTCGCTCCGCGGGTGAAGACGCCAAGCTCCGGGACGACTCCTCATGAGGCGAGGAATTGCATGTCTCGTGAACTGCACCACGAATAAGAAAGTCCCGGCCGAGGCCGGGACTTTGACAGATGTTTGAACGGGCTTTTGAACGAACTTAGGACGCGCGACGTTGACGGTCGCGGTTCTGATCATCCTGCTCGTTCTGTTCGGTGCCGCCCGTCGATTGATTCTTCTTGTTGGGGTCGTTCTTCTGACCGGACTGGCCGCTCTGCTCAACCTGATCGTGCTGGCCCTGGCCCTTTTGGCCCTGACCCTGTTGACCCTGTTGTGAGCCGTAATTGGTCTGACCACCCTGCTGGTTCTTCGTCTCGTCTGCCATTGCGCATCTCCCTGATAGCGGAGCGCACGCATCGCGCTTCGCGGTTTATTTTAGTTCTGCAAGTTAGTTGCGAATGCGCGGGGTGGGGTTGGGCTGAAAATATTCAGTGCGTTTAACTAAAACGTTAATCTTGCGGGGGCGGGCGACTATTGGACCGTGACCTTCACTGTTTTCGTAGAGCGCCCGTATTCGTTCGTACTGTATAGCGTGTAGGTGGTTGTCGTTTTGGGAGTGACGACAACGGATGTTCCGCGAATGGCGCCGACTTGCGGCGATACGACGAAGTAGGAAGCTCCGGTAACGGTCCAACTCAGCGTGACGGGTTGCCCTGAGGTGATGGTCGTGGGATTCGCGGTGAAGCTGGTGATGGTTGGGGATGGTCCGGTTGGGACATTGTTCGGAGTGTAGAGAGGACTGATCTGAATCACGTCGAAGGCGGAGGCTGGAACTTGCTTGAGTGTTCCGAGATCGTTGTTGTTCCAGCGATTGTCGGGATCGCCGCTGATGTACATGTTGCTACCGTTATCGGCCATGATCATGCCGTATTTTTGCAGGGCTGCAAGTACGACTTGCGCCTGCGGAGGATAAGAAGAAATATCGAATGAGGATTTGAGGCGCATGCGCATACCCATGGGTGCGGCGTAAGCGTTGGTTGAGGTCGCTGCCCAATGCGAAGCCGGGGGAGTGAAGGCTTCGAGGCTGTTCTGTAGCGTGAAGCGCAGGGCGTGTTGAATCTGTCCGCTGGCGACTTCATCGTAGCGGGCGAGGCCGGGGAAAATGGACAGGCCGGCAGCGTCGGCGGAGGTCCAGGTGTAGGGGCGCTGTTCGTCGTCGAGGAGATCCCAGACGGCGGCGGAACCTGCGTCCCAACTGCCGTTGGTTTGCGGGTAGGAACTGTAGAGTTCATAGAGCCAGCAGTTGTCGCGGTCGAGGACGAGCACGTGGCGGTCGCCATTGCCGGGGTTGGGATAGCCTTCGATCGGCGCGGTTTTCGGCACAGGCATGGGGCCGGGATCGCTTTCGCTGCCGGACTGCGTGTACTTGATATTTACGAAAGGCGAACCGCTGACGACGACATAGGGAATGCCGATGGTCTGGCCTGCGTAGAGGCCGGCGCCGAAATCCGGATGTAAGGGAGTGGTCGAGCCGATGAAGTTGACGATGTTGGCCGAGTTGGGATCGACGGGAGCGGCGGAGATGTCCTGATTCCAGGCGTTATCCGCGGGGAAGGGAATGAAACCATTGAGGCTAGCTCCGCGGCCGAGGCTCATGGCGCTGCACGACTGGGCGTGCGCGGCGGAGGCGAGGAAACAGAGCGCAATCAGGACTACGAGAGAATGATTTATGGTCCGCATGGTTCACCTTTAGGAAGGAATTCGTGCGCTTACGATAGCAGGTCGGGGTGAGTGCGAAGAACCTGCCGCTAGTACATTGGAGAAGTTTGTTCGGATTTCGTAACAAAATTTACAGGGTTGAAATTTGGCGTGCGCCGTCGGTTAGACTGTGCCTGTTTTTGTGTAGAGCCTTCCCCTATTGCAGCAGAAACAGCGGACCCGTCTTGGGTTCGCTGTCTGTTTTTAGGCCTGTCTTTTTTAAGCCTGTCTTTCCAGGCCCTATTTGCGCGCTCATCCGGAGAACAATGGCGAGAGTTCGCCTGGCGCGTCGATGAGCACATCGGGTGCGGGGTTATTTAATGTATGCGGGGCGAAGCCGTAGGTAACGCCGACGGTCCAGAGGCCGGCGTTACGGCCGGTTTCCACGTCGACGTGAGAGTCGCCGACGATTACCGTTTCTTCCGGCTGGACGCCGATTTCTTGCAGTAGTTGGCGCGCGCCCTGGGGGTCGGGCTTCTTGGTCGGGAAGCTGTTTCCGCCGTAGATCTGAACAAAGAACGGACCCAGACCCAGGGCTTCGACGATGGCGCGCGAAGGAACGACGGGCTTGTTGGTCAGGACCGCGAGTTGGCGCTGGTTGCCATTATTCGGCGGGGGGTGACCGGGGTGCTGAAGAGTAGCGAGGGCTTCTTTGATCCCGCTGTAAACCGTGGTGTGATCGAGTTTGTGCTCGCGATAGTAAGCGAGAAAATATTCCAGCCCTTTCCGCACTAAGGTTTCTTCCGTGGCGTCGCCTCCCAGAGCGCGCTGGATCAGGGCAGGAGCGCCGTCGCCAACATAGCTGGCGATGACGTCGTCGGGGAGTTCGGGACGGCCGATGTGGCGGAGGGCGGCGTTGACGGAGTGCACCAGGTCGAGGCGGGAATCGATGAGGGTGCCGTCAAGATCGAAGATTATCAGTTTGATGGAGCGAGGATCGAAAGGGCGCAGGGTGCGGATCATTCTGCTTAAGGATAAAGCATTTAGCGGTGAGCAATCGGCAATCGCAATAGGGTGGGCTTTGATTTGGTTGCTTGAAATTGTGTGACCGCCCTTGATTCTGGCGGCCGGGAAGCCTTAACGCGGGAGAGTAAGACGAACTTCCACGCTTTTCCAACGCCCCCTCACCATTTACAATGCAACAGGCCTAGCGATAGGGAATTCTGGTTAAACTTCGTCCTGCCGCAACCGCCGACCAGCCAACAGAATCTATATCCTGTCCAAGATTCCCAGGGAGTACGATGGCGACCACAAAAACTGACCCAAAACTCGGTTTGGCGGCCAATGGCGGCAAGAAGGCGAAGCACTATGAGGGGCTGACGCGCGAGCGACTGGTCGAGGCCTACCGCATTATGTATACGGCCCGGCGCATTGATGACCGGGAGATCCTGCTGAAGCGGCAGCAGAAAATTTTCTTTCAGATGTCGGGTGCGGGGCATGAGGCGATTGGCGCGGCCGCGGGGCTGGCGCTCAAGTCGGGGTATGACTGGTTCTATCCGTATTACCGCGACCGGGCGCTGTGTTTGGCGCTGGGAGCCAAGCCTTATGAGATGTTTTTGCAGGGCGTGGGAGCGGCGGATGATCCGAGTTCGGGCGGGCGGCAGATGCCTTCGCACTGGAGCTATCCGAAGTTGAATATTGTGACGCAGTCGTCGCCGACGGGGTCGCAGATTTTGCAGGCTTTGGGGTGCGCGGAGGCGGGGAGATATTTTGCGCGAAATCCGAGGGCCGCGGAGGTGCCGGAGTCAAGATCCGCACCCTTCGACTCCGCTCAGGGCATGCTTCTCGCAACGGACGAGAGAAATGGGGCACCNATTTCGATGAACGGGGCGCCCGGCGCCGATTATCGTTCATTCAAGAACGTTTCGTTCCAGGGCGACGAGGTCACTTATGTTTCCCTGGGCGATGGGACGACNAGCGAGGGCGAGTTTTGGGAAGCGATGAATGCCGCCGCGCTGGGCAAGNTGCCAGTGATTTTCTGTGTAGAAGATAACGGGTACGCCATTTCCGTGCCAGTGGAAGTACAGACGGCTGGAGGAAGCATTTCGCGGCTGGTCTCGAGCTTTCCTAATTTTCATTTTGAAGAAGTGGATGGGACCGATCCGGTGGCCAGCTATGCGGCCATGGTTCGGGCGGCGAAGTATTGCCGCGAGGGGCATGGCGCGGCGTTCGTGCACGCGCATGTGATTCGACCTTATTCGCATTCGCTGTCGGATGACGAGCGGTTGTACCGTCCAGATGCGGAGCGCGAGAGGGATGCGGCGCGCGATCCGGTGACGCGGACGCAGATGTTCTTGCTGCGCGAAGGGATTCTGGACGAAAAGGGAATCACGCAACTGGAAAAGCAGGTTGAAGAAGAGTTGCAGGCGGCCGTGGATATGGCGCTGGCCGCTTTGCCCCCTGCGCCGGAGTCGATTACTAAATTTGTTTATTCGCCCGACATCGATCCTACGTCTGCGGCGTTTGAAACGCAGCCGGTTGTGGGCGCCGATTCCGCCGATGGTAAGAAGCCCGCGGCGAAGACCATGGCGGATTTGATCAATGCCACGCTCCACGATGAGATGAGGCGCGATGAGCGCATCGTGATTTTCGGCGAAGACGTGGCCGATTGCAGCCGCGAAGAATATTTGAAGCGCAAGCTGGTGAAGGGCAAGGGCGGAGTATTCAAGCTGACGTTCGGCTTGCAGTGCGAGTTTGGGCCGGAGCGAGTTTTTAATTCTCCGCTGGCCGAGGCAGCGATTGTGGGGCGCGCAACCGGCATGGCGACGCGCGGGTTGAAGCCGGTCGTTGAGATTCAGTTCTTCGACTACATCTGGCCGGCGATGATGCAGATTCGCGATGAGCTGTCGGTGATTCGCTGGCGCTCGAATAATGGATTCTCGTGCCCGCTGGTGATTCGCGTGGCTATTGGTGGATATCTTACGGGTGGCGCGATTTATCATTCGCAGTGCGGTGAGAGCACGTTCACGCACATCCCCGGGCTGCGCGTAGTGTTTCCGTCGAATGCGCTGGACGCAGCCGGGCTTTTGCGCACGGCGATCCGGTGCGACGATCCAGTGCTGTTTCTGGAACACAAGCGTCTGTATCGCGAGACTTATGGGCGCGCGCCTTATCCTGGGCCGGACTTCATGATTCCGTTTGGCAAGGCGAAGATTGTTCAGCCGGGAACGGATTTGACGGTGATCACTTATGGCGCGGTGCTGCCACGTGCGTTGCAGGCGGCGCAGAAGATTGAGCGCGAGGCGGGAGTGAAGGTCGAAGTAATCGACTTGCGTTGCCTAAATCCGTTCGATTGGGAGACGATTGCGGAATCGGTGGCGAAGACGAATCGCGCGCTGGTCGCGTATGAAGACACGCTGAGCTGGGGATATGGCGCGGAGATTGCCGCTCGCCTTGCCGACCAGCTTTTCGACAAGCTCGATGCGCCCGTACGGCGCGTAGCGGCGGCGGATACGTTTGTGGCGTATCAGCCGATTCTGGAAGATGCGATTTTGCCGCAGGCCAATGACTTGTTTCGTGCGATGAAGGAATTGGCCGAGTATTAAGGAACAGAGGTCAGTGCCTAGTGGCCAGTTGAACCAACATGGCCATCACCGGGTTTCAGCGCGAGCGGCGGTACGCGTGTGAATAATGTTAAAAGTCCCCTTTGAAAGCCTCTTCTCTGCCATTCGGCGGTACAATTCTTCGCAGTTACGTGCGCCTGGCACGTTTGAGCGCCGCTTCCCGGAGGCTACGATGTTCACCTCGAAACTCTCGTCTTTGGTTTCATTCAGCGTTTTGGCAGCGTTCGCGTTGATTTGCCCGCTGGGCGACAGAGCATTTGCCCAACACGAGAAAGTTCTTTATACGTTCAGCGGAACTGGAGGCGCACTTCCCATGGGTACGCTTGTAACCGATGCGGCGGGCAACCTCTATGGCTCTACGCAGTCCGGAGGCACGAAGGGGGCGGGCGTCGTATTTAAACTGGTCCGTGCGGGTGGCGGCTGGGTGGAAACGGTGCTGCACAACTTCACCGGGTCGAATGACGGCGGCGGTCCGCAGACTCCGCTGGTTGTGGATAGTGCGGGGAATGTCTATGGCACCGCATACTTTGGCGGCGGTTCGAACCTGGGCGTGGTGTTCGAGTTGTCGCCGTCAGCGAGNGGTTGGNCGGAGAAGGTGCTGCATAGCTTTGGCTCCATNTCCGGCGACGCGGCCGCGCCCTATACTGGCCTGGCAGCCGACACTACGGGAAATCTCTACGGAACAACTACTATCGCTGCGGGCGGATATGGCGCAGTGTTTGAGCTTTCCCGGGCGAATGGAAGTGGCTGGAATTATTCGGTCATTCATACGTTTCGCGGCCACACTTCCGACGGAGCAATTCCTTACAGCAGTATCGTGTTCGGCCAATTGGGCAATCTCTATGGGATGACGGAACAGGGGGGTGCGTTTGGCGCCGGCACGGTCTTTTCCATGAGTCTCTCCGCAAGTGGATGGGCTGAGAGTGTCATCTACAACTTCAAAGGCGGATCGGACGGAGAAGCGCCTTTCGGCAACCTTACTCTGGGAAGCGCCGGACGCTTGTACGGCACCACGTTGCTTGGTGGCGCAGACGGTCAGGGAACTGCGTTTGAGCTGACCCTCGAGGCAAGCGGCGAATGGAGTGGGCGGGTCATTCACAGCTTTGGAAGCTTTACCGGCGACGGGCTCTCCCCTGCCAGCACGTTAGGAATTGATGCGGCAGGAAACCTGTTGGGTACTACCTCCTTAGGAGGCGCGCGGAACGCGGGTACAATTTTCGAGCTGAAGCCTGATGGCGCCAGTTTTAATGAGAGGCTCGTGCTGAGTTTTTCGGGGCCGGCCAATTCCAATCCTCAAGCTGTGGGCAACGTGATTCTGGAGGGTGGAAGTTTGTATGGTGTGGGACCCGGCGGCGCGACGCGGGCTGGCGTTGTATTTGAGGTCACGCCATAGGCGGAAGGAACGCGGGCTGGATTCTTTAGGGTTCCTTTTGTTATTCGCGCCACGCGCCTGTTTGGATTGAGAGCTTCATCGCACAATGGCGGAGTCGCCGATTCAAACCAGAAACAAGCAGTAACCAAATCGCCACTATTGATGCCACATTCGACATTGCCTACTGTTCCCAATTTTCTCTACGGCACCGCGTGGAAGGAGGATCGCACTGCGGCTCTCACAGAGTTGGCGCTGCGCAGTGGGTTTCGTGGGATCGATACGGCTAATCAGCGGCGGCATTATTTTGAGGCCGGACTGGGCCAGGCGTTGGCTACGGCCTATGACGCGGGACTGCTAACGCGCGCCGATATTTTTCTGCAAACGAAATTTACTTACTGGCGCGGGCAAGATCATCGTCTGCCTTACGATCCGGCGGCAAGCCTTTCTGTTCAGGTGGCGCAGTCGATGGCCAGTTCGCTCGAACATCTCGGGACTGATTACGTCGACAGCTACGTGTTGCATGGGCCTTCTACGAACTACGACTGGGCCGAGGACGATGCTGAAGTGTGGGGGGCGATGACGCGGGAGCGCGATGCCGGACGCACCCGGCTGCTCGGCGTGAGCAATATTTCCCTTCAGCAACTGGAGCAGATGGAGAGCGCTCATAGTGAAGCTCCCGCATTTGTGCAGAACCGTTGCTTTGCCCGGCTGGGCTGGGACCGCGAGGTGCGGTCGTTTTGCCGGGAACGGAAAATTGTCTATCAGGGTTTTTCGCTTCTTACGGCTAATACGGATGTATTGGCACATCCGCTGATTAAGGGCATTTCGCAGCGTAGGAAAGCTACCGTGGCTCAGGGTTGTCTTTGCATTTGCGCGGGCGGTGGGAATGTTACCGCTTACCGGGACATCCAATGCGGATCACATGCGGCAGGATCTCGCGAGCAGTGAGATTTCGCTGACGCCGGATGAGGTTCAGGCGATTGAATTTCTGGCTGGCTAATCCGACGGAGGAGCATGGTCTAGAGGGGTCGGCTGGCGTTCGTAATCCCGCTGTGCTCCATGAGCACAGGCTCGCTGGCCGCTTGTGGGCGAGCCTACCACCCTCAACTGCAGGCAGAGGTCGAGCGCCCCAGGCATGCATAACAAACCCCACCTGTAACCTGTTTCACTCTGGAAGTGGGCGTACGCGAATCTATGAACGCCTCCGAGCCTCTTTACGCGGTTGGTTTCAGCACAGGGCGGTCAGCGGTCATCTGACTCCTCACGGTCGGTTCGACTGCTTCGGAGAAGAGTGAGCCGTAAAGTGTTCCGCCTAATGCACCGCCGATCAGCGGGGCGACCCAGAACATCCACAGTTGTTGCAGCGCCCAGCCTCCGGCGAAGATGGCTTGGCCGGTGCTGCGGGCGGGATTCACCGACGTGTTGGTAACGGGGATGCCGACCAGGTGAATCAGGGTTAGGCACAGGCCGATGGCGATGGGCGCGAAGCCCTTCGGNGCGCGGCGATCGGTTGAGCCCATGATGACCATCAGGAAGAAGGCAGTGAGAACGACTTCGGCGACGAAGCCGGCCAGCAGCGAATAGCCGCCGGGAGAATGCGCGCCATATCCGTTGGAAGCAAACCCGGCGTGAACGTCGAAGGCCGGGCCTCCATTGGCGATCACGTAGAGAACTCCGGCGCCGGCGATTGCGCCGAGCACTTGCGCAATCACGTAATGGAGCATCTCAGACGCGGCGAAGCGCTTGCCTGCGACTAATCCCAGAGTCACTGCGGGATTTAGGTGGCAGCCGGAGACGTGGCCGATGGCAAAGGCCATGGTCAGGACGGTGAGGCCGAAGGCCAGAGCTACGCCGGCGAATCCGATGCCGAAGGAAGGGAAGCCAGCGGCAAGCACGGCGGCGCCGCATCCTCCAAAGACCAGCCAGAATGTGCCAAAAAATTCCGCAAGTGCGCGTTTGCCAAGGGGCATGAGGATCTCCTTTTCGAGCGGGATTAGGGATCGATTTCTGTGGCAGATTTCGCTGCCGATGATGGCGTCAGCGAGGTTAGCACAAAGGCGGAGGGATTAAAACTGGAGTGGATCGTCCCAGGCGAACGCATGGCCGGCTTGGTTGCTGCATAAGGTATAGTGTTAGGCACTCCGGCAACCTTTCTATGCGAAAAACTGGCCACAGTCTGGTTGCGCCTCTGCGATGAACGCGATTGCCGCCCTTCCTATCGTGAATCCATCTGGAGAGCGGCATTTCGCTGCGCGGCAGAGACGAATCCCACAGCTGGATGGACTGCGTGGAATCGCGGTGCTGTTGGTCGTCCTCTATCATTTTGTTCCCTCGCTGGGGCTTGCCGGCATCGGATTCCAAAGGTCCTTCCACTTCGGATGGTGCGGGGTCGATTTGTTCTTTGTGCTGTCGGGATTCCTGATCGGGGGAATTCTGCTGGATGCCAAAGAGTCGCCCAGCTACTTCCGCACATTCTACTTTCGCAGGTTCTATCGCATCTTTCCGCTTTACTACATCTGGATCTTCCTTTACGCGGTGCTGGCTGCCGGCGCTTTTTCTCACCTTCCTGCCTCGATTGCCATCGCATGGCCCGGGGCGAGGCCGGTAATTGTCTATGGGCTGTTCCTGCAAAATGTCGTTCACAAAGATCTGTCGGGTATCGCGGCGGCCTGGCTCGGGCCGCTGTGGTCGCTCTCGGTGGAAGAGCAGTTTTACCTGATCATGCCGCTGGCCGTGCGGTTTCTGCCGAAACGGCGGCTGGTGCAGTTGCTGATGGCAAGTATCGTGCTTGCGCCGGTTGGGCGAGCGCTTGCTTATGCGTGGATACATTCGAGTGCGGCTTGGTATGTTTCGACACCGTTGCGTGCCGACGCTTTAGCAATGGGCGTTTTGTTGGCGACTGCGCTGCGGGATGAACGCTGGAAGGCACGCCTAACGCGGAGCCGTCTGCCGATATATGGGATGATCGCGGTGTTGGGCTGCGGCGTTTTTTGTCTCGCAGTTTGGAGCCCGGCGACTGAAATGCGCGCGCGGGCGATGTGGGGATTCTCTTGCCTGGATGCGTTTTTTGCCGTGATCATGCTTCTCGCTTTGATGCGGCCGCGTGGATGGTGGTCGAGCTTTTGCCAGCTAGGCTTGCTCCGAAATGCCGGCGGACTTTCGTATTGTGTGTACATTATTCATTTTGCGGTGCTGGAGATCTGTGGGGGAATCATCATTTTCCGTTTTCACGAATGGCCGCTGCCTGCGCATATCGGAGGGGTGCTGATGGCTAGTTTGGTGACATGGGCGATCGCGAAGACCTCCTGGCGGTATCTGGAATCGCCGATGATTCGTCGTGGGCATGCATATGGGTATGGGACGCGAGGAGACCGTTCCAGCGAAGACGAGGCATCACCTTCGAATTACGTAAAGGTGTCATGAAGCTAAAAGACGCAGGGAAGAACCTTGTCGAGCGAACCGCCCGGAATCCGGTAGCCTGGGCGGTCTATAAGAGTTGCGGTCGTGTGGCGGAGTTTTTCGGACAATTCTACGGTCACGCTCGGTTTGTGCGGGAAGGCTACGAGCGGGACCAGGCGTTGCAGCAAATCGCGGAGGAAATGTTTCCGCAGCCGGTCGTCGCGAGTGGACCTTTCAAGGGTCTGAAATATCCAGGGGTGCGATCCTATGGCAGCGCCTTGTTGCCAAAACTAATCGGCTCGTATGAGTCGGAACTTCATGAAACCCTGGAAGCACTGCTGACGAACGACTACGCGACGATCGTCGACATCGGATGTGCGGAAGGATATTACGCGATTGGCATTGCTCTGCGTAGTCAAAGCGCGAAGGTTTATGCGTTTGACACCAGCCCTGACGCTCAGGCGATTTGCCTCGAAATGGCGAAACTCAACGGAGCAGCGAATCGCGTAACCATCGGAAGCTTCTGCGATGAAAACACCTTGCGAGCGATCTCTCTCGGAAAGCGTTCACTCATCATCTGTGATTGTGAGGGTTACGAAGGCAAGCTGTTTACCAAGGAACTGTGCGCATTCCTGGCCCCGCACGACCTGATCATTGAGACCCACGACTTCATCGACATTGAATTAAGCGCTAAAATGCGCGAGGTTTTTGCCTCTACGCATCGCATCCAGTCCTTCAAGAGCACGGATGATATTCAAAAGGCTCACACCTACTCTTTTCCGCAAGTACTTCCTTATGACAGACGAACCAGGCGGCTCATCCTGGG
>JGI12635J15846_10002930_pt1 | contig 14886 bp, 15 predicted proteins | sample BlaSpr_A8_OM2_M2_FD_15846 | JGI IMG/M metagenome (IMG submission 15846) | reverse complement strand
AGCCGATCGAGGCGCAATATATCGGATTCACGATTCCGGATGCTTATGTGGTTGGGTACGGGCTGGATTATGCGGAGCGGTATCGCAATCTGCCCGATGTTTGCGTGCTGGAGAATTTGTAAAGCACTCTCCAGCGCATGCAAATGCACCCAAAGAGCCCCTCTGAGCGGCTGTTATGATGAAGCCTGTGAACACGATGGTTTCGCAAATTGGGCCTGCTGGCGGCGTGGAGCCTCTGCTGCTGGAAGTGGCCGACGTGGTCAATACCACGCTCGATCTGGAAACCACGCTGCAACGCGTGGCGGAAATCGTCCGCAAGGTTATCGATTACCAAATTTTCGCGATCTTGCTGCTCAACGAGCAGCGTCAGGAATTGTATGTGCGCTTTCATGTGGGCTATCCGCCGAAAGTCGCGGAGCGCCTGCGCGTGAAGGTTGGACAAGGCGTGACGGGACGCGCCGCGGAGACGCGGCAAGCCGTGCTGGTCGCGGATGCGGCCCAGGAAGACTTCTACATAGAGGCCATGCCGAACGTGTGTTCGGAGCTGGCGATTCCGCTGATTGTTAAGAATCGCGTGATCGGCGTAATCGATATTGAGGCGCGCGAAAAGGGATATTTCACCGAAGAGCACAAGCGACTTTTGACGCTGATCGCGTCGCGTATGGCCGTGGGCATTGAGAACGCACGGCTGCACACGCGGATCACACGGCAGGCGCGGACTTTGCTGCTGCTCAACGAAATTGCGCGCGAGCTTTCGTCGATTTTGAATCTTGATGAGCTGCTCAAGCGCGTCGCCGAGCTGCTCAATCGGCTGATTGATTATCAGATGTTCAGCATTCTGCTGCTCGATCAGAGCGGTCAGAAATTACAGCATCGCTTCGCGCAGCGATTTGAAGAAAGGCTGCATCTGAAGCATGACATCCCCCTCGGGCGCGGGGTGGTCGGGTACGCGGCGCAGGCTAAAGAAGCGGTTCTCGTGCCGGATGTCGCTACGAGTCCGATTTATATCGTGGGGAATCCGGAGACGCGGTCGGAGCTGGCGGTGCCGCTGATTTATCAGGAGCGCGTAATCGGAGTGCTCGATCTTGAGCACACGCGGCGTGGCTATTTCACAGAGGATCACAAGCGCACTTTGACTACGCTTGCGGCGCAGTTGGCGATCGCCATTGAAAATGCTCGGCTGTATGAGGAAATTGCGCGGCAGGAGCAGCGCCTAGAGCGCGATCTCGCGCTGGCGCGCGAGCTGCAATTTCGTTTGCTGCCGCATTCACGACCGAAGATGAAGCATCTTGATGTCGAGGCGAAGTTTGTTCCGGCGCGCGCCATTGGCGGCGATTTGTACGATTTCGTTCCGTATTCTTTATCGCGGCTGGGGATTGCGATTGGCGATGTGAGCGGCAAAGGCGCGCCGGCGGCGATTTACGCGGCGCTGGTCAGCGGCATTTTGCGTTCGCACGCGCCGATTGAGCCGGGTCCGGCTGAGATGCTTTCGGCAGTAAATCTTTCGCTGGCGGAGCGCCGGATCGCGGCGCAGTTTGTCTCGATTATTTATGCGGTGTGGGATGACGAGCGGCGATCGCTGCTCGTGGCGAACTCCGGCTTACCGCGGCCGATCTATTGTCATGAGGGCAAGATTGAGTTTATCGACGCGACCGGGCTGCCGCTGGGATTGTTCGACGAAGCGGAGTATGACGAGCTGAGTTTCAAGGCAAAGCCTGGCGATCTGTTCGTTTTCTATAGCGACGGAATTCTCGATGCGCGAAATCGACACGGGCACTCGTTTGGCCAGGAACGGGTCGAGGCAATCGTCGCGGGCTGTGCGACAAAGTCGGCGGAGTGTGTAGTCAATGAGATTTTCAAGGCTGTGACGGAGCACGCCGAGGGCGTGGACACGTTCGACGATCAGACGGTGGTCGCGATTAAAGTGAAAGACGGCCAGTCTTCCGGCAAACGCAAGTGAAACGCGCACGCGAAGCACTGTTGCGGCCGCCGGCGTTTGCTTATCACTCGAAGGGCGCGCGAGGGCGCGCAGCAAATCTCCACAGCGAAGAACTTTACTGCGAAAGGATTGCGCTGGATCGGTTGGCCGCGCAGCATGGAACGCCGCTCTATGTGTATTCGGCGGCGATGATTCGCGCTCGACTTAAGGCTTTCCGGCGCGCCTTTCGGGCCATTCCCCACACGCTGTGCTACTCGGTCAAAGCCAATTCGACGCTAGCAATTTTGCGGTTGGTTGCTGGCGAGGGTGCGGGGTTTGACGTGGTTTCGGGCGGCGAACTGCAACGAGTGGTGCGCGTGAGTCGCAAGCCGGCGGCAAAAGTTGTGTTTTCTGGTGTGGGCAAGACAGTCGCAGAGATGGAGCTTGCGTTGCGCTCGGGGATATTACTATTCAATGTTGAAAGCGCTTCGGAGTTGAATTTGCTTGCAGCGACCGCTACGCGATTGAAGAAGCGCGCCGCCATTGCGGTGCGGGTCAATCCTGATGTTTCAGCGAAAACACATCCCTACATTTCGACTGGCTTGCATCAGCACAAATTTGGCGTGCCAATTCCGGAGGCGGAGGCGCTTTACGCGCGGGCCGCGAAAGAACCGTATCTGAGTATAGCGGGAGTGAGCGTTCATATTGGATCGCAGATTACGGACGTTGCCACATTTCAGGAAGCGCTGACGCGCGTGGTTGATTTGGTCCGCACCCTGCGTGGGCAGGGACACGCCATTCGTTACATCGACGCGGGCGGGGGATTGGGGATTTCTTACGAAGGAACACAACAAAATTTCGAGAAGCAAATCACGGCTTATGCTCGGGCGGTGGTTGGTCCGTTGCGCGGATTAAAGCTGCATCTACTGCTAGAACCGGGACGTTCGATTGCAGGCGCGGCGGGAGTTTTGCTGACGCGGGTGCTTTACCGGAAGACGAACCATCGTAAGCGATTCTTGATTGTTGATGCGGCGATGAACGATTTGATGCGTCCGGCGCTATATGGTGCCTATCATGAAATTGTTCCGCTGAGCCGCGCGTCGCGTGAAATCGAGACTACCGATGTGGTCGGCCCGATCTGCGAGACCGGAGACTTTTTTGCGCGCGACCGAAAACTTTCGGTCGTTAGCGAGGGCGATCTACTGGCCATTCTCGACGTGGGCGCATATGGAGCGGCGCTGGGATCGAACTACAATACGCGCGGCCGTGCGGCAGAGGTGCTGGTGGAAGGTTCGCAGGCGAAAGTGATACGGCGGCGCGAGAGCTTTGAGGATCAACTGAGGGCGGAGTCTTGATGGGAGTCCAAAGGGATGACTTAAAGAGAAAGCGCTTTCTATGGGGCGCGTGCCTCGCTTGGGCTCCTTTCCTTTTCCTGGTCATTCCCGCGGCGATCGGCATCTCGAGCGCGTTCCGTTAAATTTCCAAGGTGAAGACAACCGGCTTAGCAGTGATCTCCCTCCACGACCTCACAGGGACTCCAGAAAATTAGTCACCGCCAGTAGCACAAGCTCAGGTTGCTGGATGAAGAGCGCGTGGCCGAGGTTCTCAAATTGCACATGCGCGGGGTGTGGCAGGAGGCGCTTGGCCAGCGCTACATCCGCGTCGGACATGAGGCCGCCCAACTCCTTCGTGGCCTGCAAAAGGAGCGTTGGGCAGGCGATGCCGCGTAACATGGTCTCACCGTCCCAACCTTTGAGCGACGATCCATCGAGCACCATGTCATAAGTGTCGGGATCTGCATGCTTCACACAGCGCGCCCAGCGCGTGAGGTAGGCTTTGTCGTTTCCGGGAAGTTGATTGATCGTGATGGTCTGAGCGCTGTCACCGTTGGGAGCGGGCAACTCGATTTTGCCGATGCCCTCCGCAATCTCGTCAAGCGTGCCGCCTTTGTGCGCGAGATCGCGGAGTCCGGAAAACAGTGCCCTATACATGGGGTGATGCATGTGTTCTACGATGATGCGGTTGTCGCCAAGAATCAGGGCACGCACCAACTCCGGATGATGCGAGGTCAGCCACATGCCCAGCATGCCGCCCAGCGAATGCCCAAATATCACAGCCGGGGCGCTGACGCGGTCGCGAAGTAGGCGGGCGATGTCAGCGGAATATTGCGGACCGTGGTAGCCGCGAGCGACGCGCGAGGACTTGCCGTGGCCGCGAAGGTCAGGCGCGAAGATATGCCAGCGCTGGCTCAGCGCGGAAATAAGCGGCAGAAATACCTGCCAGCGCCGGCCAAGGCCGTGAAGCAGCAAGAGCGGCGGTCCATGGGCGGGGCCCTCGGCGTAATTGAGTCGAACTTCGCCAGTGTCGAAGGTCTGCTCAGTCAGCCCCGGATGGATTTCGTTCTCGAACTCTTCTTTCGCCGCGTTTTTCGCGGCATCACCGGTGGGGCCGTTCACCGTTCTCCCCAATTGAGCTTACTGGCGAGCACTTCGAAAAATGTTTTCTGGAAGCGCAGCAATCGAGCGTGATGCTCGGATTTGACGCAGCGTACGATGTCGCCGCCTTGCGCCGGCAGGCCGACCTGGCCGTCAAAACTAAGATAGGCGTCTTCCTTGCCGGTCTGAACGTGAACTTCGATCTCGACCGTATCGCGCACCACCACGGGGCGATGGGTCAATCCGTGGGGCGAGACCGGTGTAATCACGAAGGCATCGACGTCGGGGTTTAGAATCGGTCCGCCGGCTCCGAGAGAATATGCAGTAGAGCCGGTGGGTGTGGCAATGATGAGAGCATCGGCCCGGTAGCTGGAAACGAATTCCGTGTTCACGAAAACTTCGAAGTGATTCAGACGGGCGATCGCGCTCTTGCTGACCACGACTTCGTTCAACGCAGCATGCGTCGCTAACGTCTCGCCATTGCGGATGAGCGACGCGCTAAGCATGGAACGACTGTCGATGATGTAACGGTGTTTTTCAATCGCTTCAAGAGCGGGATAGAGACCGGACAAGGTAAGTTCGGTCATGAAGCCGAGGGTGCCGAGATTGACGCCGAGTATCAGCGTGCCAGCTTTCGCAACCGCCCGCACGGCGGAGAGCAGAGTCCCGTCGCCTCCGAGCACGAGAGCCAAGTCCGGCGACCGCCGCGCCATATCACTTCTTGGAACCACATCAGTCGCGGAAAAATAAGCGGCGCTTTCTTCATCGACTGCCACCGAGTAGTTGTGCTGTTGAAGCCACTTTTCGAGTGCGGGCAGCGCTTCGCTAAGCTCGGGACGCTCGGGCTTGGAGATGATCGCAACGGTTTTCTGGCGATTTGAGTTTGGAGTGGACGTCGACATGTGGGCGAAATTTGTCTTTTGGCGTCTGGTCTTGCGCGTCCTTCTTCCGACCCTGTTCGGACTCGGAATTCCGATTGTACAGAATCAGCGGCTAGCCGGGGCCGGCAGCCCGGCATGAAGGAGGAATTCGCGATTCCCTTCGCCCCCGAGGATGGGCGAGTCTATCGATTCGGCATCAGTGCAGCCGAGGTCCAACAGAGCGTTTTCCACTTTGGCGACGGATGCTTGCTGGGCTGCCAAGTCGCGGACAATTCCACCTTTGCCCACCAGTTCCCTTCCCGCTTCAAATTGCGGCTTCACGAGGACGACGATCTGGCGCTGATTGGAGCGGTGATTGTTATGAGTCGCGGCGACGGAAGACGACGCGGCGCGAATCACGGCTGGCAGGACGAGCGCGGCGGAAATGAAAGAAACATCCATGGCAACGAAATCGATGGCCTCGCCAAGGTCGGATGGCTTGAGATAGCGGGCGTTAGTTTTTTCCAGCAGGCGGAGGCGGGGATCGTTGCGCAGACCGAAATCTATTTGACCATAGCCCGTGTCGACTGCGATCACACGGGCTGCGCCGTGCTGGAGCATGCAATCGCTGAAGCCGCCGGTGGAAGCGCCGATGTCGAGACAGACTTTGCCGCGAAGATCGATCTGCCAGTGTTCGAGAGCCTTCTCTAGTTTGAGGCCGCCGCGGCTGACGTAGCGCAGATCTTCGCCGAGCAGGCGGAGGACGGAGCCGGAATCAATCGACGCTCCGGCCTTTTCGATTTTCTGTTCGTTGACGAGGACTTTACCGGCGAGGATAAGGGCCTGCGCGCGCTCACGCGACGACGTCAGGCCGCGCTCCATGAGCAACTTGTCGAGACGCGTTTTCACGGGTGCGGTTTCGTCAAGGGAGAATCAATACAGTAAGCACCCTAGGCAGTGCAGAATGTTGAAGCGGTTGGTGAATGGGAGGTTACAGGAGTAACGTTCCACTTTTCCACAAACTTTTCCTCAATCGTGTTGAAAACTTTTCCTAATGGGGAAAAGTGGTGAGGGCTCAGTTTTGAAAATTGCATTGCCTCAGCGGCGAAAGCCCCAATCAAAACACAGCTGTTACCGCAGCGCTGAAAGCGCTGCACCACCCAAAAGCAAAATCGTCCCTGGTTAGCCTGCAACTTCTTCCAGCAACTTCTGATCGATGTCGAAGTTTGCATGCACGTTCTGCACGTCGTCGCTATCTTCGAGCGCTTCGAGAAGGCGAATCATCTGCATCGCCTGCTGGCCTTCCAGCTTGATGTAGTTATCAGGCACCATGCTGACGCTGGAAGACGCCGGAGTGATGCCAGCCTTTTTCACTGCTTCTAGAACTGCCTCGTAGGCGGAAGGCTCGGTCAAGATTTCCCAGTTCTCGCCTTCGTCTTTGAGGTCTTCACCGCCCGATTCGAGGATGATGTTCATGAGATCGTCTTCTTTGGCCGCGGCCTTGGGAATAACGATGTCGCCCTTCTTCTTGAACATCCAGGAGACGGCGCCGGCCTCAGCCATGTTGCCGTTGTTCTTGCCAAAGACGTGGCGGATTTCGCTGACCGTACGGTTCCGGTTGTCGGTGGAAATTTCAGCGAGCAGCGCCACGCCGCCCGGTCCATAGCCTTCGAGAATAAATTCTTCATAGGTTAGGCCCGGCAGTTCGCCGGTGCCGCGCTGAATGGCGCGCTTGATGTTGTCGGCGGGCATGTTCTCGGACTTCGCCGCAAGGATGGCGGTACGCAGGCGCGGATTCATGTCAGGATCGCCGCCGGATTTGGCGGCCATGGCGATTTCCTTGATGAGACGAGTGAATATCTTGCCGCGCTTGGCGTCGAGTGCGCCTTTCTTATGTTTGATGGTTGCCCACTTGGAATGGCCGGACATGGTTCTACCTCGTCTCTAGAGTAGTCGAATTGCGCTGATTCTCGGAATTACGGATTCCGCCCGCGGAGGAATTCACAGGATCGGCCTCGACGTAAACACGTTCAGGCGAATAGAGATTATAGCATGGTGGGCGGCGTGCGCAGGTTGCTTCCCGCCAACCCGGCCAACCCGGCGGCGGTTTAGTTTGAAGTTGTTTCGCCCACCCGCTACGCTATGGCAATGGAGCCGCCGATCGCCTGCACGCTCAACGATCCTGAGATGCGAGAGCGCCGGAGAACTATTCTGGACGGTTTTCGAAGTGCTACTCTCGAGGTGACTTCGTTACCGCTCGGCTATGCTTATCACTTTGCGCCGACCTCCGCAGTGCTGGCGCAGATTGTCAACCTGGTCGATTGGGAGCGTCAGTGCTGCCCGTTTCTGACGTTCAATATCACGGTCGCGGCCGGTAATCAAACAATTTGCCTCGAAATCACAGGACCGCCAGAAGCCAAGCCGATGATCGCGGATTTCTTTGGGTCGCTCGCGCCGTCTCACTCAGTTGGCGAGCCGAGCGGCTAGGGACGGAGCCAGGATTCCATCTCCAAGCCAACGTCAAAGGACGAGGCATGATGTACCCTTGTCGGGACTCCGGCCATGCCCGCCAACACTTTTGATCGTCAACTCTCGCAACTTGAGGCCTACCGCTACAGTTTCGGTCGCGGCGAAGCTGCACGCGTTGTGAAGTTGATGAAGCGGCTCGACGCATCGCGCTTTGCGGATACAGTCTCGCTGATTCGCTTCCATGAAACGCTGCTCTTCTTGCGCGCATTTCCGCAAGGGCCAGGCGTTATGCGCACAACCGAGAGCATTCTCAATAAGTTTCACGTAAAAGTGGGAGCATTGCGCAAAGCCGGAGCCAACCTGGACGAGTTCGACACTTTTGAATTCTCGGGCATTGCCGGTACGCAGATGGAAGATACGCTCGGCTTTGATGTTGCGAGTTGGCTCGTTAAGCGCTTACCAGGCAAAGTTGAAATTGCCTGGGAAAATTATGAGCCCGGACGCGAGCTAGGAAATGTCGGTCCACGTTTTATACCGTTGCTGGAGGATGACGCGTTCGTCGAGGCCGACACGCCGTGGCGGCAGTGGCTGGAAGCGGCCGCAGCAGGAAAGAGATCCGATCCTGACCGGTTGATCCCTGCGTGGCTGATTCAGCGATTTGCCCAATTGCCTCTGCGGCCGCAACGGAAAGCTGAACTCTATGACTCGCTGCGCGTGCCCTTACGCTGGAATCTTGAAAATTCAAGCATGACGCGCACGAGAAACTGGAAGCGGGTGCGTGATCTTTTCTATCACGACGAACCGCTCATAAGCCGTAGCCGGGTTTCGCTGAGGGATGAATTAGCGAAGCGTCCACCCAAGCTGGCCAAACTTTCCTTCAAACGGGGCGAAGAGATCCTGGACCTGATCCGCGAGGTCATGCTGGTGCGCTATCGCGAACTTTACGGTACGACGCTCGGCGATCCGCGGTCGGTGGTGCACGCGGACGTCGGACGAGGCGTTGAAATTTATCTCTGGAATCTTCCGCCAGAACGCCGTCTTCCGCTGCGCGCGTATGTCGCGGGATTGACACTGAAAAACGGCGTGCCGATCAACTACATCGAAGCCATCGGCCTCTGCGAATGGATGGAAGTTGGCTTCAATACTTTCTACACCTTCCGCGGCGGCGAGGCGGGGTGGATCTATGCCCAGGTGCTGCGTTGCCTGTGTCATCTGATGGGGACGACATGCGTATCGGTCTATCCCTATCAACTTGGGTATGAGAACGAGGAGGCGATTGAGTCAGGAGCGTTTTGGTTTTATCGGAAGCTTGGCTTTCGACCCGGACGCGTGGAACTTTGCAGATTGGCAGAAAGCGAAGAAAAGAAAATCGCCACTGATGCACAATACCGCACTCCTGCGCGCACGTTGAAGCGGCTGGCGGCGGGACACGTCTTCTACGAGTTGCCTGGAAGCGAAGTGGGAGCTTGGAACCGATTTTCAACGCGCAAGATTGGATTGCGAGTCAACCAGCGTATGGCGCGCGAATCGGGCGGAGATGCTGTTCTCATGCGCGAGGGGNCGAGGCGGGCGCTAGAGAAAATGCTGGGCGTCCGTACATCTTCGTGGACGCTGCTGGAGAAGGCAGCCTTCGATAATCTTGCGCTCGTTCTGGCGCAGGCGTCAGCGTTGGGAGAATGGACGCGAGAGGAAAAAGAGGAGTTGGTCAGAGTTATCCGCGGGAAAGCAAAACCGGACGAGATGCTCTATTTGCATCTTACGCAGCGGCACGGGCGGTTGCGCGCAGAGCTGCTGAGGATCGGGACTTATCGAACATGAATCGGCTTGCACCGTTACCGGCCTTATCAGATTATCTTCGCACCAGCTGGTACTCCGCCGCGCAGGAACGCCTCTCGCTGCCGGTGATTTCCGAGATCCATTTCGAAATTCACCCAATGGCCATCCGATCTTAAAACGCCAACCTTCCAAGCTCCGCTAACAGGCTCAGGAAACTGCCACAGAATTGTATAGCCGCTTTCGTTACTGAACGCTTCCATATCAGCCTGTAAGATACCGCCAGCGTGCCTCCAGACGGCCTGATAAACTTGGCTCATCAGCTCGAACCCACCGCAACCGCGGTGCCCTGTAACAGTTGAAAGGCGTAAATTACTCTAACGCAGGGCAGGTATTGGTTAAGCCAAGCTGCGGCGGACGCTGGCTGGTATTGTAAAACCTCGTCTATGAATTCCTGCAATTGCTTCGCGCCTAGTTCTCCCACGACTACCAAATTTTTTCGATGAAAGCAATCGTTTCTCCGGCACGGTGCTTGATAATTAATTCTTCCCATTCGTCCTCGACGCCTTCATCTCCTTCGATCACGGCGGCCCGCGCCGCTTGCCGGAGATTTTTCAAAAGGAGGACTGGTCGAGTTCTTGCCAAGGACACGAATGTAATAACCCATAGGAAAACACGCCCTTTGTGGCTAATGATCGGCGCCAGTCTACACGATCTGACTACCAAAATGACGTGGCAGCAGCCAGTTATGCAGAAGTTTCACTCCCGGCGCGCCCTGAATGCATATACCACCGCCAGAAGCGGAGGCGCGAGCAGGAATCCCCAGAAAGGGAACACAAATCCAAAGACGAGCGGGACCAGAATCGACGCCCACACGGGCACTCGCGCCACGCGCCGCATGATGTAGGGCTGGAGCAGGAAGCCATCCACTATGACAATCAAAGCATAAAGAATGAGCACGTAGAGCGGATGCTGCCAGTCGCGCCATCGAAGGACGGCGGCGAGGACTGGGCCTAACAAGCTGAGAATGGGGCCGAAGTGGGGAATGATCTGCAACGCGGCAGCCATGAGCGCCCACAGCGGAGCCCAGGGAACGCGAATCACCCAAAGACCGGCGAGCCAGAGCAGGCCGACCGCGAGCGAGTCCTGCAATTGGCCGATCGCCCAGCGCTTGAGCGCCGAGGCGGTGACCCGGGCATGATCGGTGGCGGCCACTAGGAAACTGAAAACCTCTGGGCAAATTGTAGCGGTAACCGAGGCGTGGCTCCGGCCTGCGAACACACGTAGCGCGCAACTTCGTTGGCGACCTTGTTGATTTCGTCGAGATCCATTTTTCTAAGCAGTCCGAGAATCAGCGCGGCGGTGAACGAGTCTCCAGCACCGACAGTGTCGACCACTTTGACGGGACAAGATGGGCAGTCGGACCAGCGTTCTTCGCAATGTCGGTAAAGCAAGCTGCCATTTGATCCACGCGTGACGGCAACCACTTGCAAGTTGAATCGATGGGCGAGCAGCTTGATTTGATTTTCAGTCGAAAGCGTCAGCTTAAACATGTCGGCAACGATCGGGAGCTCTTCATCGTTCAGCTTCAGCACATTTGCCTGTTGAAGTAGTGCTTCAATGATTGCGCGCGAATAGAATGGCGGCCTGAGATTGATGTCGAAGACGCGCAGGGCGCTATGCGGCGACGCCGCGACTAATTGTTGAACTGTGGCGCGCGAACGGGCGCTGCGCTGCGCGAGCGTGCCAAAGCAGATTGCATCCGCTTGACGAGCGGCGGCGAGCGCTTCATCGGTCGGATCGAGAAAATCCCAGGCCACGTTCTCCTGAATGGTGAAATAGGGCAGGCCATCTGTCGAGAGTTCGACTTTCGCGGTTCCGGTTGGGGCGAGATTATCCGCTTGTACGGTTGTGACCCCGAGCTCCATTTCATGGAAGCGGCGAATGACCCCGCGGCCGTAGTTGTCGTCTCCGATTCGCGTGATGACGTCGACTTTGGCGCCGATTAGCTTGCCCAGCGCGTGGACGTGATAGGCAAAGTTTGCGGGAGCTCCTCCCAATTGTGGACCTGTGGGGAGCAGGTCCCACAGAACCTCTCCCAGGCCGACAACATTCACGGTCATAGCGCTATACGATGCACAATTCGATGCGCGGCTTGTCGCCATCTATTCAAGGGCAGCTACCTATTCCGGGCCAATACTGGGCGCGCGACGCTCAAATGGCATTCGAGGGGACACCGGCGAACTTGAACCGCCTCGTTTGACGGTGGATAAAGACATAGGACGCACGGTCGGTGAAGTGCTCCTCGCCGAGGCGGCAGGCTCTGCGTTTTTCCCTCGAAACGGTCTGCAAGAAATTGATTTTAAGCGGAAGTGGTGGAACTGGCAGACATACCATCTACAACCGCCAATTTAGACGTTCCCGGCAACCTCCTGAAAGCGAAGCAAATACCTTTCAGTTCATTCACTTGCGCATTGGCCTGACTCGCCGCGGTTAATCGAGAGTAAGCCCGGTTTGCAGCGAGTGCGTACAAAAACACATACAGTCCAAGTCATCTGTTTCAAGGTGAATCCTCTATATTCCGCAAATCGGTTTCTGTGTGCCGCCTTGCTCTGCATCCGGTCGATTTGCGTCGTTGCCGGGGGGGTGAATTTGAACCGCCGACTTTGGTTTATGAGTGCAGAGAATCTCGCTATCTCGTGAAATGTGGGGCATGGGCGATGCCTGACGGGTCTTGAAAAGCACATGCGGGAACGTTCGGTAACAAGTGAATCGTAAGCGAGCGCGAGCCGCGACGGCGAGGACATTGCCGTGAAAGGGCGATGCCCCGAGCCCCCGGTTGCTGCTTTCGTACCTCCACCGCAGCAAGAGTCAAAGGGGGCGCATGCTCCACTTCAAGTCCGGCTCCTGCAATTAATGACGCAGCGACTCAGTTTTGTTAGTGCGGAACCGTAAAAGCGCACATGATCCTTAATTCAGGCACAACGGGGACCGTCGCCGCCGAGTTCGTAGGTTTGTAAAAGTGCTCGTGCGAGGCAATCGGTTCAATGATCAAGCAAGCGGATCGCCGGGCGCGATTACGCGCGCCTTAAGCTTTCTCTGAGGAAAATCGCGAGGATTCAAAGTAACAATGAAGTCCGTGTCCCCTTCCTCGGCACAAGCGCAGATAGGATCGCCCCCCGGATCCGGGTGAAACCGTCTCAGTTCGTTTGACGGGAACTAAACTGGCCTCCTCGCGCATCAGGTTGATGATTCTACCTATCACTTCGCGGCGTACCTTCTGACGCGCCAACACTTCCTTGTATTCATCGAGGATCTGCTCGCTGATTAGCCAGGTGAAGGTATTGTCAGAAACCCACCGCTTCAAGAGACTGGCGCTTGCGTTGTGCCCAACATTCCTGAATCCGGCTACTCCCGCCAACAGCACTGAGGTGTCTACAACACCTCTGGGGCGGCGGCGCGACCTCTTCCTAGGAGACAACCTCGACCTCTGGCTGCAGCCGACTCGCGCTGCGGTATGAGCGTACTGATTCGATGATCTGCTTTTCCGACAGATCCCCGACTTCGCCGGCAGCATCCTTCAGGCTCCGAAGGAATTCCTCCTTCCAGCCCTTTCTTTTCCGGCCTCTTGGTAGATCGCGATAGATGTTCGCCAGCGGCAATCGTTGCTCTAGCTCTTTTATGATCTTTCGGATCGGGATACGAACTTCCAATGGAGTCTTTCCTGGTGCCGAACGAGCACGCAGCGTGAGAATGCTACGCCTGCTTACTTCGCTACCCGAAAATTGCGACAGCGCTTTCGTAAACAGCACAAGGTATTGCGTGGAGGTACCCAGCGATTCCTTCAGGTAACCCGCGACCTTAGCCTGCAGCAAAACGTTTGCGTCGAAGAAGCAGACGCGCGCCCGTCGTCTCGGCCTCAGCACGCCGAATTGGACAAGGTTCTGCAGTTCTTTGGGAGGTACTCCAAGAACAGCACTTGCCTGTTTGAGCTTCAATTCCACACTGTGCATTGTTTCACTTTTACTATCTAAATATTAGACGGTGTTTCATAATAAGGCAAGCAATCCCTGAACTTCTCTGCATCATCGGTGTTAGACTCTGACGAAGATTATCGGGTACAATATCCGGTACAAGGTTGGGCAGCTCCCTCATAAGCATCTGCTAAGACGGCAGTTGGCTGTTGATTGTTGGCAGATGTCTTGATTGAGTTTAAATTGTTGATTTTAAAGCGGAAGTGGTGGAACTGGCAGACACACCATCTTGAGGGGGTGGCGCCGAAAGGCGTGGGGGTTCAAATCCCCCCTTCCGCACCATCATTTCAATCAGTTACAAGCCATCACAGTCCGTTAACAGTCCGTTAGCGGATTTCACTGCAACAGCCCTTCCACCACACGAGCATTCGCAGCCCGATTCATTTCTGGAACTCCGCGACCGTATCCATCCATTGTCATGCTGATCGTGCTGTGCCTCATCAGTTCCTTCTGCACCATCGGTCCTGTGCCCATTTCGTCCAACCACGTGCGATAAGAGTGACGCAGCGCGTGCCAGCCCAGCGGTTTTAATCCTGCCTTGATCGATTCTGGACGGAGGTAATCTCGCTGGACGGAATTAGAGTTCAGCGGTTGCTTCCCCATCATCGTCGGACTGGCGAAAACGTAATCAGTGTCCGCATCGAATGGCGATTGCTGACGCCACGCCAACAACGCTTCTACGATTGCCGGATGCAACGGCAACTTGGCGTTCGAGGATTCTGATTTTGTTTCGTCCTCGTAACCTTCTACGTTGGCTCTCTGGAAACTGTATCTGATCTCAGTCTCAATGGTTTCAGCCACCAGAATGTGATCTCCGGGCTTGAAATTGCAAAAACGGATTCGGGCTTTCGGCTGACGCCCTATGACTGTTACGGCTTGGCTGGAACTATCGAGGCCGCGAGCGTGTCGCTCCGTCTGACGCCGGGTAAGCCTTCATAGCCGTTGAAAAGGAAACGTTCTCCCCATCGCCGCCTATGATACGCGGAGCGTGCTTGGCTCATCACCTTAGTAGGGAGTTCCACAACCCAGCGGGGAAACTGGGTAAAAGCAAAAAATCCGAGGTTGGCCCGCAAGGCTGCGTTTTCGAGGGTGGTCAGAGAGCCCGCAATGTGTTGATTCGCTACAGACCCCGTTACTATCTGGTTAAAGGGCCGGGTCGCTGGCCCACGGGTATACCTTCTGGGCTGACGAGCTTTTCCCGGTTTAGACTACTCTGCATGGCAATCAGAGATGAAATCCACTCTCTCATCGATCAGCTTCCAGAAGATCAGCTTCAAAATGTACGCCCATTTCTTGCCGGATTGCTGAGACCACGCGCCCAGTCGCCAGAGATCGAACAAGCTCGCCAGTTGACGCACCAATACAAGAAGATGGTCGAGCAGCGGTTCCGCGAAACC
>JGI12635J15846_10002928_pt1 | contig 14893 bp, 10 predicted proteins | sample BlaSpr_A8_OM2_M2_FD_15846 | JGI IMG/M metagenome (IMG submission 15846) | reverse complement strand
CACCGTTATGTTTAATGGCATGACCGCGACGCCGACGAGTTGGAGCGCAACGATCATCGTTGTGCCGGTGCCAGCGGGAGCCACGACGGGCAACGTCGTGGTGAGGGCTGGCGGAGTGGCCAGCAACGGGGTTGCCTTCACGGTCCTTGCGGACAGCACAGCGCCGGTGGTGACCATCACGGCGCCGGCGAATGGAGCGACGGTATCCGGAACGATGACGCTGACAGCAACAGCGACGGACCCAGACAGCGCGGTGTCGTTCGCGCAATTCCTGGTGGATGGGGTGAACAGGGGAGCACAACTGACAGCCGCGCCGTATTCGATGTCGCTAGATACGACCACGCTTTCCAGTGGGACTCACATCTTGACGGCCGTGGCGCAGGACCCAAGCGGGAACAAAGGCACCAGCGCAGCAGTGACACTGACGGTGAATCAGCCGCCGGTAACGCCAACGATCACGACGGCACCTGCTAATCAGACTGTGACGGCAGGACAGCCGGCGATGTTCACGGTGGCGGCAGGAGGAACGGCGCCGCTCGGCTACCAGTGGCAGAAGAGCGGAGCGAACATCGCGGGAGCTACTTCAGCGAGTTACACGACGCCGGCAACGACGACATCAGATAACGGCTCGACCTTCGCGGTGGTGGTGAACAACACGGCGGGGACGGTGACGAGCAGTGCAGCGACACTGACGGTGAATCCGGCACCGGTGCCTGGCATTCAAGTGAGTTCTAGCACGATCGATTTTGGAAACGACGTAGTCGGTATCAAGTCGTCCCAAGTCTTGATCATTACCAATAGCGGCACGGCCACGTTGACCATCACTCAAGTGAATCAAACCGGTTCAGCTTTCAGCGACAGTGGATTCTCATTGCCTTTGAATGTGAACGCAGGGAAACTGACCACGATTACAGTAGCCTTCTTGCCGACCTTAATAGGCACGGTGTCCGGTAACATCTCAATTGTGAGCAACGCGCCCACTTCGCCGACTTCTGTCGCTCTCGCCGGTACGGGAATCGCCGCAACCCTCACCTTGAGCATCAGCCCGACGAGCTTGAGTTTCGGCAACATAACAACGGGTACTTCCTCCACCTCGCAAAACGTGAGCATCTCGAATACTGGCAATGCGAGTGTCACGATTTCGCAGATAACCTTGAGCGGCTCAGACTATACGATGACTGGCGGAAGTGCGCCCGTGACTCTATCTCCTTCGCAGAACCTCAACCTGACCATCCTTTTCAGTCCCACGGTAGCCGGAAGCCTAAATGAAACCATTTCGATTGTGAGTAACGCCAGCGGGTCACCTGCAACGGTCTCACTGTCGGGAACAGGTGTTGCCCCGGTACAGCATTCCGTGGCGTTAACCTGGAACGCGAGTACCTCGACTGTAGCAGGGTACAACGTCTATCGCAGCACGGTGAGTGGGAACTCGTACACGAGGATTAATTCTGCTCTGGTCGCAAGCGTTACCTATACGGATTCGACAGTTCAGGGCGGCACAACCTACTACTATGTGACCACGGCAGTTGATTCTGGCAGTGCTGAGAGCGCGAACTCGAATGAAGCGTCAGCCACTATCCCGTGACCGTTTGAAAGGGGGTCTCTCCAATATATTTCCAATTAGTTGCATATCAGAGCGACGGTTTGTGTTAACCGTGAGGCATCACTATCACTGGGGACGATGCCCTCCTAGCCTCCTGCCCATTTAGTCTTGAAGACCCTGCCAGTTCTATGGAATGAACACAGAAGTTTCATTGGAAAAGACACTCTCGTGGCCTTGATCATCGACAGCCCGAGTCACATAGTTATAGGTTACGCCGCTCACTACAGTGTTGTCTGAGTATGTAAGTTCACGGACAATCGAAGTGTTGATCCTCACGTAATTGCCTCCGGTTGTCATGCTCCGGTACACGTTGTATCCGGCAACGTGCGAACTGCTGGGTTTCCAGGTCAGCGTGACCGTGTGCGGCTTGTCTGACGCTTGCTGACGGAGTAACGCAGGCTGTTCAACTGCTGAGGTAACGTCCCCGCGAGAAAAAACCACGCCATGCGCATACGCGTCGCCGTGAAATCCGTGCGGCCAGGTTTTTCCATCCATGGTGACACCCGGACGGTCAGAGCCTGGATCGCGAAAGCGCTCGTCCAGTGTTAGCGTGCCCGTCTTGGTATCGAAGTTCAAAATGAAGAGGCGGTGATCTCCATATTCGCCTGAATTCAGAACGATGCGGTGGCCCTCGGGGTCAGCGGCGATCCAGTGCGGATTTTGCTTCTCATCGAATGTGACGCGCGATACCTCGCGTATGTGCGCCAGATCGGAAATGTCGTAAGCTGCCAGTGCATGCACGGAGAAAAGTGTTTGGACCCAATAGTGGCCGATGCGCAGTGGAACGGCGCATATGTCGCCTTCGAAGGTGTACCGGTGTTTGATCACGGGTTTTTCGGCGTCGATACCGTTTAGCTCGTATAAACCGCACGAAAACGTATGAACCAGGACCGTCTTTCCATCTGCGAGAACCCGCGGCTCACCAGGATTTTGCTGCTCTGCCCCGCGCGGACCCGGCGGAAGCGCCAACGTCTGCAGAAGCTTGAGGTCAGAGATTCGCCAGACCTGTACGGTACGAGTCTCTCCTTCCGATTTGTAGTGCATCGCTGTGTTCGTACTGACTACGCGTCCGAGTTCTGGCACCACCACGAGGCTGTAAGGTCGGATTAGTTCGCCTTTTGCAGCCGGATCTATCGCATTGTTGCTGCGGATCAGTTGTCCGCGCTCAGTGAACTCAACTAACCCTCCAGCGTCCGCTTTTGGGCTGTGCCCGCCGTGGTACTGAAATGTCGCAAGAATATGGCCATTGGGGAGTCGGACATACGTGTGCGGGTGCATGTATCCGTCGAGATCGCCAAAGGAAGTTACAAAGCGGGGGTTAGCCGGTTGGCGCAAATCGAAAAGCATGCTGCGTCCACTCTCGAACGCATTGGCCAGCACAAATCCGCCGGGAGGCATTTCTAATTCAGTGTGATGCGGTGTGCCTGGCGAACCCGGTGCAGCGACAGAAGCTACCGCTTCTCCATAGCGAGGCGATGCCGGGTCAGCGTCCAAAACCGCAAGGAAATCATTGCTTTTTTGCGTGTCGTCCCCGGACCAGACGAAGAGGTAAGTGCTCTTCTGAGGGTGCGCACTTGAAGAGAAGAACAGCAGAAGAAGGCACGAGTAGAAACACCGCATAATGCGAATTCTCGCTCTCTCGCCTTTTACTGTCAACCGAGTTGAGCCGGAAGCCTCGGTCTAAGTGGGCTACGTTCGTCTCCAAAACGAGGTTCGCACTTCAGCGTGCGTAAACTGGAATCCGCCATCTCGGAGTTCATCGCCGTTCACAAAGAGCAGCCCAAGCCCTTCGTGTGGACCAAGAGTGCCGGTGCGATCCTCAACAGCATTGGCCGGTTCACTCCCGCACTCTGGCTGCTCATGGCACAAACAATACTCAAGAAATCAGTGAATCAGGAGGCTAGCTTCCAATTCCGATTTTCTGTTTTTGGAGTTTCCGCCTCCGCAGCTAATTTCAGCGCAAGCCGGAATTAGATGAGGCTGAACGGCGTCCCAGCTCCGGCCGGGGTGACTGTTTTTTTCTCTTACTGTTTTCCCGCTGAACCCGCAGCCGATTTCTCGCCGGCAGGGTGCGCGCCAAACACGCGGTCGAAGATGGCGTCCACGTAGCGAAGCTGCCATTGCAGATCGAAAGTTTGCGCGAGCGCTTTCGAATCGAGGAACTTCGCAATGCGCTGGTCCTTCGAAACGCGTTCCCGGAAACTGGTGTCTGACTCCCACGCCGCCATGGCGTTCTCCTGCACCGCCTTGTAGGCATCGTCCCGGGGCATGCCCTTTTCAATCAAATCCTGCAACAACTGTCCCGAGTAAACCAGGCCATGGGTGGATTCGAGGTTTCGAATCATGCGCTCGGGGAAAACACGCATCTGGCCAACAATGGCGGTCATTTTCGAAAGCATATAGTCCACAAGAATGGTGGAATCGGGAAGAATGATTCTTTCCACGGAACTGTGGGAGATGTCGCGTTCGTGCCATAAGGCGACGTTTTCGAAAGCGGCGAGCATGTTCGAACGCACGAGGCGCGCGAGGCCGCAAATTTGTTCGCAGCTGACGGGATTGCGCTTGTGAGGCATCGCGGAACTACCGCGCTGCTCGCCGCTGAACGGCTCTTCGGCTTCTCGGACCTCGGTGCGCTGGAGGTGGCGAATTTCGAGCGCGATTTTCTCAAGCGTCGCGGCGATGAGCGCGAGGGCGCTGAGATAGTGCGCGTGCCGGTCGCGCTGGATCACCTGCGAAGCGACGGGAGCAACGCTGAGCCCAAGGCGCTTGCAGATGCGCTCCTCCATTTCCGGGCCAAGATGCGAGGCGTTACCGACGGCGCCGGAAATTTTTCCGACAGCCATCTGCGCAGCAGCCTCGCGGAAGCGCGCGATGTTGCGTTGATTTTCCGCGAACCAATTGGCCATTTTCAGACCGAACGTGATGGGCTCGGCGTGAATGCCGTGAGTGCGGCCGATCTGCGGGGTGTGGCGGAACTCGTGCGCGCGCAGGTCGAGAATTTCTCCAAAAATCACCAAGGCTCGCTCGATTAGTTTTGAAGCATCGTGAACCTGGAGGGCTTGCGCGGTGTCCACAACGTCATTCGAAGTCATGCCGTAGTGCAACCAGCGCGCTACGGCGGGATCAGCGATTGATTCACCAACGGCCATGGTGAAAGCGACGACGTCGTGCTTGACGCGGGCTTCAATCTGATGGATTTGTGCTACATCGACTTTGGCGCGAGCGCGAATTGCGGCGGCGGCTTCCTTTGGGACCTGGCCCGCTTCGGCAAGAGTCTCGGTAGCGGCCAGCTCGACTTCGAGCCACTTTGCAAACTTGTTCGCATCACTCCAAACGTGGCCCATCTCCTGGCGCGTGTAGCGTGGAATCAATTCCCTCTCCTCGGACACAAGAAAAGAATGCCTGCTCTAACCGCGGTTTTTCCGTTTCCATAATACCGCAGATGGCGGAGCTTGCGCGGTGCGAACGCTCGCCGCCGGGTGTCCGGAATTGGGATTTCGAATGGCAGAAGCGGGCAACTCCAAAGGACGGGTATCGGAGGAAAGGAGGATAAAGCGCTGGCTGAGAACGGTTTGGGAGTGTAGAGAGAGCGGCAAGAAAGTTGCACTAGCCAAAGATGTAGGGTGTCTACAGGCTGGGGGTAGGATGTCGACAGCCCGGGATGAAACAGGAGCTAACCAAAGCTGTAGTCATATCGTCAGAACCAAGAGCGAATGGAAATTGACGGGAAGGCAATAGCGTTGGGGCAAGTCCGTTGGGGCTGAAAGAGATGAACTGAGGGACAAGACGATGGCTGAAAAGAAAGAGCGGTACCAGAATCGGATTGAGCTTTTGCAGGGGACGCTGGATCTGCTGATTCTGCAGACCCTGCAATGGGGGCCGCAGCACGGCTATGGGATCAGCGTAGCGATCCGGATTCGCTCCGGCGAGTTACTGCAAGTGGACACGGGCTCACTTTATCCGGCACTGCACCGCCTGGAAAAACAGAAATGGATTGCGGCGCAATGGAAAGTTTCCGAGAACAAACAGCGGGCGAAGTACTACCAGCTTACGGCTACCGGCAAGAAGCAACTGACGAGAGAGCGGTCGAAGTGGTCGCAGCTTTCGGACGCGATTGCAGGCGTGCTGCAGCCGGAAGACAAGTGACGACGCAACGAAGCAATGAAGTAAAGAAATGACGAACTACGGATGTAAAGAAGCGGTGGAGGAAGCCGATGAGTTTCTGGCGGCGTAAGAGGCGAGAAACAGAACTTGAAGAGGAAGTGCAGAGCCATCTTCAGATGGCGGTACAGGAACGCGTCGAACGCGGCGACACGGCAAAGGATGCAGAGCACGCGGCGCGGCGAGAGTTTGGGAATGTGGAATTGGTGAAGGAAGTGACACGAGATGTGTGGGGCCCACTCGACCGGCTGATGCAGGACTTGCGATTTGGCGTGAGGATGATCTCGAAGTCGCCGGGATTCACGGCGGTAGCGATCCTAACGCTGGCGCTGGGGATTGGCGCGAACACGGCGCTCTTTTCCGTGGTGAACGGAGTGCTGCTGAATCCGCTGCCGTATCCAGAGCCAGAACAGCTCGTGACGCTGCACGAGAGCAAGCCGAACTTTGAGGCAGGATCGATTTCGTTCCCAAACTTTCGAGACTGGCGGAAGGAAAACACGACGTTTTCCATGATGGGCATTTCGCGAGGGTATTCGTTCAATTTGACAGGTGCAGGAGAAGCCGAGCAAGTGCGGGCGGAATTCGTTTCGACCGATTTTCTTCCCATGCTGGGAGTGAAACCGGTCATAGGGCGGTTGTTCGAGGAAGGTGAGGACGAATTCGGCGGGAGCCCCATTGTGATCATCAGCGCGGGCTTCTGGAACCGGAAGTTTGGGTCCGCACAGGATGTATTGGGAAGAGGACTCACCCTGGATGGGCGAAACTACATAGTCGTGGGTGTCGTGCCAGCCAATTTCAACCTGCAAGTCGGAGGATTTCGCGCCAGCGAGCTTTACGCGCCCATCGGCCAATGGACGAATCCGGCATTACACCTCCGGACGGCGGGCCTGGGAATTCACGGAATTGGCCGTCTGAAACCTGGCGTGACCATACAACAGGCCCGGTCCGATTTGGTGCGAGTGACGGGACACCTTGCAGAGGCCTATCCGGACGCGAACAAAGGGATCGGCGCAACATTCATTCCGCTCAAGGAACAGATGGTGGGCGACGTAAAGCGGTTGTTGCTGGTCTTGCTCGCAGCCGTCGGATTCGTGCTCTTAATCGCGTGTGTGAACGTGGCCAATCTGCTGATGGCACGCTCGATGGGACGCAATCGTGAGTTCGCCGTTCGCGCAGCGCTAGGCGCTGGCAGAGGGAGAATCGTGCGGCAACTCCTGACAGAGAGCATGCTGCTGGCGCTGGGGGGAGGCGGACTTGGATTGTTCCTTGCGGCGTGGGGCACGAAGGCAGCGCTGCAACATCTGCCGTCCGGGCTGCCGCGCGCAAGCGAGATCGGAATGGATTGGAAGGTCTTGTTGTTTACGGCGGGCATCGCGCTGCTCTGCGGAATTCTGTTTGGTATGGCGCCGGCGCTGCGGATTTCGAAGCCGAATTTGCAGGACACATTGAAAGAAGGCGGCCGCGGATCCGGCGGCAGAAAACAGCGCGCGCAGGGAGCTTTCGTCGTCGCAGAAATGGCCATGGCGCTGGTGTTACTGATCGCGGCAGGCTTGATGATCCGCAGCCTGAACGCGCTCTGGAGCGTAAATCCAGGCTTCGATGCTCACAATGTCCTGACGTTCGGAGTTTCCCTCGCGTCGTCGATGAGAGATGCGAGCCCCGATGCGATTCGCGCGGCCCTGCGAGGAATTCAGCGCAAGCTGGGCTCGACTCCCGGAGTGAAGGCAATGTCTCTTTCGTGGGCGGCCGTGCCGATGGCGGGCGACGATGAGGAGCTCTTCTGGCTGGAAGGACAACCAAAACCGTCGAGTGAGAATGACATGAGCTGGGCAATCAGTTATGTCGTCCAAGAAGACTATTTGAAGGTAATGGGAATACCGTTGGAGCGCGGACGGTTTTTCACCGGGCAAGATAACGAACGCTCGCAGCATGTGATCGTCATTGACGATGTTTTCGCGCGAAAGTTCTTTGGCGATCGGGATCCCCTTGGGAAACGCGTGATCCTGAGTTCCCTGGGAGGGGCGGCGGAAATCGTCGGAGTCGTGGGGCATGTAAAACAGTGGGGTCTTGATTCGGACGACAAGCAATCACTCCGCGCGCAGCTTTATTCCTCCTACATGCAGGCCCCCGACGAGATCATGCATCTGTCGTCCAGCGGGACCGGAGTGCTGGTGCGCTTCGACGGAAATACGGAGGCAACGGCGGGAACTATCCGAAAGGCGTTGAAAGAAATCGACAGCGAGCACGTTATGTTCAGCGTGCAAACAATGGGAGAGATCATTGCAGATTCCCTGGCGGCGCGCCGGGTCTCGATGCTCGTGCTTTGCGCCTTCGCCGCGCTGGCGTTGGGACTTGCCAGCATGGGGATTTATGGTGTGATTTCCTTCCTGGTCGGGCAGCGAACACATGAAATTGGGATCCGTATCGCGCTTGGTGCGAAGCAGAGCGATGTGTTGCGCCAGATTTTGGGCGAAAGCATGAAGATGACGGTCATTGGAATTTTCATTGGGCTGTTGGCTGCACTGGGGCTCACCCGCTTGATGGCTAATCTACTCTTTGGCGTGAGTGCCACCGATCCGCTGACGTTTGCAGGCGTGGGAATAATTCTGACCATCGTGGCGTTGGCGGCGTGTTTTGTCCCGGCGAGAAGAGCGATGCGAGTCGATCCAATTGTGGCGCTGAGATACGAATAGAAAGTAGAAATTGGAAGAAGAGAGGCCGCAATGAATTGGGTGAGCCGACTTTTTGGCAAACGAAAACGGGAAGAGGAATTGGAGGAAGAAGTGCGGAGCCATCTGAAGATGGCGGCGCGGGAGTGCGTGGAAAGGGGCAAGGACAGGCGAGAGGCAGAGTGGGCGGTGCGGCGGGAGTTTGGGAATGTGGGGTTGGTAAAAGAAGTGACGCGGGACGTGTGGGGCTCGAGGTGGGTGGAAGATTTTATTGAGGACGCGCGGTAAGGGCTGCGAAGGATGCGCAAGTATCCGGGGTTCACGGCGGTCGCCGTGCTGACACTTGCGTTGGGCATAGGAGCCAACACCGCCATCTTTAGCCTGAGCGCGGACCAGATTGCCCTGACACTTCTGCCGCTAGCGGGAGCCGGTGCCGCAATGCGAGGCTTCGTCCGCATGATGCGGGTGAACCTCGGCTATGATCCTCACAACACCATGTCGGTCGGAATCCCGGTGCACGACAACACCTACACCACGTGGGAGGCTAGGANAGCGTACTTCCATCAGCTCCTTCAGAAGGCGGGTGAGATGCCGGACGTTGTTTCGGCTGGGATTTCGACTAATGCCACACCGCCAAACAACGGATGGGAACAGCGCTTCGAGATTTCCGGCAAACCAATGGGGGAGCAACAACTAGCGCGTATCAACCTCATCAGTCCAGGGTCTCTCACCGTGCTCCGCATTCCGTTGCTGCAGGGAAGAATCTGGGATGAAAGCGAGACGATGCGCGGCGCGAAGCTCGCACTGATCAATCAGACCCTGGCTCGCCAATACTTTCCGAATGGCGATGCAGTTGACAGCGAGATCCGCGTGCCCGAACTGAAGGGCGAGCCTCTCTTTCAACCGGCCGTCGCCGGGAGAGACAGTTGGTTTCAAGTGGTTGGCATCGTCGGCGACGCCCGCGATGATGGGCTTCGCAATCCCATCAAGCCCTCCGTGTTTGTGCCGTACACAATCATGATGCCGCAATATACGCAGATCCTGGTCCGAACCCGGGTTCCTCCGCTCACAATGCTCCGCGCGGTCCGCGAACAGATTCATGCCGTTGATCCTGACCAGCAAGCTTCCAGAAATATTCGCGATCTCGATGGATGGATTACAGGGCAGCCGGAATGGGAACAGGGGCACCTGGTAGCAACCTTATTTGCGGGATTTGCCATGCTAGCGCTGGCGCTGGCCGCAACCGGACTGTACAGTGTGATTTCCTACACCGTGGCTCAACGAGCAGGTGAATTCGGCATACGCATGGCGCTGGGAGCAGTGCGCAAGGATGTCCTGCTGATGGTGTTTCGCTCGGCGGCGATGAGCGTGGCTGGCGGCGTTCTAACTAGAGTACTGCTGACGATCATGTTCAACCGCGTGCTCGCGCGCTGGATTCAAGGCAGCTCACTCGATGCGCCGATCCTTTTGGGTGTGGTCCTGCTGCTGGTCGCAACTTCTGGCTTGTCATGCTTCATACCTGCGCGAAGGGCGTCATCAGTAGATCCGGTAGTGGCGCTGCGGTATCAGTGAAGAAGAGGAACTGAAGCGAGGAAACAAGGATTGCATAACACTACAAGGCTGAAGCGTCGCTCGGTAGGAGCGCAACATGCTGCGCCCCTAGAAAGAGCAGAGCTGAAGCGATAGGTCGCGGGCCACGCGACACTGCCGTTTGATTTTTCTTCTGAGCAAGATGAACTCCCTCCCGGAGTAGCTCAAAGCGGAACAGCTAGCGCTATGTTATTGATGGATAAGGGCCTATACCCGACCTAACCGCAAGCCCGGAATCCTGTCTAATGAATCGGATGCAGCAGAGCGTCGAAAGCACCCAGGCACTCGCAGAGAGCGACGCCATCGCCGTGGAGCGCACGCTCGCGGGCGATCGCGATGCCTATCGCGTTCTTGTCGAGCGCCACAGCCGCAACGTTTTCCGGCTGGCGTACCGGATGACCGGGAACCAGCACGATGCCGAAGAGGTTGTCCAGGAGGCATTTTTGCGCGCCTATCAAAAGCTGGGTCAGTTTGCGGCACGCTCGAATTTCGGAACGTGGGTTTATAGAATTGCGGCGAACTACGCGATTGACCGCATGCGGCAGCGGCAGAAAGAAGATGCGCGGCGGGAAACGCCGAGAGCGGAAGACAAAGACGGAATGGAAAACGATCCATTGAATCATGTACAGGACAAGGCGCCGACCCCGGAACGCTTGACGCAGAGCATCGAGCTGCGAAAACAGTTGGAACTGGCTCTTGCCGCTCTTTCGGACGCGGAGAGAACCGCTTTCGTTATGCGGCATTGGGAAGGCTGCGGGATCGAAGAAATCGCAGTGGTCTTGAAATCCAGTTCAAATGCGACGAAGAACACCGTCTTTCGAGCGGTGCAGAAACTGCGGCATACGCTGCAGCCCTATTTGGAAACAAAAGCGCAGGCGCGCGCGATGGGAACGGAATCATGAAACACATGACGGAAGAAGAGTTGATTGCGTATCGCGAGGGAGTCGCCGGGCAGCAAGCGGTGATTTCAGAGCATCTGGCGGCCTGTGAAGAGTGCCGCGGGGAGTTGGAACGATTCGAAGCGGTACTTGCGGCTCTGGATACGTTGCCTGTGCCGGATCCGGGAGCAGATTACGGACCGCGGGTGTGGCGTGAGATTGCGCCAAGGCTGGCGGAGAAACCGGGACGCTGGTGGCAGGTGTGGATGGAGCCTCGGCGGCTCGCGGCGCTGGGAGCGGTTGTGGCGTTGATTGTCGCGGCATTTGTTGCCGGGCGGATCACAAAGCGAGGCAACACGGGAGATAACATCGCGAACAAAGAACAGGTGCGGGAGCGCGTATTAGTGGTTGCCGTGGGCGAACATCTGGGTCACTCGGAGAGAATGTTGGTGGAGCTTTCGAACGCAGCGCCAATCGATCCGGGGCAGAAAGAAGTGAACATCTCGGCCGAACAACGGCGCGCGGAGGCTTTGCTGCAGGAAAACCGCTTGTATCGGCAGACGGCGCTGCAAGAGGGAGATGCGGGACTTGCCAGTGTGCTGGACGAACTGGAACGCGTGCTGCTGGATGTGGCGCACAGCCCAGACGAGGTAACGCCGGCGCAGCTCGAAGCGATCCAGAAGAAGATCGAGGGGCGAGGAATTTTGTTCAAAGTCCGGGTGGTCAATAAAGAACTTCAACAGCGCCAGGAGGTCACGATGCCTGCGCCGGCGCAAAACGAATCCACGAAGAGAGAGAGGAACAAAGTATGACCATCGGCAATTCATTGAGCCAGGCAAGCATTGTGTGGGTCGCCGCCGCAGCGTTGCTGGCAGCGCCATGCGCTACACGGGCACATTGGGGCGCAGCGAACAACCCAGGCCCGGCGGACATTTTGCGAGATCCGCGGCAAAACCAGGAACCAAACCAAGAAGAACCGCGACTTGAGCAGGAGCAGGAGAATCACGAACGCGATCAAGAAGCGAAAGAAAGAGAAGACGAAAAACGCGAGCGGGAGCAAGAAGCGCGCGAGCGCGCGCAGGACAAAATTGAACGGCTGCAAGAATTGTACGACGACGGGCGTGAGGACCTGGATGAGGATCGCTACGACCGCGCCGTGGACAAATTCAAGCAACTGGCGGATATGAACGGCCCGCAAACGGATGCGGCGCTCTACTGGAAGGCGTACGCGGAGAACCGCTTGGGCAAGAGAGACACGGCACTGGCCTCCATTGCGGACTTGAAGCGGCGATTCCCGCAGAGCCGGTGGCAAAAGGATGCCAGCGCGCTGGAGATCGAGGTGAAACAGTCGAGCGGCCAACCCGTAAAGCCAGCGGACCAGAGCGATGAAGAATTGAAAATGCTGGCGATCCAGGGATTGATGAACAGCGACTCCGAACGTGCCTTGCCCCTGCTGGAGAAAGTGATCAACGGCTCGGCTTCTCCGAGAGAAAAATCCAAGGCGCTGTTTGTGCTGGCACAGACTGGGTCGCCACAGGCACGCGAGATTCTGGGCAAAATCGCGCGAGGACAGACCAATCCGGAGCTGCAGCGGAAGGCAGTCGAGTATCTGGGACTCTTCGGGGGTGCGGAAGCGCGGAAAACGCTTGCGGAGGTTTATGCCTCGAGCAGCGATGCCTCTGTGAAGCACGCCATTCTTCGCAGTTACATGATTGGCGGCGATCACGAGCGCCTCTTCGTCGCGGCAAAGGGGGAGAAAGATGAGTCACTTCGGCGCGAGGCGATCCGGCAGCTGGGGCTGGTTCACGGGACGAGCGAGCTGGAACAGTTATACAAGACGGACACTTCGCCGGACGTCCGTCGGGAAATCCTGCAAGCATTCTTCCTTGCGGGCGATTCGGGAAGGCTCGTGCAGGCCGCGCAGGGAGAGAAAGATCCGGAATTGCGCCGGACGGCGATTCGAAACCTTGGGCTGATTCACTCCGACGATTCGGGGAAGGCGCTGCAGGAGATCTACAGCAAGGAAACGGACCGCGCCGTCAAAGCAGAAGTTTTGAACGCGTATTTTCTCCAAGGGAACGCGAAAGCGCTGGTGGCCATTGCACGAAGCGAGAAGGACCCGGAACTAAAGAAGACTGCCGTGTCCAAATTGTCGTTGATGAATTCCAAGGAAGGCACTGACTACCTAATGGAACTGTTGCAAAAGTGAGAGGAGGAACAATGCGAGAGGAACGGAGTGTTTCAGCGCTGCGGAGAGTACTCGGGCTCGCGATGATCGTGGCAGGGATTAGCCTTGCCGCCGTGCAGTTGGCGAAGGGCGGGGCCCCGAACTGCTCGGGGCAAGCAAGCCCGATTACGGCGCAGACGGCGGAAGCGCCGCGCGTTGAAAATGCGAAGCTGGAGACGCGGGCAGCCCGCGCAAGTCTCGATGCGACCATGCGCGAGATTGAAGGAACGGCGGAAAAAGCGGAATGGATCGGCTACCACGTCGAAGAGATCGCGGGGGAGCGCGGCGTCTGCTGCGACAACAACTGGAATGACGGCAATTGTGGAACCTGCCGACTGGAAAACGAAAAAGGCGGCGTGAGTGGCACGAAACCCACAGACGGAAACGTAAAGCTGGAAGGGGCGCGGCAACTCGTCGTACTGTACCGCCTGGAAGCGAAGCAGGTCGTGAAAATTCGCGTCGCGTCCGACGACTGCACTCTGGATGCGGGAGGGCTGCCTTTCGTATGGCTGACAGATGTCAAGTCATCAGAAAGTGTGGCACTGCTCACGACGTATGTGCGCAATTCGGATTTTGAAGACCACGGAGACCGCAATATCGCCCACGGTGCTCTGACGGCGATCGCGTTGCACACTGATGCCTCGGCCGACCGCGCCCTCGAATCCTTCGTGAATCCGGAGCAACGCGAAGGGCTGCGCAGACAAGCAGCCTTCTGGATGGGAGCCGCGCGCGGCAAAGCTGGACTGACTGCATTGCAGCGCATGGCGAAAACGGATCCGAGTTCGGATGTGCGCGCGCACGTAGCGTTTGCGCTCTCGGTGAGCCACGAAGCTGGAGCACTGGATGAGATGATTCGCATGGCTCACGACGATACGAGCGCGCACGTGCGGGGGCAAGCGCTTTTCTGGCTTGCACAAAAGGCCGGAAAGAAGGCTGTAGGCACGATCACCGGAGCGATCGAGAACGATCCGGACACGGATGTGAAGAAAAAAGCTGTGTTCGCGCTCAGCCAATTGCCGAAGGAAGAAGGCGTGCCGAAGCTGATTGAAGTGGCGCAGAACAACCGGAATCCGGTGGTGAGGAAGCAGGCGATGTTCTGGCTGGGGCAATCCAATGATGCACGGGCGCTGCAGTTCTTTGAAAAAGTGCTGACGCAGTGAACCGCTAGCGCAAGAGGTCTTCGAGCTGGATGCGTGCGTCCGTTTTGGCGTCGCGGTACTTGACGATGACGGCGGCTTGCAGCGAGAGTCCCCACTTTGCGCCGCTGGGATGCGAGACCGCGCGCGAGCCTGGCACTACGATCGCTTCTTCGGGAATGATGAGCGGCTCGGTTTCGGTGGCAGTATAGATCGTGTCTCGGACGAGATCGTAAACAGGGATGGAGCGGTTGAGGATCGTGCCGGTGCCGAGAACGGCGCGGCGCTTTACGACGGTTCCTTCATAGACGCCGGAATTCCCGCCGACCAAGACTTCGTCTTCGATAATCACGGGCAACGCGCCGACAGGTTCGAGGACACCACCGATTTGCGAACCCGCCGAAATGTGGCAATTGCGGCCGATCTGCGCGCAACTCCCAACGAGGGCGTGCGAGTCGATCATCGTTCCTTCGCCAACGTAAGCGCCGACGTTTACGAACATCGGCGGCATGCAAATCACGCCACGGCCGATGTAACTGCCATCGCGAATGCTGGAGCCGCCGGGAACGATGCGCACACCGTCGGAGGATGTGATCGCGCGAACGGGATAAGTGGATTTATCGAAGAAG
>JGI12635J15846_10002926_pt1 | contig 14899 bp, 7 predicted proteins | sample BlaSpr_A8_OM2_M2_FD_15846 | JGI IMG/M metagenome (IMG submission 15846) | reverse complement strand
CAACCACCATTTCTCACTTCCATGATTTTCTCCGTCTACGACTCGGAAAAAGCCGCCGGCCATGAGGACAAGAATTGGCTCGCCAAAGCATACGCATTTGCCGTGAAAGACCACGACATGTGGACACAAGAACCGCATCTTGCTGGTTCGACAGGCTTGTCGCGCTACTTCGATCGCGGGAATGGCCCTTCCCCCGAAAGCGTAAAAGATGAAACCGGCCACTATCGCGATGTGGCGGCATTTTTCTTGCGGCACTCCGAACTGGATGACCATTACTTGGTGCGAAAAGATCCCGGCAAAACTGAGCCGCAGACCTTCGGTGCTCAATATTCTGTGCGCCTCTGCGACTCCGGCCACGATGCTTCACCCAAAGTCGCCCAAGCTGCGGGAGAACACCCCGACTGCGCGACCGCCGAAGATATCGCTCTCAGCGCGAATTTCTATAAAGGCGACCGCTCCATGCGCGAATCCGGCTACGACATTTCGTTTCGCTTCGGCCCCTACGGCGCGGACACCCAAAACTACGCCCCGGTATGCCTCAACAGCCTGCTGTACAAAACCGAAAAAGATTTGCAGCAAATGAGCGAAACCCTGGGAAAAAATGAGGAAGCTCACAAATGGGCACGCCTGGCCGACGAGCGCAAAGCAAATATCGACAAATATTTGTGGAACGAAAAGGCCAGAATGTTTTTTGATTATAACTTTGCCAAACAGCAGCAATCGACCTACGCCTACGTCACCGTTTTTTATCCGCTGTGGGTCGGTTCAGCCTCTCCCGACCAGGCCAAAGCAGTGATGCAGAATCTCTCCATCTTTGAGAAACCGGGCGGTTTGGTGATGAGCCCTTACGAAACTGGCGGACAGTGGGATTTTCCTTACGCCTGGGCCCCTAATCAGCTGCTCTCTGACGAAGGCATGCGCCGTTACGGATTCAATGAAGATGCCGACCGCGTCTCCTACGAATTCCTCTCCACCGTCGCGGAAAATTTCCGGCGCGATGGCACCATTCGAGAAAAATACAACGCCGTCACCCGCTCTTCGGAAACTGCCGTGACCGCCGGATATCACGTGAATATCGTCGGCTTCGGATGGACCAACGGGGCGTTCCTGAATCTGCTGTACGATTTGCCAAAGCCTATGGCTGAGCGCTTGGCGAAAGAGCAAGATACCACGACGCCTCTGGCAACAAAAGTGGTGTCACCGTCTGCAAACTAATCGAGCTGTCGAACGCTCGAGTGCAGTATCGACTTCAGAAACTTTACATCCGGCTTCGGCGTGGCTCCCACCTGCGACGCCACCCAGGAACCCATCCGATTGGCTGCTTCATTCATGGCGTCCAAAGTTGCTCCGCGAAGATAGTGATGGATCAGCGCAGCTGTAAAAGCATCGCCCGCACCCACGGTATCCGCCACCTCCGTCGGAAAGCCGGGATGCCTGTGCACCCCGTCAGCGGCCACAAGAGAACTTCCGCTCGGGCCTTCGGTCACGCATACAAGCTTCAATCCACACGTACGCAAAAGCCACGGCGCCGTTGCCTCTTTGGCATTTGATTTGTATCCCAGAAGCTGTGCGACCTGTGGCAACTCGTCCTGATTAACTTTCATGATATCGGCAATCTTTGCCGATTCGCGCAAGATGTCGGCGGAAAAGAAAGACTGCCGCAAATTTACGTCAAAAATTTTGACCGCGTTGGGCCGCAGGTTTTGAAGAAACAATCGAATCGTCTCTCGCGAGCGCTCAGCGCGTTGGGCCAGTGATCCGAAGCACACCCCAGCGGCGCGTCCTGCGAGCGCCTGCCATTGCGCAGTCCACTCGAAATTATCCCAGGCAACATTTTCGGCAATTTGGAATTTCGGCTGGCCATCCTCAAACACTTGCACTTTCACCGTGCCCGTCGGGTTCTTCGTATCCAGCTGCAGCCACTCCTGCGATAGCCCTAGTTTCGCTAATCTCCGCGCGGCAGCATTGCCCAAACGATCCCGGCCGACTCGGCTGGCCACCACGCCTTCGTCGCCAAGCAGGCTGGTCATGTACGCAAAATTGGCCGGCGCGCCTCCTAACTCTTTGCGATTAGGAAATACGTCCCAGAGCAATTCCCCGAGACCAATAATCGTGTATTTAGCCGCCATAAACCCGATCTAGCCTCACGCGCTTCTTTAAGAATATTCCCGAGCTCTACGGTTTTTGATCCTTGGCGGATTGCAAACTTTCTGCTAGTTTCAATTCGCGCTCTGCATCTTCTATCCGCCCCAGCGCTCGATAAGACTGGCCCAGCAGATGGTGTGGAATAGGATTATTGGGATCCATTGCGAGGGCCCGCTGCAATGCGCGCACCGCAAGTTCCGTTTCACCTTTTTTCTCCAGAACCTTTCCTAACAAAATGTAAGGACCGGTGGAGGTAGCATCCAGCCAAATGGAGCGCTGCAAAAGCTTTTCGGCATCGTCATATTTCTGCACGCGTGAGTAGGCATCGGCCAATTTGTAATAGGCGGCCGCGTAACCAGGGTTGAGCGCTAACTCCGCTTCAAACTGCGCAGTAGCTTCCGGAATTTTGGATTGATAGAGATAGAGCTCCCCCAGCAACTGGTGAGCTAGCGGTAGTTTCGGATCGATAGCGATTGCTTTCTCTGCGTATTCGGCCGCTATCGGACCGAAATCCTGGCGCAGCAACATGCGTGCAGTGAAAAGATAGCTGGCAGCGGAATCGGGGCCCACGGAAAACATTTTGGCAAAAGACTTTCGAGCCTGCGGGTAGTCCCTTATCTGGATGTAACAAATGCCGAGGATATAGGAGGCGTCTACATTAGCGCTGGGATACCAAGTCTGGACCGTTTCCAGCAACGGAATCGCTTGCGCAGGTTTTCCTCCCAGATAATAGGAGAGACCGAGGAGCTGTGTGGATTCACTATCGGAGGGATTTGAAGACTGGGCCTTTTGGAAATACGCTGCGGCATTGATGTAATCGCTTTTGCGGTAATACGCTTTTCCTATCTCTTGGGCCAGCCCGCGAGCATCCGGAGATTTAGCTTCGAGCTCTTTCAGCAAAGCAAGGGCTTCGTCATATTTGCCGAGCTGGAGCAAGTGGCGGGCGTCTGCGAAATCGGCGCTGTTTTTCGGGGACGCGATATCCCCTGATACGGGTAACGGTGGCGACTGGGTGGGAGAACTTTGCTGCCCACGACTTGCCATAGTGAAAGCGAGAGCTGCGATTGTTAAAGAAGATTTGGCGAGATAGCGTGACATTCGATGTTCCTGAGAAACGACACAATCATTAGATCACGATTGCTGGGACGTAAAGAAATACCAGAGATTTGTGCACTGTGGCAGCGGGTCCGTGTAGCGACCTCGTATGAGCGAAGATCCAGGCAAAAAAAACGGGGAGCCATATGGCTCCCCGTGAAGTGTCAGAGGGGCTAACGTTAGAAGGAGAAACGCACGCCGAACGTTAGTAAGCGCATCGACGTATTGTTTTCGATGTTGGTAATTCGCCCAGCATCGCCCGTGCAATCAATGCAGGTATTACCCTGAGAGCCGTTGAAGCCGAGTACCGGGTGGTTGAAGATGTTATTGGCATCGACCCGGAATTCACCGCTGAAGCGCTCAGTAATCCGGAAGTGTTTGGCTAGTGACATGTTAGCGGTGAATGAGTGGGGACCGCGGAAAGAGTCGTACCCGATGTTACCGAGGGTACCCGCGGCTGGGCGAGCGAATGCCCCGCCAGTTGCACCATTGGTAGCCAACTCCGGAACCGGCGTGAACCACGTAAGGTTTCCCGCAGCATCTCTCTTTGCACCTAGCGAGAACGAACCGGAGGCCCGGTTGGGCCGGCAGACACCAACATCCTGGTCGGAGTTGCAGTCCTTATAGCTGGGAGTCCACGGCAAGCCACCAGCCCAGATCACGTTCCCGGTCAGACGCCACCCGCCGATTAGGTAGTCAACCAGAGTATTGTCATTGGACATGAACCTCTTGCCCTTGCCAATCGGCAACTCGTATAAATAGCTCGATGTCCATACATGGTTGCGGCTATTGTCGTCGGGGCCATAAGCCACGTTGTGATCGATAGCATAATAGTTGCTGTCATGGAATCTGGCGCGGGAGAAGGTGTAGACAGAAACGAACTGAAGTCCTTGTGATACACGCTTTTCTACTTTGATTTCCAAGGCATTATAATTGCTGCTAGCGTCCATGCCAAAGTAATCGCCGATGTCCGAGGAGCAGCACCGAAGCTGGTCAGCAAGAGGAACCCCAGTCAGGCCGCAGACGCCCTGTGAAACAGAGCAATCCGGATAGATGTACCGATTAAAGTAGGGGCGGCGGCTATCTGGAGGTACGTTCGGATCACCGAAACCGACGATAGATCTCGGATTGGGTTGGTACGATGGCCCGTCACCCGCGAATCCGTGGGTCCCCTTGTTTCCAAGATAGGCCACTTCCACGTTCATAGTGGAAGTTAATTGATGTTGGACAGTCACGTTCCACATATCGATGGCGGCCAAGCGTTGCTTGGATGGTCGAATCCTAGGGCTGACGGAGTTAGTAGGCCCCCTCAGGGGTATCTGGCCGCTCGGAGGGACTGCTGGGAAAGCCGCTGTCGGCGGTGCTGTGTCCATTTGATAGACAAAAACGTTATCGTTAATGGCTGCCGGATTGACGTCATGGGCGCCGATATTCTGATTGAGAAGCACCGGGAGGTTTTGAGTCACGGCGTGACCAAAGTTCGAACCGAAGACTCCAATGTCAAAGCTTCGTCCGTAGCCAACACGTATAACAGTTTTTTGCCGTACCTGGTAAGCGATCCCAATGCGCGGTGCGAATGCGCCGAAATAATTTCCGATGTTGCCGTCCAGCCCGTACGGACCGAAACCAGCTACCCGGATAATGCCCTGGTCCAGATTGGCAAATCCACCGTTACCCTTGGCGTTGACGGATTCCGGGAAATAATCTTCCCAGCGAATTCCGTAGGTGACTGAAAGCTTGTTGGTGACCCGGAATTTGTCCTGGGCATAGAGGAAAAGACGCTTCTGACTTTCGGCAGCGTTGGAGCTGACACTGACAAAGCGTTGAAAGTGGGTTACGTCGCCTAACAGAAAAGATGCCAAATCCAAGCCGCCCACATTGCTCCCCCCAACAGGATCAAAAAGCGAGGTCGCTTTGTGACTGAACGTCAGTTGCCCTGTACGATTGGCGTCACTCGGAAAGCGCAGGTTATGTGCGAAGCGCAGGTCGACGCCAATCTTTATCTCGTGGTTACCTCTGATATTGGTCCAATTATTAACGAATTGGTATTGGTGCTCGTTCTCGATCAGGGGGCAATTGCAACGAGACGGATCCAGGCCATCACCAAAATCGGTCAGATGGGTGTTCACGTTATTGCCGCTATCCCAAATAAAGGCGGGAAGCCCGCCGGTGGATGGGTCAGAAGTATTTAATCCAGGAAGTCCCAGCGCGGTTGCCGCCCCTACGGTCGCATCTGGCTTGATCGAATGCGGATTGTATTTGAAGTATCCAAAGCGAAAGTCTGTCAGCAAGGTGTTACTAATGGCTTTGTCAAATCCCACCGCTAGACTGTGATTATGAATAATAGAGCTGCCGCTAAGACCATTGAGCCCGCCCCCCGGGCCGCCGAGACCGATGCCCAAGTTAGGCAGGCCAGTAAGAGTGTAGTAAGCGCGCGTGTAGCGCCCAAAAATATGGAGATTTCCGGGAGCCTGGTAGTCGCCTCTCACGTCAAACGAATTTCCGTGGAAGGGGCCGGAGCCGGAGCCGAAAAAGTTTGGAGCGGTTACGTTCCCGTTGGCCGGCTGCGGGAAGAGTTTCAGAATTGAGACAGCGGCCGGCGAGAGCCGTCCCACAGGAATTAAATTCCCCGCGAAAGCCGTGCGTCCAGCACCCGTATTCGGATCGCCCGTAGCTGGGTCGTACACCTGACCGCTGCCACCGCTGACGGTGCCCAGGTATTGACTTAGATCGCAGAATCCCGTCGCTGCCGTGCAGGTGCTAAGTACGGTGGAGGTCGGAATGTTTATATTATTCGTAACACCGTTGGCCTGCCTAGTTCCCTGATAGTCCGCGAAATAGAACAATTTGTTCTTTATTACAGCGCCACCAACCGAGCCGCCAAACTGATTAAACTTCGAGTGGGGCAGAGGCTTATTTGGTGCCTGATTGAAAGGGTTGCGCGCCTGAGTGGCATCAGAATTCCGGAAATAGAACACGCTGCCATGAATTTGGTTCGTGCCCGATTTCGTGGAGGCGACCATCAGGCCGGCGATAGCTTTACCAAACTCAGCGTCAAAGTTTTGAAGTGTGATTTTTGCTTCTCCGACAGAGTCCAGATTGGGGTTGATGACGATGATACCGAGGATGGGATCCTGATTATCAGTGCCGTCAAGCTCGTAACCTGTGCCGCTGAAATGCTGGCCGGCCACCATAATTTGCTCCGAACCCTGCGGATTTTCAGTCGCAGCATGCGCAAAGTTCACCATTCGCTGCGTCCCGGGCGCTTGCGTTAGAAGTGACTGAAAATTGCGGTTCGCAAGGGGAAGCTGCTCAATGTACTCCGAGTTAAAATCGATGGAGACGTCCGCGCGGTCCGTCTTTAGCTGCGGAATGTCGCCGGTGACTTCCACGGTCTGGTTCACAGAACCGACTTGCAACTGGGCGTCAACGCGGGATGCGGTGTCTACCTGTACCAAGGCGTTGCCGATATCTGAACTTTTAAAGCCGGGGGCCTCGATCCTGACGCTGTAGGTGTCCGGGATCAGGTGGATGACGGAATAATTGCCGCTCTCGTTGGTGGTGGTTTCGTCGGTGGTGTTCTTTGTGGTCGAGGTGACCGTGACCTTGGCGCCAGACACAGCATTACCCTGCGCGTCAGTCACTGTACCAATGATGCTGCCGTACACGGCTTGGCCAGAAGCGGTATAGGCGCACAGATTAAAACAAAAACAAAACACAACGAACGCAACCCAAAGCGAACGTCTTGCCATTACACCCCTCCTAGAAACAATCGAAGCTTCGAGACACACACAGACCTGTAAATCGTCCTCGACAAAATTTCTAATGGGTTCGTAAAACTGTGCGGACCACAAAAAAGGCAGGAAAAACAAATCCCGCCGGACCCCCTCGACGAACACAGAACTCGAAGCCATCTTACCCGGGGTAACCCGGAGCCAAACCGCAAGCACAACAAAACTAAGAAGCGGTGAGGCGATGGAACAATTAAGTGGCTACCTCATATCAATTTAATTGATGGTTGGGCAAGTCTCATCCCGTTAGACACGGTTACATCGTATAAGCGCTTCCTTTGCTGTATGTTGCATCCACCTACGCGTTCGTGTTACAACGCTGTAACTGGAGTTCCCGTGCTGGACAGGACCCTGATCCAAGCGGAAATCGATAAGCTGGCCAACAGCCCGGTCTTGCACGGCTCGGAATCCCTGTGCAAGCTTTTACGTTATATAGCCAAGCACGCCTTGGATCATCCAGGCGCTCCGCTTAAGGAATATCAGATTGCCACTGAAGTATTCGGCAGGCAGGACAATTTCGATCCTCAGGTCGACTCCATGGTACGAGTTCAAGCTGGCCGCCTACGAGCGAAACTCGCCGAGTACTACAGCGGCGAAGCCGCGACCGACGACCCCATCTGGGTCGAGTTACCCAAGGGCACCTACGTCCTAACCTTTCATCCACGCGTCCCCGGCGCCAGATATCCTCCGGCAGCCAACAACGGCGGGCGGCATGAAGCCCAAGTTCATCAAGAGCACGAACCGGTAGCTCAGCAGATTCCGCGCAAGTGGGCCATCGCAGTAGGCACATTGGCGGTGCTGCTTGCCGCAAGTTTAACGATCATGGCCTCCTTGTTGTTCCCCCGTAAAGCCGGGGAAACCAGCGCCATCAGCGACCGCCCGGGAATTCCCGCAGTGTTCCCGACATTCTGGCGTGGATTTCTAACCGGCCCCGAAGAACCGTGGGTGATCTTCAGCAACGCGCCTTTTGCCGGTAGACCAGACGTAGGTATGCGCTATTACAACCCCGTCCGGGACGCCGGCCAGCCGATACTCGATCACTACACAGGTGTCGGCGAGGTTTTAGCGGTACACGAACTCGATAAAGTTTTTGCCGCGCTTCATCAAGAGATACGCGTAAAACGCGGAAGCCTCTTTACTCTCGATGACGCCAAAAACAATGACCTCATTTTTATCGGTTCGCCTTCCGAGAATTTATCTCTTCTCGATATTCCTGGCACCAAGGAATTTATCTTCCAGCAAATTCCCTCTGGGACCCGCCGCGGAAATATCGAGATCATCAATGTTCATCCGCGAAATGGCGAACCAAAGGAATATCTCGCGTCCCCCAATAATCAAACCCTGACCGAAGATTATTCCCTTGTCGCCCTTGTGCGTGGTTTAAACAATACGCGTTCGGAACTGATCCTCGCTGGCACCACCACCATGGGAACGCAAGCCGCTGTCGAATATGTTTCGCGTCAACAAACTCTGGAGGAATTGTTATCGAAACTTTCTGTTTCAAAGCCCGCCGACTTAAAACCCTTCGAAGCCGTCCTTCATGTCAAGGTAGTACGCGGCGTCCCAGTCTCCACTGAATTAGTGGCGCTGCGCAAAGGTCTCTGAATAAAATTCTCCGCCTAAGGTGACGTAGCCTTCAACCGCGGATCAAGTTCCGCCGCTTTCTTTAATTCTCTTCTGGACTCTTCTTTCTCACCCTTACGCTCTAAAGCCAACCCTAACTGGTAGTGAGCCTGGGCATAACCCGGCGTCGCGGCGATGGCGGCGCGAAATTGCGAAATGGCGCCGTCTAAATCGCCGGCATTGAATAGCCGCTTGCCGGAATTGGTGGCAAAAACCGCGGCCTGCATGTCGGTGCTTTGCTTGGCAATTGCCGTGCCTGCGCGACTTTCTTGCACTGCGGATTCCGTATCGCCTAGTTGGCGGAGAACAGCGGCGAGCGTGGTGTGTGCACCAGCGAAGTCCGGTTGCAGGCGAACGGCTTCGCGCAACGCAGCGGCTGCCTCCGGCCATTTTTCTTCCTGTTTCAATACGGTACCGAGTGTGTAGAAAGCTTCGGCGTAATCCCGCTTGGAGTTGGTGGCGGAACGAAGCTCGGTTTCAGCAGCCGCAAGTTCTCCTTGCTGCCAGAGCGTGACGCCCAAAGTGTAATGCGCGTCAGCCTGGCCGGGATCTAATTCTATAGCTTTACGAAATTCCGCAATGGCTTCGGGAAGATTGTCTTTGAGTTTCAGAGCGAGGCCGAGGTCATAATGCAAAGTGGCGTCTGCCGGGGAAATTTTTAGAGCCGACTGGAATTCCGCGATGGCGGCTTCGAAATCGGTTTTTTGTAAATAAGCGGCGCCGAGATTGGCTTGATACTCGGGATCGCCGGAGCGCAGACGCAATGCGGATTGGAATTCCCGAATGGCGCCGTCGCCGTCGCCGATCTGCATGAGTGCCAACCCTAAATTATTGTGGGCGTCAGGATCATCCGGTTGGAGGCGAGCATATTGGTGAAAGGCTTCGGCGGCGGCGTCACCGTTTCCGGCTCGTTGAAAGAGCAGGCCCAATTCATTTTGCGCTTGAGGAAAATCGGGCTGGAGTTTAATGCAGGCTTGCAACTCATTGATGGCTTCTTCGTTTTGATTGGCTTGTTGCAACGCTGCGGCGAGGTAATAGTGGGCTTGCGCATTCTGAGAATTGGAGCGGATTGCGGCGCGAAGCTCAGCGATGGCGGCTTCCACGGAGTTTTGCCGAAGACGAAGAACGCCGAGGTGAAGATGGGCTAAAGATAGCTCGGGAGCGAGGCGAGTAGCTTCTTCGAACTGCGTCCCGGCTTCCTCTACGTTGGATTGCTGCATGAGCAGCACACCCAATTCATCATGGAGATCAGCGCGGGATGGATCGATTGCAATTGCGGCCCGCAATTCCGACGTGGCGTTTCGGGTGTCGCCGGAGAACGCCAGGGCGCGAGCCAACGCGCGATGTGATTCCGAATCGTCTGGCGCGGAACGAATGGCTTCGCGAGCTTCGACTATTGCGCCGTCGCGATCGCCTTTCTGTACCAGGGCGTTCGACAAATTAATGTGCGCTTGCGCGAATGCGGGTTTGGCGCGAAGAGCTATATGAAATTGGGCGATGGCCTCGTCGAGTTGGCCTTGTGTGAGGAAAACCCATCCCAGGGAGTTGTGGGCTTCGGGACTTTTGGGATCGAGAGCGACAGCCCTCTCGAAGGCCGCACGCGCGCTTTGCAGGTCGCCGCGCTGTACTGCGCTCATACCTTGCGCATAGGCGGTAACGGCTTGTGCGGAGGAATTGTTTTTTGGGGATGGCGGGACCTGGGCAGCATGCGTACTGACGGAAATCAACAACGCGAAGAGAAACATTCCTGGAATTGTAGCCACAAAATACGCGCACATCCCGGGACGAAAATCGGACCACGATGTTGAACGATCGCCCAGCGACATAACGAAAATATTACCATTTTCATCGATAGGCCTCGGAAAGACGCTGCATCTTTTGTTTCGGGTCTTTGATGTGGCCGACGAAAGATTTTCAAGTATCGTTGTTGGATACCGTCGAATAAATCTGCGGTCCTCAGTTTCTGCTCAGGATTGCTCTCGAAACGGTTATTCAATGATGCGAACGAATTTCATTTGTCAGCTATTGTTGCTGGCAGGCGCAATTTTTGCGCCTGTAGGGAGAACACAAAATCCTAAGCCGGCCGAGGCGCCTCCCATCGCGCGATTTGTGGATGTGGCGGCAAAGGCGGGATTGAGCGCACCAAATGTTTTTGGCGGGGTAGATACGAAGAAATACATTATTGAAACAACTGGGACGGGGGTCGCGATATTCGATTTCGACAACGATTTGTGGCCCGATATTTTCCTCGTGAACGGCACAACACTAGAGAAGGTCCCAGCCGAAAAAGCGCCGACGAGTCACCTTTATCACAACAATCATGATGGAACGTTCACCGATGTCACGGCGAAATCCGGTTTGGGGCATTCCGGATGGGGACGATTGGGTGGAGGTGCGGTGGCCCAGTGGGTTGACGGAACGCTTCGAGGCTATCGTGGCGGATAAGATTCAGACGGTTAAAGAAGGTTCGGGAGTGGCGGCTGGCGCGACAGAAAAACGAAGTAACCCAGCTCAGAAAGGTCAACTAGTCCCTTAATCGTACTGCCCTCTACGGTGTCTTTGGGGGGGCGGAACGCTCCGCTTCGGTGAATTGCATGGTGCGCACGACTCCCTGCCCTTCCTTCACATAAATAACCTGGTTGGGTTTGATGTTTTCAATTTTTTCTACCAACCCGTTAGGCCAACGGATTTCCAGCACATCAACCTTCTCAGCTTTTCCAATTCCGAAGTGCACCCGCAAATCATTCTGCGAAAAATACCCGCCCCCACTGCGCACTTCATCGATCTGCGCATGGGCTTTTGCCTCCCCTGCAGGATGAGTAACGCAACGCAGCCGCGCGCCGATGCCACTCCGATTTGATTTGGTGCCGATGGTGCGCACCTTCAGCCAGTTATTCCCGATTTTCTGATCGCAGCGCAATAGTTGCGGATAGTCGTTCACAGTGTTCACCACCACATCAATATCGCCATCGTTGTCGAAATCGCCGAACGCGCATCCCCGAGATGTCGACGGAATAGAGATGCCTGGACCAGCGCCCATGGACACGTCTTCAAACCGCCCGTTGCGCAAATTCCGATACAGCAACTTGCGCTGCGCGTAGCCCGCTTCCGTTCGCAACTGTTCTACCTCCGGGTAGACATGTCCGTTGCAGATTAGAATGTCCGCCCAGCCATCATTGTCCATATCAAAAAAACCGCACCCCCACCCAAGATACTGCGTGTGTTTCCCGAGCCCCGCGGGAAAAGTGGCGTCCTCAAAATTGCCACCGCCGATATTTCGGTACAGTGAAGGCGTGTCCCCCGCGAAATTTGTTTTCACAATGTCCAGATTGCCGTCCAGATCGTAATCGATGGCCGACACTCCCATCCCAGCTTGCGGCTTTCCATCGGCGCTCAGCGCACACCCCGCCTCCATGGCCACATCCGTAAATTTGCCGTTGGTCAGATTTTTATAAAGCGCGCTGGCAGTCGAATCGTTGGCGACATAAATGTCGGGCCAGCCATCATTGTCGAAATCAGCGGTCAGCACGCCGAGTCCGTANGTTCCGTTGGCATTNAAAATTCCTGCGGCCTGCGAAACATCCGTGAACGTCCCGTCCCCATTGTTGTGGTACAGAATATTTTTGCCGCCATTCAATCCAGGCGGCCCACACGCCACAAGCATCCCTTTGTAATTGCAAGGCCCCGACTCCGGAACAGGAGCGGTGGCCAGGTCCAGATCAATATAATTCGCCACGAAAAGGTCCAGGCGCCCGTCGCGATCGTAATCCACAAACGCGCAACCGCTGTTCCATCTCTTGCCATTGCCAGCTACGCCGGCTTTTTCACTCACATCCGTGAACGTCCCGTCCCCATTGTTGTGGTACAGCACATTTTTTCCAAAGTAAGTGACGAAGAGATCTTCGAATCCATCATTGTCATAATCCCCGATGCACACACCCTGGCCCCAGCCGGAATGCATCAAGCCGGCTTTTCCAGTTATGTCCGTAAACGTGCCGTCGCGATTATTTTTGAACAAATGAGAGCTTGGCTCCTGCCCGGCCGGAAATCCCTCCAGCCGCCAGCCATTCACCAAAAAAATATCCAGCCATCCGTCGTTATCGTAGTCGTAAAAAGCCACTCCGCAACCCGTCGTTTCCAGCAAAAATCTATTTTTGTGCTCCCCTCCAAAAATAGTCTTGGCGTTCAACCCCGCTTCCTTTGCAACATTCAAAAAACTCAATCCCAGCGAAGTTCCAGCAATAGAAGCAGCGGCCGCGGAAACGCCTTGCGGCATTTCGCGCCCCACTGCTTCCACGCTTCCAGAGCGCGAGAAACCCAAAATGTTTTCGAGCGAGAGTACCGTAGCGGAACGGCTCAGCGACTTCAAAAAGGAGCGGCGTGAAAAACCCAAAAGGAGTGGTACCTTCCCGACTTTGGCTCGTGCTAGAATCTGCCGCTTTCCTTTATAGAGAGGCGTATGGCAGTTTGCAAGCGCCTATGACTGCCCGCGCCTGCAATTGCCACCCCACCTATGCTCGATACCATTCAATTGTGAGATAGTGGCAAGCGCTTTCATGAAATTGCTGCGCATCCTCGCGTGTCTTTTTTTCATCGCCGCCGGCGCCAGCGCCGCCGATAAAGGTAAGGATAAAGATCAGCCCACCTCCCTGGAGCTGACACGCCCAGTGCGTACCTGGGAATTTCTTTCCGCCGTAGGAACCCGCGCGGGAATTTTTGGCAACGAATCCGGACGCATCGAAGCCTGGGTCTATCCCCTAAAGATTTTTCGCGATTTTCATCTGCGCTTTCACACCGAAGACCGCGCCTTGCCCGCGGAAACCCTTGCTCGCACAGTGATCGTCCGGCCGGAATCCACCACCATCGTTTACACTAGCGATACTTTCTCCGTGCGGGAAACTTTTTTTGTCCCCGTCGATGAGGCGGGCGCCATCATCACGTTCGAAGTAGAAACGGAATTCCCCCTGGAAATCGAAGCCATCTTTCGTCGCGATTTTCAATTGGAGTGGCCCGCCGCCCTTGGCGCCACCTACGTCAACTGGGAGCCGGAACGAAACGCATTTTACTTCGGCGAAGAACAAAAGAAATTCGCGGCCTTCCTCGGGTCGCCCACCGCTGTCGAACGCCGCAGGGAATATCAGACCAACTATTCCAGCGAGAGCGACAACTCCTTCCGCTTGGGCGCTACGGAAAAAGGCGCAGACACAAAAGTGATCGTGCTGGCCGCGTCAGTGCAAGGCCGGGCTGAAGCAGAAGCCGCTTATCAACATCTGACCGAACAATACCCGCAGTTACTTCGCCAGTCCGCCGATTACTACCGCGATTATTTATCAAAAACCGTAAGCGTCCAGCTTCCCGATGAAGAATTGCAACGCGCCTACGACTGGTCGCGCGTCAGCATGATCCAGGGCTTGGTGACCAATCCATATCTCGGAACCGGACTTGTGGCCGGTTACCGCACTTCCGGCGAAAGTCAACGCCCAGGATTTGCATGGTTCTTTGGCCGCGACTCCATGTGGACCTCGCTCGCACTCGACGCCTCTGGTGATTTCGCGACCACACGCAAAGCTCTCGAGTTCATCGGCAAATATCAGCGCGAAGACGGAAAAATCCCACATGAAATCGCCCAGGGAGCGAACTTCGTGAATTGGTTCAAGGATTATCCCTACGCCTATGCTTCGGCAGACGCCACCCCGCTCTACATCATCACCATGAACGATTACGTAGTGGAGAGTGGCGAAACCGCATTCGCGCAAGTCAAGTGGGGCAGCCTTTGGAAGGCCTACCAATTCCTGCGTTCCACCTATGACACGCAAGGTCTGCCGCAGAATTTTGGCTTCGGCCACGGCTGGGTCGAAGGTGGCCCGCTCCTCCCAGTAAAGACCGAACTCTACCAAAGCGGTTTGGGCGCGGAAGCGTTACGCGCGCTGAACAATCTGGCGCGACTAGTCGGCAAAGAAACTGAAAGCAAGGAACTTCAAGGCGCATTCGAACGCCAGCAAACACTCGTCAACAAAGCATTCTGGCTGCCCGACAAAAAAAGATTCGCCTTCGCTCTCGACAAGGACAACCAGCCCGTCGATGAAGCCACCGTGCTTTCCACCGTGCCCATGTGGTTTGGCTTACTCGACGAAGAAAAAGCCGCCGAGATGGTCACCCAGTTGTCCGACTCGAGTCATCAAGCCGACTGGGGCATGCGCATCATTTCCGGCCAAGCAAGCCACTACAGCGGCGGCGGATATCAC
>JGI12635J15846_10002925_pt1 | contig 14901 bp, 14 predicted proteins | sample BlaSpr_A8_OM2_M2_FD_15846 | JGI IMG/M metagenome (IMG submission 15846) | reverse complement strand
GATGTCCCACAACGCCATGTCGATGCCGGAGATCGCGTTGTTCTCGATCGGACCGTTACGCCAGTAAGCATTCTGGTGCATCAGTTGCCATAGCTCCTCGATGGCCTCGGCGTCCCGTCCGATCAGCAGCGGTCGCAGATACTCCTCGACGAGACACTTAACCGCGACATGCCGATACGCAAACGTCGCGCACCCGAGGCCATACAAGCCATCCTGGTTGGTCTCCACCTTGACAACGATCAGGTTGATGCCTTCCGGCGCGGTCAGGATGACCTTTACATCAGTAATGAGGGTTGCCATTTTCTTTCTACCAGGATCAAATCAAATGAATTGAGGCGAATCGCGGGACTCTTCATCACCACCAGAACATGATCTGCACGTTCATCCCTGAGTTGCGCCCGCGTCCAGTGCATCCTGAGCCCGCAAGACCGGTCGATGCGCTTTACGTGCGACCCACCGCCAGCGACCCTTCACGCTTCGCGCGCTGGTCGGAATGCGCAGGCACGGTAATCATCAGGATGGCCGAGAGCAGCAGGCCGCTTGCCATGAAGATGTACGAGGCCGCAGGGCTGCCGGTCACGCCGTTCAGATAACCGACCACCCACGACCCAAGGAACGCGCCCAGCGCGCCGCATGCATTGATGAGCCCGATCGCACCACCCAGCACGTTGCTCGGAATCAGTTCCGGCACGAGCGCGAAGAACGGACCATACGGCGCATACATCGTCGCGCCTGCCACCACCAGCAACGCGAACGAGATCCAGAAGTGTGATCCGCCGATCATGTACGAGCTCACGAACGCGATGGTCCCGACGAGCAGCAGCGGCCACACAAACAGCTTGCGATTGCGGGTCTTGTCCGAGAGCCAGGACGCGAACAGCATCAGCACGATCGCCGCGAGATAGGGAACTGCGGCGAGCCAGCCGACGGAAACAATATCGATCGTCGAAGCAGCCTTGAGAATCGACGGCAGCCACATGATGAAGCCGTACACACCGATGCTCCACAGCGCATGAATCGCGCAGCACTTCAGCACGATCGACGAACGGAACGCCGATTTGTAGTCGCGCACCGGAGCAATGTGGGCCTGTTCGGCCTTGAGGCGCGCGTCGAGTTCGGCCTTTTCGGCGTCGCTCATCCAAGGCGCATCGGCCGGACGATCCTTGACCGTGAACCACCACACCACCGCCCATGCGACCGCCGGGATGCCTTCGAGGACGAACATCTCGCGCCAGCCGAAGTTGTGGACCAGATAGCCCGACACTATCGACATCCACAGCACCGTCACCGGATTGCCGAGAATCAGGAACGTATTGGCGCGTGAGCGTTCGGTGCGCGTGAACCACCGGCTGATGTACATCAGCATCGACGGCATCACCGCGGCTTCCACCACCCCGAGCACGAAGCGCAGCACCATCAGCATCGGAATATTGCTGACCATGCCGGTCGCCGCGGCGCACAGGCCCCAAAGGACGAGGCTGAAAAAAATCAACTTCTTCACGCTGTTGCGCTGCGCGTAGATCGCACCGGGCACCTGGAACAGACAGTAGCCGAGAAAGAACAACGAACCGATCAGCGACGACGTGCCATGCGTAATGCCAAGATCCTTGTCGATCCCGGCCGCCGCGGCGAAGCCGTAGTTCGCGCGGTCCAGATACGCAAGACTGTAAGTGATGAAGATGATGGGCATCAGATACCACCATCTTTGGGGTGCCACGGTTTTGACGCTTTCCATGATGTCTCCAGATCGGTACGGCGCACACACTGTTCGGTTAGTGCGGGTCATTCTTTTTGTTCTGGTGTCCCCGCGCGGACTTGCACTTAAAGCACGGCCAGCCAACCTCCATCGACGTAGATGATCTGGCCGTTCACATAACTCGATGCCGCGGACGACAGGTATACCGCCGTGCCGACGAGCTCCTCCGGCTTGCCCCAGCGTTGCGAAGGATTGCTGCTCTTGACCCAGGCATCGAAGGTCGCGTTCTCGACGAGCGGCTTGTTCATGTCGGTCAGGATGTAGCCCGGACCGATCGCGTTCGCCTGAATGTTCGACGACGCCCACTCGGCGCTCATCGCGCGGGTCAGCATCTTGATGCCGCCCTTGGCCGCCGTGTAGGCGCCAACCGTCGCGCGCCCGGCTTCACTCGTGAGCGAGCCGATATTGATGATCTTGCCGCCCGTGCCGCGTGCGATCATGCGTCGCGCCGCCTGTTTCGAGACGATGAACGCACTCGTCAGGTTGGTGTCGATTACGCGCTGCCAGTCGCTCAGCTCGAGTTCGACAAGCGGCTTGCGAAACTGGATGCCGGCGTTGTTGATGACAATGTCGATCCTCACTCCGTCCTTGTCCCATTGCGCGAACGCATCGGCGACGGCCTGTTCGTCGGTCACGTCGAAGGCACGGCCTTGGGCCTCGAACCCCTTGCTTTTGAGGCGGCCGGCCGCCTCGGCGACCGTGTCAGCACGCGTGCCGTTCAGGATCACGCTGGCGCCTGCCGTGGCGAGCCCCTCGGCGAGCGCGAAGCCAATGCCTCGCGCGGAGCCCGTTACGAGCGCCGTGCGGCCGCTCAAGTCGAATAGCTGTGTCATACGCTGTTCCTTTCCGGGTGTGCAAGTACGAGACGCGAGTGCGCCCCTCGCGACCGGAACGCCGGTCGCGATAACGTTGATGTCAAATCCGCTGGTTAAGACGTCAGACGGGCGTGTCGTTGGCGACGAGATTCAGCGCGGCGCGGTCTTCGAAGTCCTTCTCCGCGCGCTTGATGAGCGTGAGAACCGCCTCCTCCGCTCCCGCCGGATCGCCTGTCTCGATCGCGACGCAAAGCGCTTCGTGCATCGGCAGCGAACGGGCCGGGCCGCCGGCAATTTCGGAGCTGAGTTCAAAGCTCGTGCGCAGGATCGCCGACAGCGCGTTCTGCATCTGCTGGATGAACTGGTTGTGGCAGGCGGCGAGGATCGCGCCGTGGAACGCGAGGTCGGCGGGAACGTATTCGCCCTGGCCGGCGACGGCGCGCTCCATTGACTTGAAGGCACGCCGCACCGCGACGCGATCCTCCGCCGTCGCTCGCTTGGCAGCGAGCTTGGCCGCATTCGGCTCGATGATCAGCCGCAGCTCCATCAGGTCCTGGATCAGGCATTCATCGATCGCGCCCGCCCGCGCGCGCCAGGTGATCACGTCTGGATCGAACAACTGCCATTGCGAGCGCGGCAACACGATCGTGCCGTAACGCCGGCGCACTTCGAGCATGCCCTTGGCGGAGAGCGATTTCATCGTCTCGCGGATGGTGATACGGCTTACCTGCATCTGCTCGGCGAGCACGGGCTCGGCGGGAAGAATATCCCCCGGCGCAAACTTGCCCGAGCAAATCTGCTCGCCCATCTGATTCAGGACCTGCCGGTGTAGTGTCGCCACGATTTACTCTCTAGGTCATACGTATGATGTAGAAAGATAGGCGAACCGACGTCCTGCCGCAATTCGGGTTGACCCGAGGTCGGGCGTTCCCATTGGCGTTGTTCTACGCGAATGCAAAGCAATAACGGGTGATAGCGTCTATGTTTTGCCGTCTCCAGCCAGGCAATAGACACCGCACCTGCAGCGCGCCACTCTCAGCAAAGCACGACGCGATATGGGATTTTTAGGGCAAACACGCAACCCACGGCGTCCGTGGCATTGCTACGCACTGTTGGCCGCGAGCGGCTGGGACCAGGCATCGACGTGCTTGAAGCGAAGTTGGACAACGCAAAGCGCGACGAAGTGCAGAAGGCATATGACGCATAACGTTGGATTCGGCTAGCCACATCGTCGTAAAACAATCAGCGCCGTCGACGGTGCCAATTTTTTCAGCCGCTCCCGCAAGCGCGGACCGCTCGTATCGAGCTATGAGAGGATGGCCAAAATCGATAGACGATCTCGGCCTCGAGGGCCGGCTCCTTGGTGGCATCACACTCGATCACGCATACCAGTACCAACTGTGCTCCTTCACCCACCGCATCGACTGACTTCAGGGTTGCATCCAGTCGAATACTCGAGTTCACCGGCACCGGCGCCAGGAACCGTAGCCGATTGATCCCGCATTGCAAGCCCAGCCCGATATCTTCGAGCAGGTAGATATCGGACAGCAGCGGAATCATCAGGCTCAGGACAAGGTAACTTTGGGCAATGGTTCCCCCGAACGGCCCCTGCGCAGCCTTTTCTTCGTCAACGGATATCCAGTCCCAGTCATCGGTCGCAGAAGCGAACCCGTTGATCATGTCCTTATTGATTTCAACCCAACTGCTCTTGCCCAGATTAAAGCCTGCATAGGCCTTGATTCCTTCAATACCCCTCAGCAATATCGGCACGTTGTTCTCCCGTTATTTGTGCGCAACCCGTTGCTATTCCGGCGGACTATCAATACCCGCCCTGCAACGCGCCGGCGAGCCGCACGAAAGACCGGCGCGCAGCGAACAATTGCGTTGTGGTCATGGCCGTCGACCTCGTCCGTCACCATCAGCTTTGGCAACGAGCTGATTGCGCAGGAGATGTAGCCGCTATTGCATTTGTATCTGACGTGCAAATGCACGCGGACCGCCTTGATCGATGTCTGATCGGATTTGCGCATCGCCTTAGCCTTCGAACGACTCCCCGTTACTATCTCCAAGCCCGGGTGCCGGCCGGCGCGGTTTCAGCAAATGCCCGTTGAAGCGGGCCGGGTAACGGATAGCCCTTACCGTGCCGGTCGACGTTTGCAACTGCGAGTACAGCTCGTTGTGAATGACCTGCGGGTCGTTCAGATGCACACTCGGTTCATTCACCGGTCCGGCGGGAACGTCCAGTTCGCGAAAGCGCTCGAGCCACTCGGCCGTGGTCTTGTCCTTGAGCGGCCCCGCGACTCGCTGGAAGAACGCGTGCGTCATTTCCTTGCGGTCAGTGATCTTCTTGATTTCATCTTTCCATTCTGGATGCCCGACAGCATCCAGCGTTCTGCTGAGCTGCTTGCCGGAAACCGGAGAGAGCACCAGATAACCATCACTGGTCGCAAGCACCGGCTGCGGCGCCAGCGTCACCGGGGCATCGTCGTCGATAAACGTCCGGTTATGGAACATGTCCGGGAAATTGTAGTACGACATGATGTCCAGCATCGATGTCTCAAGATGAACGGCCTTCTGTGATTTGTCGCGCGCAATAAGCCCTGAAAGCGCCATTTGCGCGGCAAAGACAGCGGCAACCTTGTCGGCAAGAAACGTGTTCGTCGCACGCGGTGTACCTCCCGCGGCTTCGTAACTCAGCAAGCCAGTACGCCCCTGAATCAGCGCGTCAAATGCGGGCTCTTTCGCCAGCTCGCCGTCCGGGCCGTAGCCGGTAATAGACAGTTGTACGAGCCGCGGATTCAGCTGACTCAACTGGTCAAAGCCCAGGCCGAGTGATGCCGAAACATGAGGACGCCAGTTCTCGATATAGATATCCGCGCTGCTCAAGAGCTCCTTGAATCGGGATAGATCTTCTGGCGACTTGAGGTCCAGCACAACGCTTCTCTTGCCCCGGTTCGAATTGGTCCAGACCGTGCCGACACCTTCCCAGCTATGGCCAAAGTTTCGGTAAGGGTCGCCGGATGGAGGCTCGACCTTAATGACGTCGGCGCCCAGGTCGGACAACATCTGCGCGCAGAACGGTCCGGAAATATAGCTGCATGCTTCCACTACCTTGCAGCCTTCAAGGGGACGCCGGAAGTCGTCGTTCAAACCGGTTGTTAGCGAAGATGAGCTGGATGTCATCGGTACTGCTCCTCAGATCTATTGAATGGTGATGCCTGCACACTCCGCCTTGTTCGGGAGCACGCCGTCGATATGCACTTCAATGCGTCCGCTCTGCGCTCGCGCGTCCTGCGGTTTGCGCCCGAAGCCGCGCCAGAGCCAGGACGGCGTCCAGCGTTGGTGTGCGCACGTCTGTCAGCTCGCGCACCGCATGCAATGATCTCTCCAGCGCTTCGAGTTCAAAAGGACGGCCGGCTTCGAGATCCTGCAGCATGGACATTTTGTGATGCGCCGCGCTTAAGGTCATTGCAATGCGCTTGTCCGCGTCCGGTCCGACGCGGATGCCGATTTGCGACGCTATCGCGTCCGCTTCCAGCATCATGGTCTTGACGATAGGAACGACATCGCCCGCGTCGCGCATCTCGCCCAGCGAGCCTTGGGTCAGCACCGCCACCGGGTTCCAGCACAAGCTGTTGACGAATTTGACCCAGATCGCCGCGCGTATGTCGTCGCTGACCCGTGAGGAAATACCACTTGCCGTCAGGAGTTCGCTGAGGTCGCTTGCTCTCTTTGAATGAGTACCGTCCAGCTCGCCGATAGGGCAACCTGCCTTTGCACCGTCCTGGGCAATCACGCCAGGCTCGATCGAATGAGCACCTATCCAGTACACGCAGCCCAGCACCTGGGAGGCGGGAAGCGCGCGCCATTGATGACCTTCAGGGTCAATGCGGGGCATTTGCCGGTCCTTGAGCGCGCCCTGCGAACCATGGAAAAAATAGTAGGGGATACCGGTGGTAGGCGGCAGCACGACGGTGTGGCTATCCATCAGGGACGCTATCTGGCCTAGCGCTTCATCGATTTGATGGGCTTTGAGCGTGACGAAGATATAGTCCTGCACACCCAGCTCGCGAGGGTCCGAGCAAGCGTTGACGCTGACGGTAAAGTCTTCCGACGGAGTGACGATCCTGATGCCACGTGCGCGGATGGCGTCAAGCGTCTTGCCGCGCGCAATCACGCTTACTTCGCATTGCTTTGACCGGGCGAGATGACCCGCGATGTACCCCCCAATCGCGCCGCCCCCAAAAACGCACACCTTCAGCATATCGCGCTCTCTTGCAAACCATTTGAGAAATGCCTCGCGCTGATTCCGTCTTTCAATTCAAAAATACGGATTCCTACAAGACATCATGATGTGCAGAAGATAAGCCGTCGCGGGACGACGGGGCAAATACTAAAAAACGATGGTTCAAGCAGATCCGCCTATAGCTGTTTCAGCCTGACGCGCCGTCACCGCCTTTTCGCCCTGCCCTTCGATAAGACGCCGGAGCGTATCCGACCATGCGGCGGAATGCCGTACTGAAGGCACTATCGGAAAGATAGCCGATCGACAGCGCAATATCATTGATGGAGCGGTCGCTGTGCAGCAGTGCGTCCTTGGCGAGCGCGATTCGCCAGTTCGAGAGGTAGGTTGCCGGCGCCACGCCCACGCGTTCAGCGAACCTGCGTGCGAAGACGGCACGCGACATTCCAACCTGTTTCGCAAGCGTCGCCACCGTCCAGTGACAAGCGACATCGGCATGCATCTTCTGTAGTGCCAACGCGATATGCGGATCGGCCATGCCACTAAACCATCCCGTGCGTTGTCCCTGCATGTGCTGCACGGGCCGGCGCAGCACTTCGACCAGCATGACTTCTACCAATCGGCTCATCACCAGTTCCCGGCCCGGCAATTCGCACATCGCCTCCTCGCCGATGAGTTCCAGCACGCGCGTCAGGCGGCCCGCCTCTTCGTCAGACGAACGGATGTAGATAAGATCGGGCAACAACCCTGAAAGCAGCGCGGCATGCTCGGGTTCGATCTGGAAATACCCACCGATGAGGCGCATCGCCTCGCCGCCCGCCCCGTCGTTCCAGCGGACGTAGTCCCCTTCGCTTGCCTTGTCCGCGAGCGCGGCCAGCCGTGGCCCCACGTCCGGGTCACTCGCTAGGCTGTAGCGGGGCTTCGCGGCCAGCAACAGGTAGTCGCCCTGCCGCATCAGCAGCGCGGGCCCTGTGTCGGGCAGGAACCAGCAGTGCCCGGCCACTACGAGGCAGAAACGAGGCTCGTCCCGCGGCGGAATGGTCATTCCCCAGCGACCTTGGGCGTCGACGGTTTTCCAGAGCACCGCCTGTGGGCGCATCAATCTGACGATGTCGTTCAGAACATCCAATTGAGACGATCCGTAATGTTTCCGAGATGATCAATTATTGATCATCTCTGCGCATTTCGATAGCTTACTCAGTAGTCAATCGAACGTCCGCAAGCCTAAAGGCGTTTGCCAGCCGGACGGGAATGGCATGAGTCGGACGCTGCACACGGCCCGCAAGAGGCCTTTGAAGCATGGTGGAGACAGATGAGACAACTAAAAAACACGCTCGCTGGCGTGATGACCGCGGCCCGGCGCATCGGCCGCGCCATTGCGATCGACGCAGCCCGCCAGGGTCCGGCCTGGGTCGGGCTTGGCCGTATCCAGGATCGGCCTGAAGGCGGTCTTCCTCCCCACCAGACTCGCCGCCTCTTACCTGCGCAAGCCCACGCACAGCCCGTCGATCGTAAATGGCGCTTCGCTGGCCCGTACCGTCGCTTATCGGGAACTGCTGTCCTGCCCAGCGCGCCAACGCGGCGTCGCGACGCTGACAAAGGCCACTGCAGTAGACGTCGCCAAATCGATATTGAACAAGAGGTTCTCGTAGCATTCCAACGCTCGCGCTGTTGGTAGCACGCACACAGACAAGAGGAGACACCATGCGAAAGAGCATCCACAGCGAATCGAGCGCATCGACTCGGCTGACCTTGGCCTCGGCACAATCAACCGCGGCCGCCAGGTTAAGTTGGTTTGTCCGATACGTCGCTCTCGCGCTTTACATGGTCGGTCCCATTCACGGCGTCTGCGATCCCGAACTTGTGTCCGAGTATGCAAACGGCCCTGCCCCGAAGTGCGAACTCCCGCGGCCACGCCCGCCTGGATACTGGTTAAGTCTTTTCATCAAAGCCAAAACCCGGAAAGCCGAAGAAGGAATGTGGAAATGAATATCCGCCAGCTTCAATATTTCCTGGCAGTGGCTGCTGAATTGAATTTCACGCGCGCTTCCGAGCGGGTAAACATCGCGCAGCCTGCTCTGAGTGCCCAGATTATTTCCCTGGAAGAGGAACTGGGTACCGCGCTTTTTACCCGCGAGAAACGCAAGGTTCTGCTTACTCCTGCCGGTGAGATCCTGGTGGAACACGCACAACGTGTGTTGAACACCGCCTCGGCGGCGATGGCGGCAGTTCGTGCCTCCGGACGCGGCGCGCAAGCACACCTGATGGTCGGGTCAATTTACACCGCGATCTATTGCTTCCTGCCCAATACGTTGCGCTTGTTCAAAGAGCTTGCCCCGCATTCAGATGTCAGCCTGCAGGAAATGACCATCTCGCAGCAGATCAACGCGCTGAAGGAAGGCGCGATCGAAGTCGGGTTGGTACGCGGACATATCTACGACCATAGCATCGTTACCGAATTGCTCTATCGCGAGTTGCTAGTGGTGGCCGTCCCCGCTGGAAGCGAATATGACGTGCCTGATGCGGTGGAACTTAAAGAACTCGCGACGTGGCCACTCATCGCGGTAGCACGCGGCACAGCCACGGAGCGTGGCTATGGCGACAGGATCCTGGACATGTTCGAAGATGAAAACTGCAAGCCCACCATTGCCAAGGAAGCACATGACATGCATACGTCCGCGTGTCTGGTCGCCGCAGGTATGGGCGTTGCAGTAGTACCGGCAATCATGCAGCTTATGCAGCCGCTCGGTGTCGCCTATCGGCCGCTAAATGCGCAGACGCCAGGCGTCTCGCTGTCCCTGGCNTGGCACAAGGACCGCGTTCCCGCCTTGCTCGGTCCCTGGCGTGAAGCCGCCCGCGCCAATGCCGCCAAGTTGATTGCGAAACATCCGCAGCTCTTTCTGGACACTTCGCGGTCCCAGGTAGCGGAGCTGGAAACATGACCTACGACCCATCAAAATCCCCAAGACCCTGGATCGCCGCCGCTCCGTCACGGCGGCAGCATTAACGCATACACTCACTGACCAGCGCCCTCTGGGACCGGGTCATCGTCCGGAAGCTGTTCGACCTTGATGGCGTGGGACGGGCATTTACGCGACGCGCCCAGCACCTTCTCGTAGAGCTCCTGATCCGGATAAACCTGCAGCAGCTTGACCACACCGTCCTCATCGCGCTGATCAAATACTTCACTCGACGACAACACGCACAGTCCGGCGCCAACGCAGACGTCCTCATCGACCGTGATGCGCAATTTGAAGTTGTATTTCGACATGCCGTAATCTCCTGATTCGTGTTCTTGCCCTTGCAGCATTCATCACCACGTGACGGGCAATGTCTCCAGTCCCTGGACAAAATGGTCCCCCTTGCCGTGGATCTGGTCTTGAGGCACCGCAAATCTCAGGGTAGGAATGCGCTCGAAAAGCGAAGCGAAAACAACCTGTAGTTCGACGCGAGCCAACGGCTGGCCCAGACACTGGTGAATGCCGTAACTGAACGCGACGTGATGGTCGGCCTTTCGAGTGATATCGAATTTCTCCGGATTCTCGAACGCGGTGGTATCGTGGTTAGCGCCGGAAATCAATGCGATGACCCCTTCGCCCTTGCGAATCGGCTGGCCTGCAACTTCAACGTCCTCAAGCGCGACGCGAAATGCGTTGTAGTGCACGATGGTATGAAATCGCAGCATTTCCTCGACGGCGTTGCGTAATAGCGAAGGATCTTCACGCAGAAGTTGCAGCTGTTCCGGATTGCTCAGGAAGCTGTACACGCCAAGCGCCATCTGGTTCGCAGTCGTTTCATGCCCCGCCATCAACAGCAACTCGGACATGACGACCAGTTCACGGTGGCTCAGATGTCCCGGCCGGACTTGCTCGATGATCAAGCGGCTCAGCAGATCCTCCCTGTTTTCAGGATCCTTTGTGCGCTCGGTGATGAGATTGTCCAGGTAGCTCAAGATACGCTCGGACGCGGCTTTAGGAACCGAAGGGTCGACATCCAGCAGGACCTTCAGCCGGCTTTGCTCCTGGAAAAAGCCATGATCCTTGGCAGGGACATCGAGTATCCAGGCGATGACTTCCGAGGTAAACGGCAGGAAGAGATCCTCAACCAGATTGGCAGGAGGCCCTTTACGGAGCACTTCGTCCAGCAGCCGGTCAAAAATCGCTCCAATCTTCGGGCGCATCGCGCTGACCCGCTTGATCATGAACTCCTTGGTCAACATGCGCCGAAAGTGGCCGTGCTGCGGAGGGTCCATGCGAATAAACGCGGGCTCCAGATCGAGCACTGCGTTGCGCGCCGCCGAGAGACTGGGGAAACCCGGTACGCTCGGGTCACCGCTGAACCGATTGTCGCCCAGCACCGCGCGAACATCATCGTAGCGGGTGCACAGCCAGGCGCTAGTCCCATCCCACATCTGCACCTGGACTGGCCCCTGTTGCTGCTGGAAATCCCTGTATTCTTGCGGCGGAAGAAAAGGGCACTGCCTCGGCATCGGAAACGAGGGCTTGTTCATAGGGCATCCCGACATTCTTCCTCCGTTCACATTGAACGCTTGCCGCTTCGAACCAGGGCGGTGCGCACAAAGGTGCGTCCGCGATCGAAGGGTTCAATAAAGACATTTACCGACAGGCGTCTCAGAGGCCGCCGTTGACATCCAGCGTTGCCCCGGTGATGTAGCTGGCGTCGTCGCTAACGAGGAAGCCCACAGCCGCAGCAATTTCTTCAGGTTCGGCTGCACGCTGCAGTCCCGATCCGGCGATCAGCTTGTCACGAATTTCCTTCGGTACCTTTTCGCCCATGGCCGTGTTTATCGTGCCCGGCGAGACTGCGGCGACGCGAATACCATGCGGCCCCAAGGGTTTGGCTAGACTCTTGGTGAGATTGACGATCGCTGCTTTCGAACCGCCGTAATCGGGGATGCCGCTGCCAACCGTCGCGACAATCGACGCGAGGTTGACGATCACGCCGCCACCGCCCTTCTTGACCAGGCGCTTGGCGACTTCCTGGCTAAGGAAAAATGGCGCGCGAGTGTTCACGCCATACGTGAAGTCGTAGTCCGACGGTGCAATGTCGAAGAAGGTCTTGCCGTGCCATACGCCAGCATTGTTGACCAGCACACGAATCGTTCCGTATTCGGCGTCGATCGCTTCAACTGACGCCGTGATCTGTTCGTAGTCCGTCACATCACACTTTCGATACGCGTAGTCGCCTTTGCCGGAATCCGCAATATCGAACCCGACGACCGTATAGCCACGCTCGGTCAGATTCTTGCAAATCGCTTGCCCGGTCAGGCCATTGGATCCTGTGACAATCGCTACTTTGCTGGTCATGCATCACCTCTTCTCACGATATGGTTTTGGAACAAATCTTCATGTCTATCCTCTTGCAAGAGGAGCTAGCCTCAAGATTCCGTCCAATACCCACACAGGTCCAATATTATTTAACGAGAACCTGAGACCTAATTCCTATCGTCATAACGGGAACACTTTCTCACCCGCGATTAAGCAGCAGTTAAGCAGCAGGAATCGTCACGACCAAGCCGTTCATATCAGGTGTGACTTCGATCTGGCAACTCAAGCGGCTGTTAGTACGCCAAGCGCTGGAGGCCGCCAGCATGTCCTTCTCGATATCGCAGGCCTCGCCGACGACGGGCATCCAGGCCTCATCGACATAGACCTCGCAGGTGGCACAGCTACACGCGCCGCCGCACTCAGCGGCGATGCCTTCAATCATATTGTCCACCGCTCCCTGCATGACGGAGCTTCCGACGGGAACATCCACTTCGAAGGTTTTACCGTTGAACTGGAGATAGTTGATTACGGGCATTGCAGACTCCTCTCATTGCGTAGTCAGGTAGACACATCGCTCCGGGCGCCGTCGAGCAATGCCTTCAGTGCAATGCTCTCGTCGGCCAACTGCTCGGGCGTAAGCTCGATGCCCTCCGAGATCAGCTTTTTGCTGACCATGAACTCCTGAGGACGATTCACACAATCTGCGGCAACCAGCTTTCCCATTTTTATGTAGAAGGCGCTAAAGCTTCGCCCTACTGAACGGTCGCCTCGCACCACCACTTGATCGTAGCCCTGGTTCAAGCCGGCGATTTGCAGCTTGATATCGTATTGATCTGACCAGAACCACGGTAACGCGGCGTAGGGTTTTTCCTTACCGCACAACGTGGCTGCGGCGCTTTTTGCCTGCTCCGTTGCGTTGGGTACCGACTCGAGCCGGATATAGCCATAGAACGGAGACGGATGCATCGTGCAGTCACCGACAGCGACAATATCCGGGTCTGACGTGCGAGCGAAGGCGTCCACCAGGATTCCGTTGTCGGTGGCTAGCTCCGCTGCAGTCGCCAGTTCAACATTGGGCGTAACGCCGACGCCGATAATCACCAGGTCCACGGGAAAGTGGGTACCGTCTGCGCAGACGACCCTCTCAACGCGGGAGTCTCCTTCGAACCCGCTAACCGCTATGCTGGTACGAATGTCGACGCCCTCTTCGCCATGCACGCGCTGAAAAAACTCAGAAACCTGTTGTGCCGTGACTCGCGCCAACACCCGGGGCGCCATTTCCAGCACCGTGACATGCATGCCGAGTTTGTTCAGTACTGCGGCCGTCTCGAGACCGATATAACCACCGCCCACAATAACCGCGCGGCCCTCGGGCCGTACGTCCGCCTTGATGCGATCGATGTCCTCGATATTGCGAAGATAGTGGACGCCGGCCAGGGTAGATCCCGGCAGGGTGACGGTCTGCACCCGCGTACCGGTACAGATCGCCAGTTTTCCGTAGGCGAGCTCTTCGCCGCCACGTAGCGTGATGGTCTTCCTGCTCCGATCGATTGACTCGACGCGCTCGCCCAGGCGGAATTCAATGCCGTACCGCGTATACACATCCGCTCCACGGATCAGCAGATCGTGAGCGGTCTTTTCTCCTGACAGGTAGGCCTTGGAAAGTGGCGGCCGGTGATACGGAAGACAGGATTCGTCACCGATGACCATGATCGGGCCCGGCCACCCCTCCTGGCGCAAACTGGGAGCCAATTGCGCGGCTGCATGACTCGCGCCGATGATGATGCACGTCTCGTGCATGGGATGATCCTCCTTCCGTCTAACCTGCACTGCCAGTTCAACGAATGCGTGAGCTGACTATTTACCGGTCCTGCCCAGCCATTGACGGCCAGCTCGCGCCTTTCGTCGTCAGCACCTCGTCGTTGTGCTCACCCAGCATCGGCGGCGAACGCAAGATATGCGTAGGCGTTGCGGAGAACTGGAGCGGGTTGTTGATGACTTTGAATGCACCGCCCTTGGGGTGATGCAGGGTCTTGAGCAGCGTGTCCACGACGTGCTGGTCGCTGAACACTTCCGGCCAGGTCCTGACCGCTCCGTAGATCGCGCCAGCAGCCGACAGCGCCTGCTCCCACTGAGCCAGGTCACGACTGGCGAAGATCTCCGACAGGCGTGCGTCCACAGCTTCGCGGTTCGCGAGGCGGCCCTCCTTGGTTGCAAAACGCGGGTCGGTCTTGAGCTCGCTCGCGCCAATAGCGTCGCACAGGATGTGCCAGAACTTGTCGTTGATCGTGATGATCATGATGTCCCGGCCGTCTGCGCTTGCGTAGGTATTGTTGGGCACGATATCCCAATGCTGGTTACCCATCCGCACGGGGGTTTTTCCTGTCAAGTCGAAGTACACATCGCGTGGCACCTGACTGAAGATGCTCGCATCGAGCATCGACAGGTCGACGCGCTGCCCTTCACCCGTGCGTTCGCGCGCTTGCAACGCGACCAGGATCCCGATGGTTGCCATGAGCGCGGTCACCAGGTCCGAGAATGGGAAGCCGGTCTTGAGCGGCCCGGACTCCTGCGTGCCGGTCACCTGCATCACACCTGAGACGGCCTGGATGATCATGTCCAGCGCCGGCCGGTTCTTATCCGGTCCTGTGCGTCCAAATCCGGAGATCGAACAATAGACGAGGCGTGGATTGATCTTGCGCAGATCGTCGTAACCCAGGCCTGCTTTATCGGTCAGGCCCGGGCGAAAGTTTTCGACCAGCACGTCGGCTTGCGCGGCCAGCTCGAGCGCAGCAGCTC
>JGI12635J15846_10002923_pt1 | contig 14903 bp, 10 predicted proteins | sample BlaSpr_A8_OM2_M2_FD_15846 | JGI IMG/M metagenome (IMG submission 15846) | reverse complement strand
TCACCAACCCCAACCCGAAGCCGCCGATAACCGTCCCCGCCAGTTGTCCGACGCCCCCCAGCACGACTGTCATGAATGAATCGATGATGTAGCTCTGCCCCAGATCCGGCCCGATATTGCCGATCTGCGACAGCGCGCAACCACCCAATCCGGCGATGCCCGCGCCGAACGCAAACGCGTACGAATCTACACGCGCCGTCTTTACGCCGACGCACGCTGCCATGCGGCGGTTCTGCGTCACAGCGCGCACAAACAGGCCGAGGCGCGTCTTGGTCAGCACGACCCACGCGAGCAGCACGACGACCAGCGAGAAGCCAAGGATTGTCAGCCGGTTGTACGGCAGGATCAGGTTCTGCATGACGGAGACGCCGCCGCTCATCCACGATGGATTCGTCACCTGCACGTTCTGCGCGCCGAAGATGGTTCGCGTCGCTTGAATCAGGATCAGGCTGATGCCGAATGTGGTCAGCAGCGTTTCAAGCGGCCGACCGTAGAGATGTTTCAACACCAGCCGTTCCAGCACGATGCCGACCAAGGCTGCCGCCGCGAACGACACCGGCACGGCGAACAGCGGATACCAGTTGAACGCGCCAGGTGCGTAGTGCTGGACGAGGTTCTGCACTACGTACGTGGCGTAAGCGCCGATCATCAAAAACTCGCCGTGCGCCATGTTGATCACGCCGATCAAACCGTACGTGATCGCGAGACCGAGCGCCGCGAGCAACAGCACGCTGCCAAGCGACAAGCCCGCGAAGATCGTGCCGACGATCTCGCCGCGTCGCTGAATGGAATCCAGCTCTTCAATACCTGCTTGCGCCGCCGCACGAACACGCGCGTCGGGTTCGGCGAAGGTGCCGTCGGCGTTTTTCACGACGATCGGGCGCAAGAGTTCGTTCATGTCCAGGTCGTGACGTGCCGCGACCAACTGTACGGCTTCCAGGCGCTTGTTGGCATCGGTGTCGTGTAGAGCGGTTGTCGCCCAGAGCGTATCGAGGCGCTTCTTGAGCGTCGGGTCGGTCTCCTGGGCGCGGGCTTTATCGACGAGGGGCTTAATCGACGGGTCGGCGTTCTTCAGCAATTCATCGATGGCTGCGCGGCGCTTTTCAATATCCGGCGACGCCAGTTGCAACCCCGACACCGCGCCCGATACCTTCGAGCGCAGCAGATTGTTTAATGTGACCGGCTGCGCATCGGGCGCTTCCACGGTCTTGTTCGTCAGCGGGTCCTTGTTGCCATCGTCGGTTTGAATCAGCACACGGCCGGCATCGGTCGCGACGAGGGAACCGTCGGCGAGCGCGCTCAGCACGGCGATCGAGGGTGCATCGGCGTTGGCGATCAGCTTGTCGATGGCAGCGGATTTGGCGTCGAAGTCGTCGGCGGCGAGGGGGGCGAGATCGTCTGCCGAAAGGGCGGCAAACGCGGCGAGCGGCATGCAGGCAATCAGGATTGCGCAGAGGCCACGGCGAGCGAAGCGAAGAATCGAATCAGTCATGAATGGCCTGTCAGGTAGAGCGGAGTGCGGCGCGGCGTGTTGCTTGCTGCGTGCGGCCCGAACTCGTACGAACCGCCGCTCTTGTTTTTGTGCTTCGAGCGCGGCGGTCCGATGTTTCAACGTTCGTACTTACTGAGGCTTAATACCGAGACTTAAGCAACGCGGCGTCTGCGCAGGAAATCCGGAATCGAACTGACCACATCCGGCTTGCCTTCGTTGCCTGATATGTACGGACTCCAGGGCTGCGCGCGGATGGCAGTCTTCGTGCGCCACACGACGTTGAACTGGCCGTCCGCACGCACTTCGCCGATCATCACCGGCTTGTGCAGATGATGGTTACCGTCCATCTCAAGCGTGAAGCCCGACGGTGCCGCGAACTTCTGGCCGATCATCGCCACGCGCACTTTATCGACATCGACGCTCTTCGCTTTTTCAGCCGCCTGCTTCCACATGTGGATGCCGACAAAGGTCGCTTCCATCGGATCGTTCGTCACGCGCTTTGCACCGCCCGGCAGGTTGTTCTTCTTCACCCAGTCGGCGAACATCGCCTTGAACTTCGTGTTCTCCGGGTTCTTCAGCGACTCGAAGTAATTCCACGCGGCCAGATTGCCGACCAGCGGTTTTGTATCGATACCGCGCAGTTCCTCTTCGCCCACCGAGAACGCGACGACCGGCACGTCGGTCGCCTTGAGCCCTTGATTGCCGAGTTCTTTATAGAACGGCACGTTCGAATCGCCGTTCACCGTCGAGATCACGCAGGTCTTGCCGCCTTGCGAGAACGTCTTGATGTTCGCAACGATGGTCTGATAGTCCGCGTGGCCGAACGGCGTGTAGACCTCCTGGATATCGTCGTCCTTCACGCCCTTCGAATGTAGGAACGAGCGCAGGATCTTGTTCGTCGTGCGCGGATAGACGTAGTCCGTGCCGAGCAGGAAGTAACGCTTCGCGCCGCCGCCTTCCTTGCTCATCAGGTATTCGGTCGCCGGGATGGCTTGCTGGTTCGGCGCCGCGCCCGTATAGAACACGTTGCGCGACATTTCTTCGCCTTCGTACTGCACCGGGTAGAACAGCAGGCCGTTGAGTTCTTCGAACACCGGCAGCACCGATTTACGCGAAACGGAGGTCCAGCAGCCGAACGTCACCGCCACTTTGTCTTGCGAGATCAACTGGCGGGCCTTTTCGGCGAAGAGCGGCCAGTTCGACGCCGGGTCTACGACGACCGGTTCGAGTTGACGGCCGAGCACACCGCCGCTCGCGTTGATCTGGGCGATGGTCATCAGCGCAGTGTCTTTCAGCGATGTTTCCGAAATCGCCATCGTGCCGGAGAGCGAATGGAGAATGCCGACCTTGATCGGCCCGGTATCGGCGGCTTGTGCCTTCGATAGGGGCAATTGGCCCGCAATCGCGAGCGCGCCCGACATGGAGCCGAACTTCAGGAGACTGCGTCGTTTCATTGTGTTTCCCCTTGCCGATTGTTTGTTTGAGGCGGTGTCTGGTGGATTTTTATTGAGCTGACGGAGGGGTCAGCATTAATTGCACTGCAAGGGATATGCCAATGAAGCGTTTGTACTGAGGGTTGGCGGGTTTGAAGCAGGGAAAAGGCGACAGGCGGAATGTAGGGATGATCAGTCGCGCACTTGTTTGGTGCGGGAGCGAGTGGGGCGCCTTTTGGCGGTGCGTCAGGCGTGGGGGTGGAGCGTGGAGTAGTGGTTGCGACCGTGCTGCGGGTCGCTTCTGGCGAATTTCGCCGTTAAATCCGGATTAACAATACCTCCGCGAATGCCTTAATTCGTTAATGCTTTCACTTAGAGATTTAAAGCCTGGCATAAACGTGGTTGACCAATTGGCAGCCAGGCTTTGAGTAATTAATTGTTCGGTGGCGTGCGGCGCACCGAACGTGAGTACGTTTGGTATTAAACCATCTGCGAGCGTGCCTATCGATTCGCCATCCGCGCTGGCACACTCAACGCCAGCAACCCGCCAAGCACCATGAACGCCGCGAGCATATACATCCCGCTAGCATTCGATGCAGTCACTTGCTTGAGCCATCCAACAAGATATGGACTCAAAAACCCCGCGAGATTCCCGAGCGAGTTGATCATAGCGATACCTGCAGCCGCGCCTGTTCCGGCAAGAAACGCCGTCGGCAAGCTCCAGAACAGCGGCAGGGTAGTGAGAATCCCCATCGTCGCCAACGTTAAGCCGAGCATCGCCAAAGGCGTATTCGTCGACCACACAACCGATAAAACCAGCCCCAACGCCCCCACAGCCGCCGGAATCGCAATATGCCAGCGCCGTTCGCCTCTTTTATCCGCACTGCGCGCAACCAGCAACATCCCGATCACCGCCGCGCCAAACGGAATCGCGGACAGCAAGCCGATGGTCCATGCATCCTTCACCCCCGTTGCCTTGATGATCGTCGGCAGCCAGAAGCTCACGCCGTAAAGTCCCATCACGAACGAAAAGTAGATAAGGCTCATCAACCACACGCGTCCGCTCTTGAGCACCTCCCGCACGGGCATATCGACCTTCTCGACATTGTCCTTCGCGATGTTCTTCTCCAGCAACTCCCGCTCCTCGGCCGTGAGCCACTTGGCCTTCGCGATCCGGTCGTCCATGAAGATGAACACGACAATCCCGACCACGATCGATGGAATGCCTTCGAGCAAGAACAGCCATTGCCACGAATGCCAGCCATTCACACCATCGAAGTTCTTCATGATCCAGCCCGATACCGGCCCACCGATCAACCCAGACAACGCAATCGCCGTCATGAACAGCGTCGTCATGCGGCCGCGCCGTTCCGCCGGAAACCAATACGTGAGATACAAAATGATGCCGGGGAAAAATCCCGCTTCCGCCACCCCGAGCATGAAGCGCATCACATAGAACATAGTGGGCGTGGTGATGAACATCGTGAGGGCCGAGATGATGCCCCACGTGATCATGATCCGCGCGATCCACACGCGAGCGCCGACCTTATGCAAGATGACGTTGCTGGGAATCTCGAAGATGAAATAGCCGAAGAAAAAGATACCCGCGCCGAAGCCGTAGACGGCATCACTCAATCCAAGATCAGTCGACATCTGCAGCTTGGCGAAGCCGACGTTCACACGATCCAGATACGCCACCACATAGCAGATCAGCAGCAGTGGCGAGAGCCGCCAAGCAACCTTCTTATACGTCGCCGTTTCGAACTCCGAGGGCGGCGCGCCTGCGCCCGGTCGATGCAGTTCACCCGCAGTACTGGCCATGTTGTCTCCTGAATTTTTTTATCGATGGGAAAACGTGCTGTTCGATTCTAGTCGCTGACCATGAGGCTCAATCGTCTGTTTTCTATGGGGAAAACACCGATGATTGGCATCCGGCGGCAAGCATCGGATGCCCTTTCACACACCCTTGAAAACGCATGCTTCCAAGGGCCAGTCAGCGCGAAGCGAAAGCCATCAAACGCATCGTCCGCCATCCACTTCCAACGCTACGCCTGTGATGAACTCGGCTTCATCGGAGGCGAGGTACAAAGCCGCGTTCGCTATGTCCTGCGGTGTCGAAAGCCGTCCCAGTGGGATCGTTGCCAGGAACTTCTGCCGGTTCGCGGGCGTGTCCTCCATGCCCATGAACTCGGACAACAAACCCGTTTCGCCCATCACCGGATTGATGCAATTGACGCGAATCCGGTCCGGCCCAAGCTCCACGGCTAATGCCTTGCTCGCGATAATCACCGCCGCTTTGCTGCCGTTGTACCAGATCAAACCAGGCCGCGGCCGCACGCCTGCAGTCGATGCAATATTGATAAACGAACCGCCGCCGACTTTGCGGAAGTAGGGCACGAATTGCGCGACGCTGAAGTACAGGCTCTTCACGTTCACCGCATAAACGCGATCGAATTCCGCTTCGCTAACTTCCATTACCGGCTTGTTCCGATGCGTCGTGCCCGCGTTGTTCACCACGACCTGCACACTGCCGAAGTCATCGATGGCGGCATCGAAAAGCGTTTGCCAGTCGGCTTGCTTCGTCACATCGCCGGGTACCGCGATCGCTTTGCCGCCGCTCACCGCAATCTCGCTTGCAACGCGCTCGGCCGCCGCGCCGTTGAGATCGTTCACCACGACGTTCGCGCCTTCGCGCGCAAACGTCTTCGCGATCCCTTCGCCGAATCCCGATCCGCCGCCGGTCACAATCGCGGTCTTGCCTTGCAGTCTCATGTCGTCTCCTTTTTTAGCCATGCTTGATGGCGATGGTTTTCAGCACCGTGAATCCGTACAGCGCTTCGAAGCCTTTTTCGCGGCCGTGTCCCGAATGTTTGACGCCGCCGAACGGCAGTTCGACGCCGCCGCCCGCGCCATAGTTGTTGATGAACACCTGACCCGAACGCACCTTCCGGGCAACGCGCATCATGCGGCTGCCGTCGCGTGTCCAGATGCCGGCGACAAGACCAAAGTCCGTACCGTTGGCGAGTTTCAGCGCTTCGGCTTCATCGTCGAAGGGCATGGCAGCAAGTACCGGTCCGAACACTTCTTCTCGTGCCAGACGGTGCGTCGGTGGGACGTCGCGCAAGAGCGTCGGCGCCTGATAAAAGCCCGCTTCGGGCGCTTCCGCGACGACTTCGCCATGTGCAGCCATCGCGATGCCGTCGTGTTGGGCATCGGAGAGAAAATCCCACACGCGTTGCTGCTGCTTCGCGCTGATGAGGGGACCGCAATCCAGATCGAGCTTGCTCGGCCCGACCTTCAACGCGCGGAACGCCTCCGATAAGCGCTCGAGCAAGGGCTCATAAGCCGATCGCTCGATCAGCACGCGGCTGCCCGCCGAGCACGTTTGCCCCGCGTTTTGCACGATCGCCGAGACGAGCACGGGCAGGGCGGCATCGAAATCGGCATCGGCGAAAACGATCTGCGGCGACTTGCCGCCGAGTTCGAGCGTGACGGGGACGTGGTTATCGGCGGCCATCTTGACCACAGCCGCGCCCGTCGCCGGCGATCCGGTGAACGAGATGTGATCGATGCCCGGATGCCGCGCGAGCGCCGCGCCGGCTTCGTATCCGTAACCTGTGACGATGTTGAGCGCACCCTCCGGCAAGCCCGCTTCGGCGGCGAGTTCGGCAATGCGCAGTATCGATAAACACGCGTCCTCCGCCGGCTTGACCACGCACGCGTTGCCGGCCGCGAGCGCCGCGCCGACACTGCGGCCGAAGATTTGCAGCGGGTAGTTCCACGGCACGATGTGCCCGGTCACGCCGTGCGGTTCTCGGATGGTCAGCACGGTGTAGCCGGTTTGATAAGGCAGCGTCTCACCGTGGAGCTTGTCGGCAGCGCCCGCGTAGAACTCGAAATAGCGCGCAATGCCGGCTGCATCGGTGTGGGCTTGCTTCAGGGGTTTGCCGGTATCGCGTGCTTCGAGGTGCGCCAGTTCGTCCTGATGGGCGGCGATGATCATCGATAACCTGAACAGCACGCGTCCGCGATCCGCAGCGCTTGCGTGGCCCCACGGACCCTCGTACGCGTGCCGTGCGGCCTGGACGGCGTGGTCGATATCGGCTGCATTGCCGCGCGCAAGTTGCGCGAAGATCTGGCCATCGGAGGGATCAAGGACGGGAATTGTCTCGTGGCTTGCCGCCGCCACCCATTGGTTGCCGATGAAATGCTTTGCCTCTTCCATGCCTGACTCCTGTCTCCGTGGCTGTTTTCGGGGTGCCGCACGCGGGTGAAAGCTAACCAGCGGTGCTCCGTGTGCTTCCTCGGGCGCGACGCTTCAAGCTTATTTTGCGCTGTTTTCCTGTGCGTCCGCTGACGCCGGAACGCGCCCTTCAATTGGCTATAATGACGTAAATACGCAGCTTCATGGGCGCATGCGGCGCCACGAAGCAGCGTTGCACCCAGAACATTCACGCTTGACGTGTATTGTCGCAATGCAGCAAAACGCGACATCAGCGCGTACCGAATTCGTCTATCTCCGACACCGAATTTCCACTTCGAAGAGAGTGCATATGAGCTTCAACAACGTACCCGCAGGCAAGGATCTTCCGCAGGATTTCAACGTGATCATCGAGATCCCGGCGCAAAGCGATCCGGTGAAATACGAAGCGGACAAGGACATGGGCCTGCTCGTGGTCGACCGTTTCATTGGCACCGGCATGCGTTACCCGGCGAACTATGGTTTCATTCCGCAGACGCTTTCCGGCGATGGCGACCCGGTGGACGTGCTGGTGATCACGCCGTTCCCGCTGCTGGCTGGCTCGGTGGTTCGGGCGCGCGCATTGGGCATGTTGCAGATGACGGATGAATCGGGTGTCGATGCGAAGCTGGTGGCGGTCGCTCACGACAAAATCTGCCCGATGACGGCGCACATGAAGACGGTCGACGACGTGCCTGAATACCTGAAGGACCAGATCAAGCATTTCTTCGAGCACTACAAGGCGCTCGAGAAAGGCAAGTGGGTGAAGGTCGAAGGCTGGCAGGGCGTGGAAGCAGCCCACAAGGAAATCACGGAAGGCGTGGCTAACTTCAAGAAGTAAGTCCGGCGCAGACCGTAAAAAAGCCGCCCGGTCTTGCCTTCAGGCAAGACCGGGCGGCTTTTTTATAGCTGGCGCTCATGTCTCGATTTCAGGAGTGTCTTCCACTTCGGCCGGCATCACCGCATCCAACGTCAATTCCCCCGCGACCAGCGCCCATTTCCGCGCCGCTGAAAGCCGCTTGACCCAGTACTCGGCACGGGAAGCCTCGGCCCTTCCATCGAGTGCAAACGAAGCACGCACGCAAACCGGCTTATGCGACCGCGTGTACCGCGCGCCCGTGCCGCTGACGTGCTTGGCGAACCGCGCATCGACGTCGGTAGCGATCCCGGTATAGAGACTGCCGTCGGCGCATTCGATGAGGTACAGAAACCAGGGCATGGAGAAGGGCGAAAAAGGCGAAAGCCGCAATGCCGCGCATTATCCCTCAAGCCCCGGCCACGAACCCCTCTCGAACAAAATCCTGCGACTTCGGCGAGAATAACTGTTCCGCGCTGCACCAAGCGCCCAGCACTCAGCCCAAACAAGCCTGAAGCGAGGTAAGCCTGTTGAACCGCAAGGTCGAAATACATGTGGTCGATTCGCTCGACAACGTGACCCCGGACGAATGGAACCGTCTCGCCGGCGACAACCCCTTCGTCCGGCACGAATTCCTGTCGGCGTTGCAGGACACGGGCTGCGCGGTGGCGCGAACCGGCTGGCGTCCGTACTTTCTCCTGCTCAAACGCGACGGCGAACTCACCGGCGCCATGCCGCTCTACCTCAAGAAGCACTCCCGCGGCGAGTACGTCTTCGACCACGCCTGGGCCGACGCCTTCGAGCGAAACGGGCTTCGGTACTATCCGAAGGGATTATCGGCAGTGCCGTTTTCGCCCGTGACCGGCCCGCGCCTGATCGCCGCCACGCATGAAGAGCGTGTAATGCTCGCCCGTGGGGCGATCGAGTTGACGAAGCAGTTGGAACTGTCGTCGCTGCATGTGCTGTTTCCTCAGGAACAGGATCTCGAGGCGTTGACTGAAGCCGGCTACATGCTGCGCGAAGGCGTTCAGTTTCACTGGGAAAACGCGCCGGGCGGCTACGACAGCTTCGATGCGTTCCTCGCCACCATGAGCCACGATAAGCGCAAGAAGGTGAAGCAGGATCGTCGACGTGTGGCCGATGCCGGCGTCACCTACACGTGGTTGCGCGGCGCGGAAATAGATGAGGAAGCGCTCGATTTCTTCTACGCGTGCTATGAAAACACCTATCGCGAGCACTGGAATCCACCGTATCTGTCGCGCGAATTCTTCGGCCAGATCCACGCGGCCGCGCCCGACAGCGTCTTGCTCGTGATCGCCGAAGTGGATGGCCAGCGGCTCGCGTGCGCGCTGAACATGATCGGCGGCGACGTCATGTTCGGGCGCTACTGGGGCACGAAAGAATTCATCTCGGGATTGCACTTTGAAACCTGCTATATGCAGGGAATTCAATATTGCATCGAGAACGGGCTTGCCCGGTTCGAAGGCGGCGCGCAGGGCGTGCACAAGATGTCGCGCGGCATGCTGCCCACGCCGACGTGGTCCGCGCATTGGGTCGCGGACCCACGGTTTGCGCACGCGATCAGTGAATTCCTCGATGAAGAAACGGCGGCGATGGACCAGCATATCCAGGAGCTGGAAGCGCATACGCCGTTCCGGAAGAAGGCTTAGTTTGATCGGCGACTTTGGGCTTCTGACTCGCTCGAAACCTGACCGGATGGCTAACGCTTGATCCAATAGACGCCCGGAAACTGCAACTCGACTTATCATCATGTCGAAATGCTTTCGCTTTCACAGCGATAACCCTTAACCCGTTATGCGCCGGAACAGGATCCCCGAATGCGGGGCATCGTATGGATAAGCTCAAGATGAAAAACCGATTCTTCAATCTCTACAGCCACGATTTCGCACGCGTGGCGGTAGGCGTGCCCCGTTGCCGCGTCGCCGATCCGGCGTTCAACGCGGCCGAAACCATCGACCTGGCGAAGCAGGCAGCGGCGAACGGCGCGGTGCTGGTAGCGTTTCCGGAACTCGGCCTGCCGGCCTACACCTGCGACGACCTGTTCCACCAGCGGGCCTTGCTCGACGCCTGCGAAGAGGCGCTCGCGTCGGTCGTGGCGGCATCGAAGAACCTCTCCATCGCGATGATCGTGGGCATGCCGCTGCGGGTCGACCACTCGCTCTTCAACTGCGCGGTGGTGGTCGCGGGCGGGCGGATTCAGGGCGTCGTGCCGAAGAGCTATCTGCCGAACTACGGCGAGTTCTACGAGGCGCGCCAGTTCAGCGCGGCCGAGAACGCATTCACGGATCGTGTCAATTTGCTGGGTACCGAAGTGCCGTTCGGGTCGTCGCTGCTGTTCGAAATCGCCGACATGCCGCTGTTCCGCTTTCACGTGGAAATCTGCGAGGACGTCTGGGTGCCGGTGCCGCCGTCGTCATTCGCCGCGCTGGCGGGGGCAACTGTGCTGGTGAACCTGTCGGCATCGAACGTGGTGGTCGGCAAGTCGAATTACCGGCATCAACTGGTCGGACAGCAGTCCGCCCGATGCCTCTCCGCGTACCTGTACACCTCGGCGGGAAGGGGAGAGTCGACCACCGATCTGGCCTGGGACGGGCAGGCGGTGATCTACGAAAACGGCGAGCTGCTCGCCGAATCCGAACGTTTTCTGGACACCTCGCATCTCGTTTTCGCCGATGTCGATCTAGAACGGCTGTCGCGCGAGCGCATGCACCAGACCACGTTCGCCCAGTCGGTGCGCAGACACGCCGACGAAGTATCGAAGTTCGAAACGGTCCGCTTCAACCTCGATCTGCCGATCAACCGCGCCTTGCCGCTTGACCGCGTTATCGAGCGTTTCCCCTACGTCCCGTCCGATCCGAAGCGCCGCGACGAACGCTGCAACGAGGTCTACAACATCCAGGTGCAGGCGCTGGTGCAGCGGCTCTCGGCGAGTGGCATATCCAAGGTCGTGATCGGCATTTCGGGCGGGCTCGATTCCACGCATGCGCTGCTTGTGTGCGCCAAGGCCATGGACCGGCTGAAGCTGCCGCGCACGAATATTCTCGGCGTGACCATGCCCGGTTTCGCCACCAGCGACCGGACGCTCTTGCAGGCGCGTCAACTGATGGAGATTGTCGGTTGCTCGGCGAGCGAGATCGACATCCGGCCGAGTTGCGAGCAGATGCTGAAAGATCTCGGCCACCCGTACGCGTCGGGTAAAGAGGACTACGACATCACGTTCGAGAACGTNCAGGCCGGCGAGCGCACGAATCATCTGTTCCGGCTGGCGAACTTCAAGGGCGGCATCGTGATCGGCACAGGAGACCTGAGCGAGCTCGCGCTCGGCTGGTGCACGTACGGCGTGGGCGATCACATGTCGCACTACAACGTAAACGCCAGCGTTCCGAAAACGCTGATCACGCACCTGGTCCGGTGGGTCGCGGAAACCGGGCAAATCGGCAACTCGGGTTCCGATGTGTTGGTGAACATTCTGAATACCGATATCAGCCCGGAACTCGTTCCCGGTAAATCAAGTGGCGATCCGGAGCAAAAAACGGAGAGCGTTATCGGACCGTACGAGCTGCAGGATTTCAACCTCTACTACACGTTGCGCTTCGGCTTTACGCCGTCGAAGGTCGCGTTCCTGGCCTACACGGCGTGGAAGGACCGCGACGCGGGCGCGTGGCCGGAAGGCGCGCATGTCGCGCGAAACCAGTACGCGTTGCCGGCTATCAAACACAACCTGGGTATTTTCCTCGACCGCTTCTTCCGTACCAGCCAGTTCAAACGGTCCTGCGTGCCGAACGCGCCGAAAGTGGGGTCCGGCGGTTCGTTGTCACCCCGCGGCGACTGGCGCGCGCCGAGCGATTCCGAATCGGTCGTCTGGATGAACGATTTGAAGAATATTCCGGTGGAATGAGGTGTTTGCACCAGATCTGCGCGTAAATGCGCGGATATCGGCGTGATCTCTAGGCTATGGCGCGAGATCACTGCGGTTAACCGTGAAAACGCAGCTAGAATCAATACATCGATTCCAAAATCCGTTTTCTCGCTTATCCGCATAATTTTCGAAGAGGCGCGCCATGAAACGCATCACCGCAGTCATCAAACCGTTCAAGCTCGACGAAGTCCGCGAAGCGCTCGCCGGCGCCGGCCTTACCGGCCTGACAGTCACCGAGGTCAAAGGCTTCGGGCGCCAGAAGGGTCATACGGAACTGTATCGCGGGGCGGAATACGTGGTCGACTTCCTGCCGAAGGTGAAGATTGAAGTGGTGGTGGCGGACGCCCAGACGGATCAGGTCATCGACGCAATCATTGGCGCTGCCCGTACCGGCAAGATCGGCGACGGCAAGATCTTCGTGACCGACGTCGAACGCGTCATCCGCATTCGCACGGGCGAAGAAGACGAAGCGGCTGTCTGAGCGCGCTTCGTCCAATGTCCAGCCTCCAGCCTGATCCCGTTCAGGCTGGCTGCGCATAGTGTCGCGGACGCCTCACGACCGCGTGTAACACCGTCATCGGCTCTGCCCGGTGGCGTCTCTCGCTTTGCCCCCTCGTTCTGACCGTTTCCGTCACCAATGTAAAAAACCGTTGCGGTACTATCAGCATCCCTGTGTGCTTTTTGTAAGGATTTGTGGATGCATCACGCGATCGGCTTCATTCAGGATCTAGCGGTAATCATGGCGATTGCGGGCGTCGTCACGGTGTTGTTCCACCGTTTGAAGCAGCCGGTCGTGTTGGGGTACATCGTGGCGGGCGTGATTATCGGGCCGTACACGCCGCCTTTCCAGCTTATCCATGACGAAGCCACGATCCAGACGCTAGGCGAACTCGGCGTGGTGTTCCTGATGTTTTCTCTCGGGCTCGAGTTCAGCCTGAAGAAGCTATTCAAGGTGGGCGCAACGGCGTTCGTGGCTGCAGCGTCCGAGATCGTGCTGATGATCTGGATCGGCTATGAAATCGGGCAGTGGTTCGGCTGGAACGCAATGGATTCGCTGTTTCTCGGCGCCATGCTCGCCATTTCGTCGACAACGATCATCGTCAAGGCGCTTTCCGAACTCGGCATGAAGGGCGAGCCGTTCGCTCAACTGATTTTCGGCATTTTGATCGTCGAGGACATTCTGGCCATCGCAATGCTGGTGCTGCTGTCGGGCATTGCGCAGACGGGCTCTGTGTCGGCGGGCGTGGCGTTTGTCACGCTGGGCAAGTTGCTGCTGTTCATGACTGTCTCGATGGTGGTCGGCATCCTGATCGTGCCGCGCGCGCTCGACTATGTCGCGAAGGCCAAAAGCGACGAAATGCTGCTCGTCACCGTGCTTGGATTCTGTTTCGGCTTCTGCCTGCTGGTCGTGAAGCTCGATTACAGCATCGCGCTCGGCGCTTTTCTGATCGGCGCGATCATGGCCGAATCGCGCAATTTGCAGCGCATCGAACACCTGATCGCGCCGGTTCGCGACATGTTTTCCGCCATCTTCTTCGTGACCATCGGGCTGATGCTGAACCCGGCCGTGCTGGTGGATTACTGGTGGCCGATCGCCGTCATCACGGTCGCGGTCGTGTTCGGCAAGATCGTGTCGTGCGGGCTTGGCACCTTCCTCGCCGGCCGCGACGGGCGCACGTCGATGCGCGTGGGCATGAGCGTCGCGCAGATCGGCGAGTTCTCGTTCATCATTGCGTCGCTGGGCTTGTCGCTGAAGGTGACCAGCAGCTTCCTGTACCCGATCGCCGTCGCGGTTTCGGCGTTGACCACGTTGTTCACGCCGTATCTGATCAAGGCCGCCGATCCGATCACGCGCCGCATCGCCCGCTCAATGCCCGTTCCCGTCGCGAACACGTTCGGCCTGTATTCGCAATGGCTCGCAAGCCTTTCGCCGGATACCGGCGGCCCGACGCTGTTCACCATGACGCGGCGGATCGTGGTGCAGATTGCGGTGAATCTCGCGCTGGTGGCCGCGATTTTCCTCACCGCGTCCTACGCGGCGCCGTTCGCCACCGAATATCTGCCGCGCTGGCTGCCCACTAACGACGCCCAGCGCGTGGCTTTGTGGAGCGCGGCATTGTTGATATCGATGCCGTTTCTTGTCGCGGTCTATCGCAAGCTGGGGTCGCTCGCCTTGATGCTCGCCGAAGTAAGCGTGCAACCCGCGAAGGCGGGACGCTTCACGCGCGCGTTGCGATCCGCCATTTCCGGGCTGATCCCAATTCTCGCGATGTTCGGCGTTTTCTTGCTGGTGACGGTGTTCTCGGGCGGCATCCTGCCGCGGTTCGGCTTGATGATCGCAGTGCTCGTCTGCGCCGCGTTGCTGCTCACGGTATTGTGGCGCTGGTGCGTCAAAATCCATGCAACCATGCAGATCGCGCTGCGCGAAACATTCGAGGAGCCGAGAGATCATCCTTGAGCATGAAAGCTTTGTTTTCCCCGATAATGTGAGCAATTGTTTGATGGTTTGCCGCCCCCGGACCAGAGGCGGATAATTGAACTCTGACCATTCTCACAGCGCCTTGCGCCCAAATCGGAATGAGCGAAAACAAGTCGTCAAACCCGGGCGCGCCCGGCACTGGTTCTCCCGCCGCCGATTCTTCGGGTTCTATCCCGGGCAGTCACAGTCCGGCTGTCGCGCCCGTGTCATCCCAAAAAAACTCCGATATCCCCGCCGCCGCGCAGCCTGGCCGAACAGCCAGCGCGGCCGAGCGGGCATCGACGGATGCGCCTGAGAGCGCGTCGACGGTAGAGCCCGTCGATACCGCCAAAGCCCAGCGCGACGATGCAGCCGAAGCCCGCGTGTCAGCGGCAAGAGCGACGTCGGCGCAGGAAGCGGTAGCGCGTGAAATCACGTCCGCGTCTGGGTCCGCCGCGAACAAAACACTCGATGCCAAGGCGAG
>JGI12635J15846_10002922_pt1 | contig 14905 bp, 11 predicted proteins | sample BlaSpr_A8_OM2_M2_FD_15846 | JGI IMG/M metagenome (IMG submission 15846) | reverse complement strand
GGCTTTCATCGGCGAGCAAAAGCCGCGGCTTGGTAGCGAGTGCGCGCGCAAGCTCGAGTTTCTTGAGCGCAGCGGCCCCCAATCCGTTCGTGCCTGCGGACGGATCGAATGGTAGACCCACCATATCGAGCGCCTCCTCGGCGCGGCGTTGCGCCTCTGCGCGCGAGATCTTGCCCGCCGCGCCATAGTAAGCAGCAAGAGTGACGTTCTCGATCAGCGACAGCTTGCGGAACGGTCGCGGGATCTGGAACGTCCGCCCGATCCCCAAATGACAGATCGCGTGCGCGGGCAGACCACCGATCTCCTCGCCGTCGAAGCGGATCGAGCCGGAGTTCGGACGCAGATTGCCCGCGATCAGATTGAACGTCGTGCTCTTGCCCGAGCCGTTCGGGCCGATGAGGCCGAGAATTTCACCTGCACGCACTTCGAAGGAAACCTGGTTGACGGCCAGGAATCCTCCAAAGCGTTTGCAGAGCCCGTCGACGGCGAGCAGCATCTCCACCTACGTGGCGTAGATCGAGGATTTCGGCAGCGGGAAGACCGGATCCTGCGTACGGATATTGGTCGGCCAGACCACCGAGATATGTTCGCCGGCGTTTTGCATCACGACCGGTGTCGAGCGCTCGTTCTGACCGGAGAGCGGCGTATCGGGAGGGAAGAACTTCACGCCGTAGCCCTGAATCGTGCCGCCCGCCGGAATATCCACGTCGAGTGCCGCTTTGCGGACCGCTTCGGGATCGAACCCGCCGTATTTCTCCTTGGCGATGGGCAGGACGTAGTTGAGCAGGACCCAGGTCTGATTAAAGCCCATCGAACAGTGCGGCGGAATGTCGGTTGCGCCGGTTTTCGCCGTGTAGCGCGCGACCATGGTCTTGATGAGATCGCCGAGGCCGGGAGCCAGTTTCGAGGGATCGAGCAATTGCGCCGGGACCGGGTCGATATTGCAGAAATTGTCGATGTCCTTGGCGAAGGTCGCGCGCAATTTGTCGAGCTGGCTGTAACCGGCACCGGCGCCGAAAAGCATCTTGAAACGAAGACCGTTCTCTCGCGCCTGGCGCAGGAACAGGGTGATGTCCGGATTGTAGCCAGCGTGCGAGATCACGTCGGCGCCGGAGCGCTTGATCTTGGTCACCAGCGTAGAGAGGTCGGGGGCGGAGGCCGAATAACCCTCCTTGAGCACAACCTGGAGTCCAGCCTGCTTGGAATAGGCCTCGTCGGCGGCCGCAACGCCGACGCCGTAGGGGCCATCTTCGTGAATGAGCGCGACCTTGACGCCCGAGGGCTCGATACCGAGCTTGGCCTTGGCGTGTTCGGTAATGAAGCTCGCGAAGGCCTGACCGTATTGATCGGAGTGAATCTGCGCGCGGAAGACGTAATGCAGATTCTTATCTTTAAACACGGCGGTCGCAACCGCGGTCGTGATCCAAAGGATTTTCTTCTGCTGCTCGACCTTGGCCGCGAGCGGGACCGCATGCGCGCTCGAATAAACGCCGTCGATGATGTCGACCTTCTCCTGATTGATCAGGCGTTCGACCTCATTGATCGCAACGTCGGCCTTGCTCTGCGAATCGGCTTTTACGGGCGCGACCTTGTACTTGCCGCCGACGCCGCCCTTCTCATTGCAGAGATCGATCGCGATCTCCGCGCCGACCGCGGAGGCGACTGAGCCGCCCGCCGCGAAGGGACCGGACAAGTCGTAGATCAGGCCGATGCGAACGGTTTCAACTTCCGCGCGCGCGCGCGTCCAATCGAGGTTGAGTACGGCTGCTGCGGCCCCCGCATTCTTCAGCAGCGTTCTGCGTGAAGTCGGCATAGCGCTCCTCCCCGAGACTGTATCGTCGTTTTTGCGACTGTCTTTTTGATTTTGTTTGGCCAAGTATTTAGAGGATACGTCGGAAAGTCAACACGGGGCGCTCATCCAGACGTATCGCTGCACCGCGCTAGTTGGCGCGATGTGCCGGAAAGCGGCATCGCCCCCTGCTTGAGATTGAAGCCACCAATTGAGCTGTCCTATCGCTTTGGCTCTTCAAGAAGGCGGTCGCTGGGCGCAATGTTTTGGTCTTGAATGTGGCGAGGAATAATAAGCAGCTCCAACGCACCCGAGGTGTCGCGGCCGTGACGTTCTAGGTCAGCGATGATCTGCTGTGGCTTCTTAATCTGGCGGACACCGATAACGATGTGTCGCCCAGCACCGACGTACGAACAGGTTGTACGGGATGTCTACGTGGAAGCCGATAGCGTTCGAATGTCCGCTGAGGTCAAAAAGCTGACGACAAAGGAAGGTCCGTTCATGGCCGCGCAAAGCGGCCGTTGAGGTGTAGATGTTAGATCTGACTAGCTTCCATTGGCTGGACCTAGCTCAAACTTCCTCATGATGGATTGGAACGAGAGTTCAAATCTTTCAATTAGTTGGAAGCCGGCGTGTGCACGATGTGTGCACCGGGAGATCAAAGAAAATCTCAGGACAGCTAGCATAGGCAGGCGCAAGCCGAGCGTGTGTCGCTTGCCAGGCGACGTGATTGCTGAGCAGGAGGCGTAGTCGAAATGACGCGGGTGACGTTGCAATGAGCGTCTACCCGCCGGCTGCGGGGTCAGCTTGGGATGTGAGGGAAATGACTGATCTGGTGGGAAAAACGGTCCTCATCACCGCGGCCGCGCAGGGGATTGGACTTGCTTCGGCGCAAGTCCGGCCGTGCGCTGCTTGGAAGCCAATGGGCTCTCCTCGCCTCATTGTTTTATTTGGCAAGCGCCCGTCGTAGCTACTTCGGGGTAGAGCCCTTGATGAAGGCACTCAGCACCCCGTCGAGATGCTGCTTCATCGTCTTTCCGGCGGCTGTCGCATCGCCGGCGGCGATCGCCTCGAAGATCTTCTGATGCTCGGCGGCGGTGCGTCCCGGACGGTCGGGGCCTAAAAGCATTCGCTCGAAGCGTTCGAACAGTGGCTTGGTCCGGTACTCCCACAATTTGGAGACAACCACTTCGTAGGCCGGGTTTCCGCTCGCTCGGGCGATCTCGACGTGAAACAGGCGATCCCCCTCTCGATAGTTTTCCGGGGTGGCCGACGTTGCCGACGCTTGCAGGTCCATCGCAGCGCGCATGCCGTCGAGGTTCTCTTGCCTATGATTGGCGGCTGCCAATTCCGCGATCCGAGGCTCGATCACTCGTCTCGCCTCCATAATCTGTATGGGTCCGATATCCGCTTCAGACGGATTCTGTGCCGCCGGACGCTGAACGCCTAACAGTACCTGGACCCCATGGCCCTGTCGGATCGCGACGCGACCGGTCACCTCAAGGGCAATAAGGGCCTCCCGTACTGATGTCCGGCTTACCGCCAATTGTTCGGCAAGCTCCCGCTCCGGCGGCAAGAAGGTGCCGGCGGGGAACAACCCCTGATCGATACGGGTCTCCAGGAGTTCGGCGATCCGCCGATAAAGACGGGTCGACTCCAATTGTGGCAGGCGTGCCGTGGCCCTCTCCTCGGAAGCGGATGGCTGTGCCGGATCGGTAAAGTCCTTGCTGCGCAAATTGATCCCTCTCTGCATCGGTCCGAACGGTCAGCGGCACACCGACCGGTAGTCTAGCGCATCGCCCAGCCACGGGACTGCCTGCTCCGGCTCTATGGAAGTTTCTCGTTGACGGCGTAAGCGAAGTCGGATTATTGGTCAAGTGGCTGGACCAGTAGACAACTGGACAAGACAGCACCGTGAACCGGAAACAGGGAGGATTCGCATGATCGACAATAGATTGCGGTTCCGCCTGATCACGATCGCAAGCGACGAGGAACTGTTCCATGTCGTCGAGCGCGGAATGCGCGACGCCGCTACGGCCTTGAACGTGGACGCAGATCTGGTCGGTACCCACGGCTTCGACATTGAAGACGTGATCCGCCTTGTTCGATCTGCCGTCCACGATGGCATCGACGGCATCGGGCTGAATGTTTTTCACCCGACCGCCCTAGCAGGCGTTATCGCCGAAGCAGGTGCCGCTGGCGTGCCGGTGGTAGCCTTCAACATCGACGCGGCCAAAACTGGCAGTGGCAATCTCAGCTACATCATGCAGGACTTCTTTGCCGCCGGCACGGTCCTGGGACATCGCGCCGCGGCGTCTGTTGCCGATGGCGAACACATCATCGTCGCCATGCATGACGACGGGGTGGGGGCACTAGAAGAGCGGGCAGCAGGAATCGAGGCGGGCCTCGCATCGCGAAGCGCCGTTGTCACACGTGTCATCACCGGGCGCGCCCCAGCGAGGGGCGCCGAGATTCTCGATGAAGCACTATTCCGTTTGGGCGCCCGCGCAATCATTGGCACCGGACAGCCGGACACCGAGGCCGCTGGGATAGTAGCCAGGGCGGGTCAGAAGCATGGCATCTATGCGGCGGGCTTCGATCTGTCGCCTGGGATCGTCGACCTTATCGCCGAGGGGCATCTTGACTGCGTCGTCGATCAACAGCCCTACGCTCAGGGCTTCTATCCAATCGTGCAACTGACTCTCTACCGGCGGTTCGGCCTTATGCCATCATCTCTGGACGCCGGTGCTGCGATCGTCGATCGCCAAAACGTCGAGCTGGTTCGCCAGCTCAGCAAGCAATCCATCCGCTAGGTCACCACATGAAAATCACTTCCGTCGAGCCCTTCATCCTGCACGCCCCGGTGAATGTCCCATCGATCTCGGACTCAACTCATACGATCACCCACTGGGGAATCGTCGGGGTCAAGATCGGCACGGACGACGGTCTCTTCGGGTACGGCTATACTGGCACCCATGCTCACCTCGAGTCTGACCGGCTCGTGACCTCCTGCATCGCCAAATCCTACGGGCCGATGCTGATGGACGAGGACGCACTCGACGGAGATCGGCTGTGGCTGAAGCTGGCGCGCTTCCCTGCAGTCCAATGGGTAGGCAGGGCCGGCGTCACCCATATCGCGTTGGCGGCGATCGACATTGCTTTGTGGGATCTCCGCGGCAAAGCCGCCGGACTGCCGCTCTGGAAGCTTCTGGGCGGCGCCACGACCGAGCGACTCGAAGCCTACAACACCGATATCGGCTGGCTCTCCATTCCCAAGGACAAGCTGGTCGATGGCTGTAAGCGAGCGATCGAGCACGATGGCTTTCGCCGTCTGAAGATCAAAGTCGGCCATGCGGATCCCATGATCGATATCGACCGCTTCGAGGCCGTGCGGAAGGCCGTCGGTCCCAATGTCACAATCGCAATCGATGCAAACGGCAAATGGGATCTGCCCACCTGTCAGCGTTTCTGCGCTCAGGCCGAACCGCTCGACGTGTTCTGGTTCGAGGAACCCATGTGGTACGATGATGTGGGGTCCCACGCCGCGCTTGCGCGATTGACGTCGATCCCCATGGCTCTCGGCGAGCAGCTTTATACCGCCGACGCGTTCAACACCTTCATCGACGCCGGCGCGGTGCAATATGTGCAGCCTGACGTCACACGCGTCGCGGGTATCACCGAGTACATCCAGGTCGCGCACAACGCGCACTCGCACCGCTTGCCGGTCGTCGCTCACGTGGGCGACATGGGGCAGGTGCATGTCCACCTTTCATACTGGCATCCGGCGACCTCGATGCTGGAATACATCCCATGGATCAAGGACTGTTTTGTCGAGCCCATTAAGGTCGAGGACGGCCACTATGTCCGGCCGCAGATGCCCGGGGCAGGGTGCACGCTGACCGACCAGGCGGTGGCGGCATTCGGTCAGTCCTGCTAGTGCCGGAGGGAAGGATGATGGAGCTTCTACCAGTGGAGCGCGAGTTCGAGGGCCGGACGGCCTTTGTACTCGGGGGAAGTTCCGGCATTGGCTTGGCCACGGCCCGGCTGCTTGCCGAGCGAGGAGCCAACGTCTCCATCGTCGGTCACGCGAACGACACACTCATCGTCGCGAAGCAATTCACCGACGATGGGCTCAAAGCCGTTGGCCTTTTCGGCGATGCCAGCCAATCTGCATTTGTAAGCCACGCGATCGATCGGACCTTCGAGACCTTCGGAGGTCTCGACATACTGGTTTGCTCGGCCGCCATTCATCCCATTGGCGATGTGCTCGAGACCGACGAAGCCACCTGGGACCGTACTTTCGCGGTCAACGTGAAGTCGATGTATCTCACGTGCCATTACGGTGTGCCGCATCTGATTGCCAGCCGGGGTGGGTCGATTATCACCTTGGCTTCGGTGCAGGCCACTTCGAACACGCCCGGCGTCTGCGCCTATGCGACTACGAAAGGCGCCATCGTTACGTTTACCCACACTCTGGCCGTGGACCTAGCCAAGCACAACATTCGCGCAAACACGATCTGCCCGGGGTCGATCATCACGCCGATGCAGGAACACTTTGCAAAGGCGAATGGAAATGGACGGAGTGTTGAGGAAATGTACCGCGAGTTCGCCAAACCAGTGCCCCTTGGACGCCTCGGTCACTCCTGGGAGATCGCCGAACTCGCGGCCTTTCTCGCAAGTCCCAGGTCGGGTTTCTGCACGGGAGCGCAATTCACCGCGGATGGCGGCCTCCTGGCGGGCCTCCGGATTTTCTAGGCGGTAAGGACGGAGAACAAGCATGCGTCGCATCGATACCCACATGCATTTCTGGACCCTGGCGATGGAGCGAACCTACTCGCTCTGGATGACGCCCGAACTGAAGGTTCTTTACGGAGACTACGGTCCCCGTGATGCCCGACCGCTGATGCGGGCGAACGGCGTCGAAGGTTGCGTACTGGTCTCGGCCGCGTCCACCATCGAGGAGATGGGCTACCTCCTAGGTCTTGCCGACGGACACGACTTCATCCGCGGCGTCGTCGGGTGGGTGGATATGTTGGCTCCTGACGCGGTCCGAGACCTCGAGCAATGGGCTCGTTCGCCCGTGCTGAAGGGTATTCGGCCCTACCTGCAGGACCTCCCCGAGGATGATTGGATCCTGCGTCCCGAACTCGATGCGGTCGTTCGACGGCTGTGCGGGCTCGGCCTGCGTTTCGACGCCCTGATCAAGCCGCGGCACATAATCAACACGGTCCGTTTTGTGGAGCGCTACCCTGACCTCCCGGTCATCGTCGACCATATTGCGAAGCCGATGATCAAGCAGGGAGAACTCACGTCCTGGGCCCGTGACATGGAGCAGTTTCGTCAACTCGATCACGTCCATTGCAAGCTCTCCGGTATCCTGACCGAAGACGGTCCGGAATGGACGCCCGAGCGGGTGCAGCCCTATCTGGAAACGGTCATCGATATCTTCGGGCCAGACCGCCTCGTCTTCGGAAGCGACTGGCCCGTGGTCAATCTGGTCGCCGACTACAGCAGGTGGGTCGATGTCGTGGATGGGGCTCTCAAGCATATGACGCGCGCGGACCAACAGAAGGTTTGGGCATCGAACGCCGAAAGGTTCTACGGCCTATAGGCCCAAAGTGAGCGACTTCGCGGTCTGACCGCGAGGTGGCGTAGCAGGTTACCGAGCCTCTGATCGGGCCACTGGACAACCGATCCAACGATGGTCGGGGCATGGGCGCAAAGCTGGGCGCCAGCATAACCAGCCAGCAACTTAGGAGGATGAATTGAGGATTGGACAAATGGAGACGGGATTCGTGACCGGCGGTATGAAACGCGTCGGTCGGGGTGTACTCGCTGCGTGCCTCGCCGGCCCGCTCGCGCTGGCCCCACTCGCAGCGGTCGCTTCCGATCACCGGATTGCGCTCGTGCCGGGTGGTCCGCACCCCTACTTTGCTGGCTGGGAGCCTGGACTGACCGACGCCGCAAAGGATTTCGGCATTGCAAAGGTCGCGTATCAGGTGCCCGCCGAGTGGAAGCTCGAGACTCAGACGCAGTTGCTCGAAAGCCTCGCCGCACAGGGCACGAACGCGTTTGGTATCTTCCCGGGCGATGCGGTTGGCATCAACTCTACCCTCGGAGAACTGAAGGCAGGCGGACTTCCTTCGATCGCGATCGCCGGCTGCGCCAAGGACCCGACCGCTGCGGCGTTCTGCTTCTCTACGGACGTGTTTCAGGCTGCCTATGTCGGCACCAAGGCGCTGATCGCAGCCATGGGCGGCAAAGGCGCCATCGTCCATGTGGCCGGGTTGCTCGTCGATCCGAACACCACGCTGCGGGAGCAGGCGGTGACGAAGGCGGTCGACGAGACCAAGGGTGCGGTCACGCTTCTGCAGACTGTCGGTGACACTGACAACCAGGAGCGGGGGGACCAGAAGATCAATGCCCTGCTGGCCGCTCAGAAGGACAAGATCGGCGGCATCATCGCTACCGCGTATATCTCCTCTGTCGTCACCGCCACCGCGCTCCGCAATCTGGGCGACAAGCGGATCAAGATGGTCGGCATCGACGACGACAAGATCGTACTCAACGGCATTCGTGACGGCTTTGTCGCAGGTACGATTGCCCAAAACCCCTATGGGCAGGCCTATATCGGCGCTTATGCGCTCGATCTGCTTGCGAGTGGTTGCACCGTGAAGCCGGATGCGCCGTGGATCACCACTCCGCTGACCGCCCATTTCGTCGATTCCGGCACGGTCGTGATCTCGGCCAATAACGTCGGTACCTATGCCGAAGACCTGAAGGCCCTGACAAAGAAGATGCAGGCGACCTTCAAGGACACCTACCTTACCTGCAAATAGTCGTGCGGGCGGCTCCGATCCACGGTGCCGCCCATTCACCTGGCGCCGACCACGTCAGTCGCGAGAAGGTCAATGACAACGCAAGTCCAGTCAAGCTCGGGTGCATCCATTTCGATCACGGGACTGCTGACGCGGGGCTCCACCCAATTCGGCCTTTTGATCATCCTGTCTGTCCTCTGGACGGTGTTCGCAAGCCTGTCGCCCGGCTTCCTTTCGACCTTCAATCTCAATTCGCTAGGCCGCTCAGTGGCGGTGGACGTCGTGGTGGGTTTCGCCCAGATGGTAGTTCTGGCGACTGGCGGTATGAATCTCTCGGTCGGCGCGATCGGCGTCTGTTCGGTCATGCTCGCCGGTTACTTTCTTCAGGTGCTGGGGTTGCCCATACCCCTTGCGATCGCTGGTACGCTGGCTTTCGGTGGTGTGCTCGGGTGGCTCAACGGGATTGCCATTACTAAGACAGGCGTGAACAGCTTTGTGGTGACACTCGCCACGGCCAGCCTGTTTTCGGGCGGCATGCTGATCCTTAGCCACGGTGTACCGCTCAACGGCCTGCCGTCCGAAATTGGTGCCTTCGGGAAGGCAACGGTCGGTCCTGTTCCAGCGCTTGCTGTCGTGGCTCTGGCGATCGGCGGGCTGCTTTACATCTTGTTCGCGCATAGCGTTCTGGGGCGTCAGATTCTTTCGGTTGGTGCCAACTCCAGGGCCGCGGAGATGTCGGGCATACCGGTGTCCCGCGTGATCGTCTTCGTGCATGTGCTATCGGGAGTCCTGGCCGCGGCCGCGGCCCTGATGCTGACGGCGCGGCTCGGAGCAGCAATGCCGGCAGTGGCCGGCGACGATTGGCTTCTGCCATCCTTTCTGGCGCCTGTAATCGGTGGCACTTCACTCGCAGGCGGTGCTGCATCCGTGATCGGCACGATCCTGGGTGCGCTGCTGGTTTCCACTATTCGAAGCGGGCTTTTGATCCTGCAATTCGCGAGCTTCTGGCTGCAGTTCTTCCTTGGAGTATTCCTCCTCGCAGCCATCCTGCTCCAACGATATCGATCGGTGCTGTCTGCCCGGGAACAGACGAGGCAGGCATGAAGCCGGTCACTTTCTTGCTTCGCGAGCAATGGTCAGGGATCCTCCTCGCCGTGGTGCTGGGTATCGTGGCGCTGAGCATTGCAAACCCTACCTTCAACACGGAATTCAACTGGTTCGTGCTGCTGCGGAGCATCTGCGTGGTCGCGTTGGCGGCCTTCAGTCAGATGATCATGCTCGGCGTAGGTCAGATGAACCTCTCCGTCGGCGCCTTGGGAGGATTGGTTGCTATCCTCGTCGGGGGCCTGATGGATGCTTGGGGGGTCCCCGCCATCCCAGCTGCGTCCATTGCGGTCCTGGTCGGTGGCGGGGCCGGCTTGCTGAACGGCTGGCTGACGGTCCGAACCGGTATCAACGGCTTCGTGGTTACCCTGGCCACTGCTTCGGCATTCACCGGGATTAATCTCGGCCTCACCAGGGCTGTGCCGTTCTATCACCTGCCGGCTGACTTTGTCGCATTCGGCAATGGTCGCATTGGAGCGTTTCCACTCCTGATGATCGTTCCGATCATCGTCACCGCGTTGCTTGCGATCTTCCTCAATCGCACCGTCAAGGGTCGTCACCTGCTTGCAGTCGGTGGCAACAGCAATGCAGCCGAGCTTTCCGGCATCTCGGTGTCGCGGACAATCATGCTGGCGCATTGTCTCTCCGGTCTCATCGCCGCCATCGCGGGCGTGCTCGCGGTGGCGCAACTCGGATCGGCTCAGCCCACGATCGGATCGGACTGGCTGATCATCTCCTTCGCTGCGCCGATCATCGGAGGTGCAAGTCTGTCTGGCGGATCAGTGTCAATAACAGGGACCGTGGTCGCCGTGGTTCTCATCGGCCTGATCCAGAACGCGATGGTCCTCCTCGCAGTCGATCCCTATTGGGTAACGTTCCTGCTCGGCTCATTGATCCTTGCCGCAGTCTGGATCAACCGCATCCGCACGGTACGCATGGAGAGGGCACAATGAGTCTCGCCCTACAGAGCATCACCAAGTCGTTTCCGGGCGTTCGTGCTCTCAATGACGCCTCCCTCACGCTGGTGGGTGGCGAGATTCACGCGTTGATGGGAGAGAATGGCGCAGGCAAGTCGACCCTGATCAAGATCATCACCGGGGTTCACCGAGCCGACAGCGGGACGCTCAAACTCGAAGATCGAGACCTCGTTTTCAGCTCGCCTAGGGATGCGATCGCCGCAGGCATCGCCGTCGTCCACCAGGAGCGCAACCTCATCCCGCACTTTTCGGTGGCCGAGAATATCCTCCTGGAGCGGCTCCCGACGCGGAATGGACTGGTAGACTTCGCGCGGGCGCATTCGGAGACGCGGCAGCATCTGGCTAAAGTGGGGCTCAATATCGATCCGGCTACGGAGGTCCGTCGTTTAAGCGTCGCCCAGATGCAGATGGTCGAGATCGCAAAAGCCCTCAGCCATAGGGCAAGTGTGCTGTTGCTCGATGAGCCTACAGCGTCACTCACCGAGGCAGAGGCAGAGACGCTCTTTCGGCTCGTCCGCCAGCTGCGGGAGGCGGGAACGGCGATCCTCTTCGTCAGTCACAAGCTCGAGGAAGTACTGTCACTCTGCGACCGAGTCACCGTTCTGCGAGACGGAGAGACGACGTTGATGGCCGCACCGGTGGTGGGCATGACGCGAGGGAATTTGATCGAGGCGATGATCGGCAGATCAGAACGTCCTGTCGTGCCTCGAAAGCGAGGGCCGCAGCTGGATCAGCCGCGGTTACAGACTCAGGCGCTCACCACTTCGTATGGGCATAAGGCTGTCGACTTTACCCTTCACAGGGGGGAGATCCTCGGCCTGTACGGCTTGGTGGGAGCGGGCCGGACTGAACTTGCCCGTGCTCTTCTCGGGCAAGGCAAAATTCGTTCCGGCCAGGTCCTGGTAGATGGCGCGGCAGTACGCGTGCGCTCTGTGCGCGATGCCATCAAGCGACTTCGCATCGGGTATGTGAGTGAGGATCGAAAGTACGAAGGTGTGATCCTTGATCATCCCATTCGCAGCAACATCGCGATCACCGTTTGGGATTCGATCGCCCGCACGCTCGGCCTGCTTACTCGCAACGATGAGATCGCTCTCGCCGCTCCGTTGGCCGTGCGACTCGAGATACGTGCTCCGAACCTCGAACAGCGCGTTGGGAATCTGTCGGGCGGCAACCAACAAAAGGTATCGCTGGCGAAGTGGCTGGCGGCAGACGTTGACATTCTCATCATCGACGAGCCTACCGTCGGTATCGACATCAAGGCCAAGTCCTACATTCACGAGCTCATCAACGAGCTCGCAGACCGAGGGATGGCAATACTGCTCATCTCAAGCGATATGCCCGAAATGGTGGCGATGGCCGATCGCATCCTGGTGATGCACGAGTTCGCGCTAATCGACGAATTCGTCAACGACAGACGCTACGAAACGGCTAGTACCAAGATCATGGACGCGATCCACTCCGTGACCGCAGGAAGTGTCGGATGACGACGCGAACCGAGATCTTTGTAGGGGGGCGTGATCCTCGGCGAAACGTTCTGATCTATTCTGGGCAGGCGGCCCAGCGTTGCTTCGGATGTCCGGGAAGGACTCCTTGACGTCACGGACCAGCTGCGCAGTCGAATGACGTGGGGCCCGTGCATCGAAAAGGCCTACCTCGGTAGGGCGGCTTGGCTCGGGCGAAAGTCATTGCCAGCAAGGATGTCGCTATGGCGACGGGCACAGCGTCGAACGCTCTGTCAGGTCGTCCCAGTGTCGCGCCGGAACTGCGAGCCCGGGTCATCGAGGCCGCGAGAAAGCCAAACCATCGGCCGAACGTGGTGGCGGCCAAACGGCGCGAACCGAGAGTCCGAGAAGGGGCCAAAGGGCGACCTTCCCGGACCGCCAGCAGCCGGCCTACGCCCGCGTATTTGCGCCCTTTCTCGGGAACGTTCGAGCCTCCGGCGCCCGCAAGCGCAAGTGTGCCCTTGGCATGCTTTCCACTGTCGATCGATAGCGCCGAAGAGGCCGCACACGATATCCAGCGTGAGGCTATGGGACGGCCCAGCCGGTCGAACGTCGTCGCTCGAAGAGTTCGAACCAAATCTGCACGAATGTCGCGGGATAGTACGTTCCCGTAAGCGAAGGCCTCATGTTAGTGTAGAATCCCAAAGTCCAGAACGACGGAAAACAAGAACGAAGGCCGGCGCGCCTGAGCGCCGCAAAATCGACGAAAATCCGCGAAGAGAGGACCAAATGCCGGGTGTAACCCTTCCCTCCGTTCCCTCTATTCCGAGCGCTCCTGTGACGGCAGCCATTCTCGACTCCTTGCGTGAGATCGTGGGTGATAAGGGCCTGATCCTAGACGAGCACGACAAGCAGCCGTTCGTGACCGACTGGCGCGGTTCGCGGGTCGGGCGGGCTGCGGCGGTCGTGCGTCCCGCAGATACCGAGGAAGTCTCCAAGGTAGTGAAGCTCTGCTACGACAACGGCATCGCCATAGTGCCGCAGGGTGGGAACACCGGTTTGATGGGCGGTGCTACACCTTGGCCTACGCACTGTGGCATCCTGTTATCGCTCGGCCGCATGAACCACGTGCTGAATGTCGACCCAATCGGTTACTCCATGACCGTGGAGGCGGGTTGCATCCTGCAGACGATTCAGGATACGGCTGCGGGCCACGACCGGTTCTTCCCCCTCAGCCTCGGTGCCCAGGGTTCGTGCATGATTGGAGGCAATCTGTCGACCAATGCTGGCGGGGTGCAGGTGCTGCGCTTTGGCAATGCGCGCAATCTGGTATTGGGCGTCGAGGTCGTGCTGGCCAACGGCGATGTCTGGGACGGGCTGCGCTCGCTCAAGAAGGATAATGCCGGCTACGACCTCAAGCAGTTGTTCGTGGGCGCCGAAGGGACGCTTGGCATCATCACAAAGGCGGTGCTGAAACTTTGGCCGGCGCCCAAGGACGTGTGCACTGCGTGGTTGGCTATCCGCGATCCCCAAGCAGCTATAGACATTCTGTCTGGGGCGTACGTCGCGTCGGACGACAATGTCGGCTCCTGCGAACTAATGAGCAGCGCCTGCATCGATATGGTGCTCCGCCACATTCCGGGCACTCAGGATCCTCTCAAGGCGGAGACCGAGTGGTATCTTCTTCTCGAATGGTCGTCTTCCCGGTCGCGGCAGGACGGCGGCACGGGCATGTCGGAAAAAATGGAACAGTTCCTTGCCGACCAGTTGGAAGCGGGTCGCGTGCTGGACGCGGTGATCGCGCAGACGCAAACGCAGTCGCGCAACATGTGGCGTATTCGCGAAAGCGTGGCCGAGGCTCAGCGAGCCGAGGGGCCTGGCTTGAGCTACGACGTATCCGTGGCGGTCTCCAGAATTCCTGAATTCATCGACAAGGGCAGCAAGGCCGTACTCGATATCCTACCGACGATTCGCCCCTATCCGCTCGGTCATATCGGAGACGGTAACCTGCACTTCTCCTTCATGGGTCCGAAGGGCATGGACCGGCAGACACTCACTCAGTATTCCGCCGCGATCACTCGGGTCGTGAACGATCTCATCACCTCCATAGGAGGTTCAATCTCGGCGGAACATGGCATCGGCATCGAGAAGATCGACGAGCTCGCTCACTGCCGGTCTAAGACGGAGCTCGACATCATGCGCACGATCAAGCGGGCGCTCGATCCAAAAAACATTATGAACCCAGGCAAGATCCTGCGCCTCTCATGAGGTTTGGCAGGAAACGCTCCAAAGGGTTTATCCGGAGAGATCCCGCTACTGTTTCATCCTTAAGATTGCAGCATTTCTGAGGGAAGCAACAGCCAGCGCAGGTGAGGATACAGCGCCGTAACTTGCTTTTTGAGACATGCAGTGGGCAAGCACGCAAACTCGGCTTGTTCGATTGGCAGCTTTTGGCGGATAGTGTTGAAAAAGTCGTTTTTGGCTGACGGGCGAAAATTTTTAGAACCACTGATGCGTTTTGCGCGCGGCGACGTGAGGGACCACATCGATTCACCCAAAATCGACCATCGACCTTCGTAGCGGCGCTAAAGAGCTTCGCAGCAGTAAAGATGTCTGAAAATCAACTTTCGCGAGATTTTCAGCGGCGCCCGATTTTCGACTTTTGCAACAGTATCGGCGGCGGACGTTCGGGGAGCGATCCTTGTATCCGCCGCTGAGGGCAAAACGATCGCTGCCAAACGCGGGTCACGAGGCGCCCTTGAGCTCTGGCCC
>JGI12635J15846_10002921_pt1 | contig 14908 bp, 14 predicted proteins | sample BlaSpr_A8_OM2_M2_FD_15846 | JGI IMG/M metagenome (IMG submission 15846) | reverse complement strand
GGAGCCGTCATTAGCCGGTATGACGGAGTGGGAAGGTACGATTGGGTGGCTATTCCGTTGATTCCTTATTTGTACGCGGTCGAGCAGCCGGATGATGTACCACTATTTGCCGACGCGAAGATGGTCAACTTTTTGCGCGACCAATACCGGCGCAAGCATCTTGAGTCAGTGGCGCCCGACAAGAACAATGGGCAAACTCCCGGGGGGAACTGGTACGAGCTGGTGGGAACGGCCTACGACCGCGCAACCTATGCCTTCGAGATTGAAACCACTTCGGCGCAGGACGAGGCTTTCATCCGCGCCTACAATGCGGCGCCGAACCGCTCGCACTTCCGCACGGTTTCTTCCAATTGCGCAGACTTTGCGAGGAACGTAATTAATTTTTATTTTCCGCGGGCGCTGCATCGCAGCGTGGTTGCCGATGTTGGAATCGCGACGCCTAAGCAGATGGCGAAGACTTTGCTCAAATACAGCGCGCGGCATCCCGAGTTGGAATTTTCACGCTTTGTGATTCCGCAGATTCCCGGCAGCATAGCGCGAAGCACTCCGGTGCACGGCGTGGTGGAATCATTTTTCAAGTCGAAGAAATATATTGTTCCGAGCGTTGTGGTCAGTCCAATTTTTGCCGGGTGCGTGGCGGCGGTGTATGTGGGAACCGGGGCGGGGCACTTCGACCCGGCGCGGCACGCGCTGGTATACAACGCGCAACGCGATCTTGAAAGTCCGCTGGGAGCCGAGGACCGGCGCGCATTCCAGAGTGATCTGAATCATCTGAAGGATGATCCCGCGAGGGAAACCAGCGGCGCTAAAGCCGAAAAATGGGCGCACCTGTTTCGCAACTCCGCGCCTGACTTTGACGCCGAAGGACGGCCCATTCTACGAATTCAGACGGGAGACGAAGTGGTAAGCGTGGGCGTGGCCAGCAGCAATATTATGGACAATGGCGCTGGCGATCGATTGATTCAAGAGCTGCTGGAGGCTCGCCTGCACGCGGAACTGCGACGCGGAGGTTCACCGAAGGTTTCCGAGAGCGATGTGGAGCGCGACTGGAATCTGCTGCAGAAATCCCAAGGGAATCCTGAGGCGGTGGCTTCGATGCGCCGGTTGCAGACGGCGGGACTCAACGAACGGGCGGAGCGGGCGGGAAACCGGCCCTAATCTGGGCAATCTTCTTTAAAAATATCGAACTGCGCTCGACTGGACAGCCCCTTCGACTCAGGGCAGGCTTGGGCGGCTGTCTCCACACGTGCATCGCGGGTTCTTACCCTATTGCGGAGGGGGCTGGGGTGCGCCGCCGGGAGGGGGATAGGACGGGGGTTGCGCCGGTTGCCCCTGCTGGCCTTGCTGCATTTGCAGTTGCCGCTGTTGCATCTCCTGCAACAGTTGCTGCGGAGTCTTGACGCCCGGTTGGTCGCCGGGAGGCGGTTGTTGATCCGCGTCTGCCGCACTCTGATCGGGAGTTTCCTCGGCGGGCTCTTCTGGCACCTCAGCTTCGGGATTCTCCGCGGCGGGTTTCCCGGCGGCATTGGTACCCGGCTGGGCTGGAGGAGTTGGATTATCTGGCCCGGTTTTCGCGACGAGCACCACTCTCACCAGAAGATTGGAATTCTGCGGAGATCCCAGCAAAATGTAATTGAAGCGTGATCCGTTCAGCAGTTCGGCAACGACTTGACGAGCGGGCCCGGGGCCCAGATGCGTGGCGACGCGCTCATTCGCGTTCGCCGGGATATCGATTTCAGCGGAAGTGTGCTTGCGAACGCCGCGAAGAATATCGCCGAGAGTGGAGTTGGGAGCGACGATGGTCAGCATGCCATCCTGGTAGCTGACTGTGGGCGCTACGGCCGGGATGGCGTCCAACGGAACCTGCGGCACCGGACCTTGCGTGCCTGAAGGCAAGGGAGGGGGCAGGGGACGCGGCTTTTTGGCTTTGTGAGCGCGATGCGTCGCCGGCGTGTCAGACTGCGCCGCCTGCGTGTCAGGTTGGGCCGCGAGGGGCAGGCATAGAAGGCCTGCCATCAGCACACCGGTAAGCTTTGATCGCGTGCTCATTACAACCCTCCAGTGCAATAATCTCTACTGAATACGGGGGAGACGGCAGAGAATGTTAGATCGATTCTAGCACTCCTCGCGAGCTGGCCGGCGGCCTACAACGCCGCTGACGCAAGAGCGGCACGAGATATTTGCTACTTTATGGAACGTATTGACTTTGCTCTCTTGCAAGCCGAAGCTTACCTGAAAGCGTGGGATGTGCGAGCGGTTGTTGAACAGCAGGTTTCCGAGGACACAATCTTGTTCTGAGGGCTAGAAAGACATGTTCGATGAAAGATGCGTTCTGAAACTCCGCGGTAAAAAGATAACCTGCGGCGCAATTTCGCGGGTCGGCGGGCTGTTGGCTGTTCTTATTGTGCTGGGATTTTCTGCAGTGAAAGCCCAGGCGGAAAGCTGCCTGACTGCCAGCGACATGGATGCGGCCACGCGCAACGCTTTGACCAGCACCGGGCTGCGCTATTTCGACATGATCGCACGTGGCGATGCGGCGTCGTTGCGGCAGAATGCGATTCCGAGCCTGGCTAACGATTTTTCCGGCATCGAAGGAACGATCAAAGAGAATCAGCCTGCCCTGGCGGGCGCGAAGGCTTCGGCCCGGCCGCCGTTTCTGCTGCAGTTAGACGGAACGGCGCCGGTTGCGCGAGCGGAATTTTTCTGCGGAGTTTTCGGCGCGAGCGGGCAAACCAAAGATAGCGCAGCGTTTTCTATCAACGGATTGTCGCCGGGGAAATATGCAGTGGTGATTCTGGATGCTCCCTCGGCAAACGGAGCTTACACGGTTTCGCTGATCCTGCAGCAGATTGGGTCCGACTGGAAGCTGGGTGGTTTGTACATCAAGTCTTCACAGACGGCGGGGCACGACAGCAATTGGTTCTCGACTAAAGCGAAAGAGTATCAAAGCAAAGGGCAGCTACATAATGCATGGCTTTATTACCTGATGGTGCGTTCGCTGATTTCGCCATTGCCGTTCATGAGCACGGCGGCGACGGACAAGCTGTATGACGATTCGCAGAAGCTGCAGCCTGCGGACTTTCCCGCAGATGGAAAGACCGCGGATCTTTCGGGCGGCGGTGCGACCTACAAGGTGACTGCACTCTTTCCGGAAGTTGTGGGAAACGATTTGGATTTGATTGTGAGATACCAACTGCCGGACGTTTCCAATACCAACACGACTTATCAGAGCAACGTTGCCGTGATGAGGGCGCTGGTGACGAAGTATCCGGAGCTGCGGGATGCGTTTGCGGCGGTGGTGGCAAGAGCTGTCGATCCGAGTGGGCGCGATTATGGGACGATGCTGGCGATGAAGGATATTAAGTAGGGGTAGTGGCCAGTGGTCAGTGACTAGTGGTCAGTTTTGGTTGCGGTGGCTTCTTCCAGCCGGCATTCTTTGGGATCTTTGTCGTCGCGTAAACCGAGGAAGACGGGGGCGCGGAGTTTTGGGCCGCTGCCGCCGCTGGCGCCTTCGGTCCATTCGGCGTATTCGATTTCGGCGACCAGTTCTGGTTTGACCCAGGTTACTTTCCGCAGGGCTTCGACCTCGCCGTAGAACGGCTTTTGTTTGGTCTCGCGTTTCTGCAGCATCTTCCAGAGATCGGCGAGCGAGTTCTGATTGAATCCGCTGCCAGCCTGGCCGACGTGGATCAGCCTGCCTTGCTTGTCGTAGAGGCCCAGGACGATCGATCCGAAATGGGCGCGGCTGCCTTCGGGTTGGGTGTAGCCACCGATGACGCATTCCACACGATGACGGATCTTAATTTTCAACCACTCGCTGCTGCGGCGGTCCTGGTAAATACTGTCGCGTTTTTTTGCCAGGATGCCCTCGAGGCCTTTTTCTTTTGCCATTTCGAACAGGGCCTTGCCTTGATTTTCATAGTGGTCGGAGTAACGAAGCGAATCTCCCGTGACGAGGATGGAAGCCAATTTTTTCTTGCGCTCTTCCAGAGAAACCTTGCGCCAGTCATATCCATCGAGATAGAGCAGATCGAAGGCGTAGTAGAGCACCGGCACGCCGGGGTTGATGGGGCCGCGACGGCCGCCGGGACGGAATCCGGTGCGCTGCTGCATCAGGCTGAAAGAGGGACGGCCTTGCTCGTCGAGGGCGACGACTTCTCCGTCGAGAATGGCGGTTTTTGCTTTTACTGATTTTGCGAGGTCTTTCAACTCGGGATAACGATGGGTGAGCTCGTTCTGGTTGCGCGAGACTAGACGCACTTTTGCGTTTTCGAAGAAGGCGACGGCGCGGTAGCCGTCCCATTTGATCTCGAAGAGCCAGTCCGGTGCGTCGAATGGTTTGTCGATGGATGTGGCCAGCATGGGATGAATTTCGGTGGGGATGGGGCGCTTGACGGGGGAGGAAGGCAAAACCTTCACCACAGAGGACACGGGGGACACAGGGTAGGGCTTGGGAGCTTGGTTTACCCTGTCTTTCTCAGAGAAGTTTGCTTCTTTTGTTTTTTTTTAGCTGACGATGATTTAGCTGGCGGCTGTTGCGCGGTCTTTTTTTCTTCCAGTTTTTTCTTATCGAGCTTGGCCACGGCGTCCGCCAGCCATGCGGCTTTTAGCTTGCCGCGTCCCGCAGAGGGACGGCTTTTCCATTCTCTCGATCCTTCGTCTCCGGCAATTTCTGCTAGGCTGCGTTTGCTCAATACAGACTCGTCGTAGTCGTCGATGTCGTAGCCCTCAACCGCGTACCGATCATGCTTTTTGATCAGTAGCCATTCGTTGCCTTTGCTTCCGGGGCGGCGGCCTTTCATCTTGACCAGGGCGAAGTCGCCGTTTAGTTTCTTGCCACTGAGACGGAATTTCAGATCGCCTTTGGCTAGCATGGCGGCAGCTTCGGCTTCCGTGCCGGGCACGTATTTTCCGTCTACCGGCGTGGGAGAAAGCGGCTGCCAGGTGCCGACGTCCCACACCATCACGGTGCCGGCGCCGTAGTTATTTTCCGGGATGATGCCTTCGAAATCGAAATAGGAAACTGGATGATCTTCAACCTGCATGGCGAGGCGCTTGTCGGCGGGATCGAGCGACGGGCCTTTGGGAACGGCCCAGGATTTCAGGACGCCCTCCATCTCCAGGCGGAAGTCGTAGTGCAGGCGGGTGGCGTCGTGTTTCTGGACTACGAAGCGGTGGCCTGCTTTACTCTCGACTTTCGGCGGAGGTTCCGGCGTTTGCTCGAACTTGCGTTTTCGTTTGTATTCTTCGAGGGGCATGGGCATAGCTAAAGATCATTTAACCACAGAGTCACAGAGACACAGAGAAAGTCAAAACCTCAAACCCCAGAGTCAAAACCTTAACCACAGAGGACACGGGAGAACACAGGGTAAATCTTTTTGCTTTAGAATCCTTCCACCTATGCAAAGGGAGTTTCCTGAAGTGCCGCTGGTGGGGGTGGGCGCGATCATTATTGAAGGCGACCGTGTAGTGCTGGTGAAGCGGGCGCATCCGCCGCTGCAGGCGGAGTGGTCGATTCCCGGAGGCGTGCTTGAAATCGGCGAACTGGTGCGCGAGGCCGCTGTGCGCGAGGCTCGCGAGGAAACCGGACTCGTCGTCGAGTCCGGCGAACTGCTTGGGGTGTTCGACCGCGTACTGAGGAATCCGGAGAAGCGGGTGCAATATCACTACGTTTTGATTGATTTTTTATGCCGCCGGGTTGCGGGAGATTTGGCCGCCGCGAGCGACGCGGCGGAGGTGCGGTGGTTTACGCAGGAGGAATTGCCGGGGCTGGGGCTGGCGGAGGATACGCTGGGGGTAGTAAGGAAGGGGTTCGGCAAGCTAGATGCCTTAATACGGGGCCCCGACCGTAATGGCTAGTCACACGCTATTATGGCTGTGCTAGCGGATAGATGCGCTATTCGCCCGCTTCGAAGCTGGCATAGCGCTGGCCATCGGGTGATAAGGCCGCGCGCCCGTTCTTCGGGAAGACACGGTCGACGATTGGTGTTTGTGACTTGCGATCAAATACGACCCAGCGGCCATTATCGCTGCAAAGCCTTTCGAGATTTTCGCAAAGCTCGCCGTCCTCTGTAGCGAACGTCGCGTAGCGCGACATGTTCGGCGTTGCACTTTGGACCGCTCCGCGAGCGTTGCGGGCGATCCACGGCAGTATTTCGGTTGACTGGTCTTTCTTCCAAATGACAGCTTGCCCTGCCTTGCTTCCTTTTACTTCCACCTGCCCAGCCACGCTGCCGTCGGCGAGGAGTCCCACGATGGAAGCGGTGGCGTTTTCCTCCAGGGCGGCATTCCACGCTGTTCGATCTGCAAGTTGCACAGTCATTGTGCAGCGCCTCTTTGCGCCGGCGTAAACCACATTGCTCGACGTGTAAACGTTCGGTGTCAGCTCTTGCTGACAGAGCATAAAAGCGAGCGCTTGTTCCCCGAACTTGCGGTCCATAGCTCCTACCGGCCAATCCTGCTGCCACCGTGCCGTCTCTAAAGGCGGAACGCCGTCTAGGATGGAATAAGTCCGCGAGCCACTCAGCGTAAAGCCATCCTGAAACACGAGGGCATGATGGACGAAGGTCGTCTGCTCCAGGAAGCGGTCTATGCGCGCGACATCTTTCAGGTTCCCGTCCAGCAGAAGGACGCCGGACTTCGACTTGTGTACTTCCTGAATTCCGAAGATTAGCGTGCCCCCGGGGCCAGCCGCCGCCTGGCCGTCCGCCACAACAATCCCGTCTCCGTCTGCTTCGTAGGGAAGATCACGGCTAGCTTTTAAATTTCCTTGAACGTCAAACACGAATACTCGGGCTGATCCATTCACCTTGCGGTTGCGGGAAACTCGGCAGTTTGGACTAGTGTTGAATCCAACGGCGACTCTTTCATTACCTAACCAAACCACAAAGCGGTAGCCAATAATTTGGCCGGCACACTTCGTGTCGGCATCTGTACGAAAAAAGCCTTTTGGCAAACCATGTGTATAAAGATCTATACGTACGTCCGGCACCTCTTCTCGATTTGTCTGCGCTACCGAACCGCCGATTAGCAGACTAACGAAGATGATGACCTTTGCCGTTCCCCCACTCAGACTTCTAAGAAACTTATACATCGATTCTCGGACTTCTCTCCTTTACGCGTAGCCCAACCCATTCTATCCCTACTCCCAAAGTCTTACCCTTCGATGGCTCGCAGGTCGTCTCGTTATCAAGCTTGTCCTCGATTGTCCCAGTGTGAGGAATTAAGCATCATTAAGCATCATTAAGTATTCGCAAGATGCTCCTGCGCGACACAAAAATGACTTCAGCTTGACCGGGCAATGACAAGCGAATTGAGGCAGCCATTTTAGTCTGCATGAGGAGCACAATCATGCGTAAAGTGGCAAAACTTATATTGGTCTTATTTATTTTTGTTTTTCTCGGAATACAGTTCGTTCCCACCGCCGCAACGCCAAAAACTGCGACAGCGATTGGGGATCCTCACATGGCGGAGGTGGTCAATCCTCAGGTGGGTGCAATTCTGGATCGCTCATGCCAGGACTGCCACTCCAGCCGCACGAGATGGCCGTGGTACAGCCACGTCGCGCCGATTTCGTGGATGGTTTACAAAGACGTCATCGAGGGCCGCGAGAATCTGGACTTCTCTGAGTGGACGAATCAGCCTGATCCAGCCTACGAACGCTCGCTGATCTGCAACGCTGTGTCCTCCGGCCAGATGCCGCTGCCTGCGTACACAGTAATCCATCGAAAGGCAAAGCTCTCGAAGCGGGATGTCGAACTGATTTGTGGCTGGGCTGCCGCTTCGAACGCATTTACGACGATAGGAGTCAGCAAGTCAACAAATCAAGAAAATTGACCGTGCACGGGAGATGCATTGCCGAGGTGCAACCCTGATCCTCCTCTATTGGACTGAGACGACCACGCTGGTGGAGATCTGAGTGGAACCAGAGTTCCCCAGCACCGAGATGGTGTAAGTGTTCGCCGCGGCAGAGGTTGCGCTGGAGGATTTTCCCCCGCCGCAAGATGACGTCAGCATGACACTGCCGACGATGGCGCATGCCAACACCGCAGGCAAGACGCGGCGCGCATTCTTGAAGTTGCCGGCGAATACAAGGCCGAAAACGCCAAAAGAAAAAATCCAGCTGGCGTACGTGAGGCCGGTGGTTCGTCCAGATGAGTTTTTGGCCGAGGTAGGAGCGTTGGCGATCTTCAGCGTGGAAGTGGCCGTTCCGGAGCCGGGCTTAATGGTTGCGGGCGAGAATGTGCAAACCAGATTGGCTGGCAGGTAATCGCAGGAGAGTGCGATGCTGCTGTTGGCCGGGGCCGACTGGGGCGTTGCCGTAACTGTTACCTGACCTGACCCGCCATTCGGAATTGACAATGTGGTGGGAGAAGCGGTGAAGGATGCACTCTGCGATGCCGCGCTGCCGGTTCCGGCGGAGGCGGTGTTGGGGCACGCGGGAGTATAGCTCACCGGGCCGGGCATGCGGTTTGCGAGCATTGGCTTGCCGACGGCTTGCACGAATAGCTTGTAATTCCCTGACGGGATGGGGAAGCTGCATAGATTGACGGAACGAAGTCCGGGTTGTGTAGTAGTCAGCGTCATCAGGTTCTGGCCGTCGGCGGTGATGTACACGTTGTAGTGATCCACCGTGTTCTCATTGCCGTTGATGCCCCAGTTCAGTGCGCTTCCCGATATCGAGGCCGTCAACGAGAAGCAGCTGTCGATGCCCGATTCCATCTCAGTGGCTTCCTCGTAATCGTTCCAGGTTACGAGTTGAAGGTAGGGTAGTTGCTTTCCGGCGTTGTAGAGACTGTTTGTCTTGGAGAAAGTTTGCAGCCAGGTCTGGCCACACTGCTGGTTCATGATGCGGTGCGAGCCCCAGGATGCGAGGCTGTCGTTAAAGCCTTTGTAGGCTGCGCCCACGGTTTCAAGGTTGCCGAATCCCAGGCCGGCATCGTAGAAGCCGGAGAGATATCCGAAGCCGTAATCGCCTGCCGAAGGCATTACCCAGGAATAGCTTCCGTCGCTCATGGGGTGGCTGAAGCCTTGACTATCCTGAAAGAGAAAACGGGGATGGATCGAGATGGCGGCATTCGCGGCGTTCCAATCGATGGAGCCGGTGCTGTCGACATTGAAATTGGTTACCACGGGTTGACCGTCAATTGTGAAGTACGCGCTGGAAACAAAATATTTCTGCTCCACGTATTGCAGCAGGTGGATCAGGCTCTGCTGGGGCGAGCAGCTCCCGCATCCGCTCTGGGCCATGGCGCCAGCGTCGATCATGATGGCAAAAGTGAAGCCGGGATGCTTTTCGGCCTCGTTCATCACTGCCTGCGTGGCTTGATCGACGAAGTTATTCGGACCATACCAGTCGATGACGACGCCGTCGATGCCGCGGCTGATCATGTCGGTGATCTGTCGCTGCACTTGAGCGGGATCGGTGGAGCTGTAGCCAACATTCATGTGGCCACCGTCGCCGAACCAAAGCATCATGTGCGCGAAGACTTTGGTGGCAGCGCCGGAATAGAGCAGGGAGTGGACGTCCACNTTGCTGACGTTGTTGGCGGCCAGGTTGCCGTTCGACTGNGTCACGAAACTGTTGGCAGCACTGGTGTTGTTGGCGGTTTGAGCGGCGAGGGTGGTGGTTGGGNCCACATAGTTAGAGGCCCAACCCNNCCCCGAGATGGCGAGTAGCAGAACTACAGCGAGTTGTGTTCGACGCATGATTCCTCAGGAGCGGAGTAACTAAGGATCTTGCTTGCTTTTTAGTTTTTAAATTCCTTGCTTGATTTCTGTATTACGACCTTCGTGCTTGGCCAAATCGAGGAGCAGCATCGCGCTGATTCTTTTTTCGGCCGGGTCTATCTGGGATGGGACGACTGTAGCGGCAAGGCCTCGGCAGAGATAGGTCACAAAGGTTTGCGTACCTTGATTTTGTATGTACCGGTGAGTAACAAATCTTCTTGACTCAGGCCAGGAAGGTAGTGGCGAGAAATGTGAGTGGGGCAGCTTAGTTCAAGTAGTGAATCTCCGGCCGGTTACCCGCCATGGCCGGCGCAGTTCAGCACGCCGATGTATTCGCTCCACGGGCCGACTTCAGCGCGGTACTGGTGGGCCATGACGCGGGAGATTTGATGCAGATGCGTGAGGTCATGAACGGCCCAGGTTGCGATCAGTTGCGATAGGGTAACGCTGCCGAGCTCGGGATGTGTTCCTCGCCGAGTGAAATCTTCGGGTTGTAGATTTAACTTCCGCAGCGCGGTAAGACTTTCTTTTCGGAACTGAGCGAACTCGTCGAGGAGTTGATCGAGCGACTTGCCTTGACTCTCTTTCTGCTGCGCGAAGCGGTCGAAGGGATCAAAGGCGCGGGCTTCGCCGTGCTCCAGAATAATGCGCACACGCGGGATCCAGTCGGTGCGCTCGCCGACGATCAGGTGGCCGACGATATCGAACGGGCTCCATGTATCTTTTCCATCTTGATTGTGTCCTTCGTTGTTGTGCGCCCAGGTTTTGGGAAGACCGCGCAGCAGCGCGTCGAGGGCGGCGGGGGTGCGGGTGAGAATGGCGACGGCTTCGGGGAGATTGAATTCCGTTGTGGTTGCCATGCGTTCGTAGATGCGGGGCGGGGAGTGTGGGACTCAAGCGGGCGTTACTCTCAGTCAATAAAAACGTTTTTGCGGCGCGACTGAAGTCGCGCCCGTTTAAAGCCTAGGTGATACGGACATCGAAGAGAGCCAGCCAATATTGCAGGGACTGCAGGGCGAAGCCGCAGAAGATGAGTCCGATGCCGAAGGTGCCGAGGCGGCGCTCCGGAAGATGGTCAGCGTAGTACTCGATGTAGGGGTTCACCGTCGCGCCAACACCAGTGACCAGGCCGGTCACGAGTCCCACGCGGATGGCGAACGACCAGGCATGGTCAACATGGTGGAAGACAACCGCGCAGATCAGCGCGGTGGCAATGTAGCCGATGGTGCGGGCGACCGTTCCCCAAAACTGGCGGCGGGTGAGGCGAGCCCGGCGAGATGCCAGATAGTCGGTAGCGGGGCGCATGCCGCGGCTATAGGCGAATACCTGGCCGAGAGTGATGAGAACAGCAAACGCGATGGCGAATCCGAGGCCCACGCGTTGATATAGTCCCGCACCGAAAGCAAAACTTCGGATGGCGCTAAAGAATGCTTCCCAGGGGAGGGAGTAATGATCCAATCCCCGCGCGGCGCGATTGAGTTCAATTGAAATGGTGACGCCAGTTGCGATGCCCGAGGCCAGGCCAAAAAAGGGACCGAGGCCGAGTCCAAAGCCGACACCAAACACGACGGAGTAGGTTACGGCCCGGGTGAGCAGGCGCAGCGGCCCGTGCTGGCCGCCCAGCAAGTCATAGGCGAGATAAAGGCTGCCGAGCACGTCGAGGCAGGTGCCGGCGATGCTGACAGCTGCGACCGTGTGATGGTCCATTGCAGTGATTGAGATATTACGCCTGGGACGAATGGGGCTGTCGAGATTCAGGCTATCCAAAAAATGTTGGTCGGATATGTGAAGTGTGCTCACCACTATTTACTTCACAAAGGCGGACTACTAATGCGGCTCGGCTGCAGCGTCATTTGTGCTGTCATCTTTCCACTCGGCATCGCAGGCGTGGCAGCGCCAGGCTGGGCGCTGCACGGGGATCGGCATGCGAAGGAATGCGCTCATGTAGGCGATGGGACGGTCGAGTTCCTGAAAGTTTACGTCGAGCGACTGGCAATAGGGACAACGGGGTTGCTCGTAAAGGCCGACACCCTGAACGTAGAGACCTTCGAGAATGGGCTCGTCGAGAAGTTTCTGGGCGTTCTCCACATCTGCGGGGCGGACGTTGAGTTTGATGCCGCCGATGAAATTGGAAATGAACCAGTCGAGACGGACCAGATTTTCGTCGGCGAGAAAACATTCGATGCCCGCCGACTCCAGGCTGCCTTTGGCGAGCAGCGCCTCCGGCAGATCGCGAAACTGGCGAATCGTGACGAGTTCCCGTATTTCCATTTCATGGTAAGGCTCGGGCGCCGCTTCGTCGGGTAGCTCCAGATGGCGGCGGTCCAACTCATCTTCGAGCGTATCCCAGGCCAATTCGGTCAGCGACTCGGCGTTGCGAGCGAGCTTTTGCAGTTCGCCATCGGTCATGGCGGCGTAATTGGCCGCCAGACGCCGCTTTTCGCGCTGCTCGCCCAGGTAGGAATTGTCGAGGTAGGACACGGGGTAAGGATACTGCGAATGGCGGGATCAAGCCAACTTCGGGGTGCCTGGGTCCGCGCCCTTAGTGCCCTCAAGGATATATTAGTTGGCGCGGGCGATTGTTTCCCATTCGCTGGGTGTGTGACTCACTCTCTTGGTCGTCGAGTACGTGGCTAGGCCGACATTAAAGCCCTCTTTGAAATCGACTGAAATGAAATCCAGTTCGGACGCCCGCGGATCAACGCTCTCGACACTTGTGACTATATCCTTGGCTGCTTTGTCGTAGTCCGCAGGCCTGTTCTTACACTTCACGATCAAATGAAGGTCAGTTTTACTCCCTGGGTAGTGAGTCTGAAGTGTGACGCCGACTTCTTGAAACTGGCCGGAATCTATCAGCGACCGCTGGACAGCCGCAAGTTCCGGGAACGGCCTCGTCCGAGTTAAGAGGGATATTGCTATAACCGCAATTGTTAGCAACGCGCCAAGCGCCACCCAGTGTCCGCGCCATAAACGGGGTTCCCCCACGGCCCCAATCCCAAGCGCCTTGACTACGAACGAACCGGTCGCAACGTCGTGAAGGGTCTGCCTCGTGCGGATGTTGAAGAGGTAAAGGTAGAGAATCGTGATCGAGGCCATCCCAACGGGGTAGGCCATGTAGGCTGGAAGAAGCGCACCGGCAAAGCCGAGGGACAACAGGAGGATCGTGTATCGCAGAACCGATTTTCCAATTGAGAGATGGCTCCCGTCGCCATTTACCACTTCAATGCCGGTGCAGCGATGTCCGAGCGTTTGCCCCTCACCGATGGAGCTGCCTAAGATGGCGAAATAGGGAAGCGTGATTACGAGTCCAAGTACGGCAGCCCACAGGCTCGAGTGAGAAAAGAAATCGTAAAAGATAGAACCCAATAGGAAACCTGGAATCGAGATAAGGACGACGTCAATTACCAGGGCAAGTAGGCGTCTCCAGAAGCCTGCGATACAGCGAGTGGGCGCCATTGCTGGTTGGTCTGACAGACCGCCGAAGATTGGGCTCTGGCCCACTCGAACTCCTACCGCTGAAATCAGTGTCGCGCATTCTAGCACTTTGACACCGACCCAAACAACGAATTCTAAAATTCAATTGGCGGGCGGTCTGGGCGACCCGCGCTCTGGCGAAAGAAATGCTTTACATGCAGCATGAGTCACCATTTGTCTCGGCGCGCGAGTGCCTGCGGACGATTAGCAATCCAACCAGTACCGCGCTCACGAGCATTAGAACTCTGATGTAGATTCCGGCGTGAAAGGCTTGATCTCCGGCGGCAGTGCGCAGCAGGCCTGAAGTGGCGCTGAGGGTGCAGAATGCGAAATAGATCTTTTCCATCCATCCACGCGAAATAATCAGGAGCCACAGGAGAATGGAAGAGACGATGGCGAAGATTGCGCAGAGGAACCAAGTGCCGGGGCGCACCGTAGAGGGCAGCCAGACGCCAGCGGCGGGAGTGGATGCAACCATCTGCCGCACCGCAATCAGAAGAAATATAACGGAGTGCACCAGCGCAACCAGGGCACGCTTGCGATTGGTAAGGATGGAGAATCCGCCCATGCTGACGTTACTCTAGCGAAAATGCGGTCATGAGGGTGTGATCTATATCACGCTGAGTTAGGCTCTCGAAGCGAGTTCACAATAAGTCCAGGGCGGAGCGGTTTTCGCGTTCCACTTGGCGCATGGTGCAGTCTTTGGGAGATTTTTCGGGACGCCAGCGCAGGAACTTTGTGCCGTGGCGGAAGCGGCCGCCGGTGAAGTGATCGAATTGCACTTCGGCCACAAGTTTGGGTTCGAGCGGCTGCCATTCCATCGAACGTTTCGTGCTCCAGCGACTGGGGCCTCCGGGAGCTTTGCCGGTAAAGCCCGGCGGCTTGATCAGGCGTTCTAGTTTTTTTGTGAGTGCGGGGCGGTCTTTGACTTGGATTGAGGAAGAGAACCCTACGTGATCGAGCAGGCCTTTGTCGTTGTAGAGGCCGAGCAGCAGAGAACCGACGACCGGTTGTTTTTCAAGATAGCGAAAACCTCCGACGACGCAATCGGCGGTACGCCGGCGTTTGATTTTTTGCATGCCGGTGCGCTCGCCGCTCTGGTAGGGCAAGTCGCGGCGTTTGACGATGACTCCGTCGAGCGCGGTGCCCATCTGAAACCATTTGCGGGCTTCGGCGAAATCCTTGGTGACTGGAGAGAGACGAATGAATTTATTCGACTTCACATACTTGCGGAAAAAATCTTCAAGGCGTTTGCGCCTTTTCTCAAGAGGCAAATCTGCGATCAAATTGCCTTTGTCGTCGGCCAGAAGATCGAAAACGATGTAAAGGGAAGGCGTGAGCTGGCTGAGTTTTGCGATGCGGCTGGCGGCGGGATGAATTCGCTGAAGAAGCGCGTCGAAGGATAAGCCACCATCGCTGGGGATGACGATTTCGCCGTCGAAAACGAAGTGCTGGGCTTTGAGCGCAGCGAGAGCGGCGACGAGCTCGGGAAAATATCGAGTCAGTGGCTTCTGCGACTTTGACATTAAGTCGACGTGCTTGCCGTCACGAAATGCGAGGCAGCGGAAGCCATCCCACTTGGGCTCGTATTGCCATTCGGGACCGGAGGGGAGGTCTGCGGCGGGCTGAGCCTCCATGGGAGGGTAGGCTGTTTTTAGGGGGAGGGTCATGGCGCGGTTAAGATGCAAATGCCGTCGAAGCCGAT
>JGI12635J15846_10002920_pt1 | contig 14908 bp, 13 predicted proteins | sample BlaSpr_A8_OM2_M2_FD_15846 | JGI IMG/M metagenome (IMG submission 15846) | reverse complement strand
CTTCGGAACCGGGCGGCAACGACTGATTCTTCAGTTGCGAGCGGATAAATTCCAGGCGCTCGGCGTAATCCGGCAGCGGAATGGCGATTGTCGTCACCCCTGGGTTCTGGACGATCGTCTGATTCAGTTCGATCTGATTTTCCGAAACCAGGCAGATGGTGACATCGGCATTCAGAAAAGCGGAATTGCGCGCCCAGCGCTTGAGAATGACCAGAGCGTTGCGGTCATCCGCCGACATGCTGGAAACGTCGCCGGCTGGCGCGATGGTCTCGGCGAAATCGATGACCAGCCCGATCTTCTTGCCGTCGGCGATGCGAAGACGCAAATAGTTGTCGAGCANGTTGAGAACCGCATCGGGGTTTCGCGGCACGCCGCCTTGCGAATAAGTTGTTCCATGAAAACTGTCGTAGCCCTCAAGTGCGCGACGGAAGTCGGCNTGACTCTCGGCGGAGCCGAAGCTCAATCCACCGCGGTCGTAGTGCAGAACCAGATCGCGCTGGCCAAACAGCGCGCCGGAAAGGAACTCATCGAGCGGCACGAACTGCGTTGATTCCTGCTTGGGCAGCGGAACAAGATCACGCACATTGCCGTGCAAAACAAATAACGCGAACGACCGCGAGTAATATTTTTCCGAGAGTTCCCGCGCCCAAGCGGGAAGGCCATCCAAATATTTTCCCAGCGTTGTAGTGTTGGCCGCCATTTAGTTTGAGATCCGCACTCGGTTTGGACTTGATGACGAAGAAGAATCGTCCATCGACATTAATCCATCCATGTCCGTAGACATGCCGCTGAAGATCGCTTCCACCTGCTGCACTGTCTCTTCGGTCTGCTCCACGTCTTTTACCAGGCTGTCGAGTCTCTCGCTGACCTGCTGCGGATCGCGCATCGTCACCGATTGGTCGCGCACCAGCATCAGGACGTCTTCGACCGCGGAACATTGCGCGTCCACGACTTTGCGGTTTTCAGAAATCTTGTCGAATTTTTGCAGACGCTTGGTGAGGATCTCGATGCGTTTCTTGTTGATCTCTTGTACCTTCGGCGGATCGTTGTTCAAAGTCCTTTGCAGCCCGGCGATTTCGTGCTTGATGCCATCCTGCTCGGTGTTTCGCAAATATTGCTGCTGCTGCGCCGCAGAGGATAACAAGCGTGCATAACCGTTGAGCAAACCTTGCAAGCGAGTATCGATCTGCTGCAAGAAAATCTGCGAGGTCGCGGAAAACTGCGCGAAGTTCCAGCGAATCGATCCACACACCTGCGCCGCATGCACGTAGCGGCTCTGCAATTCCGGTGGCAGGGCGCGTAGCATTTCACCCAGTTGCTGCTGGTGCTTCTGCTGCTCTTCGGAAAACTTCCAGGAGCGCACCAGTCGCTGAAAGCGCCAGTTCTGCGGCACAATCGCGAGATACATCAGTTCCAATCCCGCTCCCAAAAGAATCGGCAGCAAGCTTCCGCTCACCACGGCGAACGCCCCCGCGCCTACCATCGCGATCCAGTTGTATTGCAGATGGAACGCTTCTTTTACGTAGTTGATTTCTTTTTGGGCCGAATCGTCGGCGGAGCCCTGGAAGTCGCCGGACATTTACACGCTCACCCGCACCTGCCCGCTTCCCGGGGCGCGGCGCAGACGGCCGAGAACATAGTTCTGGAGCTCGTGAAACTCATTTCTTTCCTTCAAATTCAAATCGCGTGGGCGATCGAAAGGCACCTGCACGTCTTCCACAATCGTTCCCGGATGCGAACTCATGATAAAGATCCGGTCTGCCAAATAGACTGCCTCCTCGACGTCGTGGGTCACAAATAAAATCGTGCTCGCGGTTTCGTCCCAAACTTTCAACAGCAGCAACTGCATCTCGCTGCGGGTCTGCGCGTCGAGCGCGCCGAACGGTTCGTCCATCAGGATCACCGCCGGCCGCAATGCCAGCGTGCGCGCAATGGCAACCCGCTGCTGCATGCCTCCCGAAAGCGTTTCCGGATAAGCATTTTCGAAACCGCTCAGCCCGATGTCCTGGACCAACTGCGCCACCGTCTCTTTGCGCTTCTCTTCCGGGACACCGTTAATCTTCAATCCGTAAGCTATGTTACCAGCGACCGTGAGCCAGGGGAATGAAGTGTATTTCTGAAACACCATGCCGCGGTCCCTGCCCGGACCATGCACCGGTTTTTCATTCACCAGCACTTCGCCCGAGTCCGCGCGGTCCAACCCTGCAATCAATCGCAACAGAGTTGACTTGCCGCAACCTGAGGGCCCGAGCAGCACGCGGAACTCGCCGATGTCGCGCCCTTCAGGCGAGTATGCGTCTTCAATTTCGAAGTTGATATTTTCAAGAGCGTCGATCTTGCCGCCATCCGACGAGCAGAACGACCGGCTGACATTGCGCACGGTGATCTTTGGCTTCTTAGGCTCCATGCTTGGCCGCTTTCAGATGCGCGGCCGCGCTGGGGACGGCCGCGCCGCCTCCGGCAAACGTGGACGACGCGTTGCGCCAGGGGAAAAGACGCTTTTCAAGAACGGTCAGCAGGAACCGAAACAGAAATGCTGCAATGCCGATGGCGATAATCCCCGCATAGACACGCTCGAAGTCCAGCACCTTGCGCGCCGCCTCGACCATGTAGCCCACGCCCTTGCGCGAATTCACCATCTCGGCGAGGATCACGTAAGTCCAGCCGATATCGTAGAGAATGCGGAACGAAGAAAAAATCGCCGGGAACGATGCGCGAAACACCAGCCACAAAACCTGCGCCTGATTTGCTCCNAGAGTATATGCAGTTTCCAGCAAAGCGTTGTCCACTCGATTCGCTTCTTCCACAACGACGGCCAACAAATAAAAGAACATTCCGAACCAGAGGAATGCGATCTTCATGGTTTCATCGATACCGAACAATGCGATGAAAGCCGGCAAGAAGGCGGTCAGTGGCATCGCGCGCATCGGCGCGGCGACGGGATTGATCAATTCGAACAGCCCGCGATAACTCGACATCAAAATGCCAACCGGGATCGCGATCACGGCAGACCAGAAAAATGCTTGCGCAATTCGCCACCAGCTCATGAAGACGTTGCCGAGAAGATCGTATTCGGTCCACAGTTTGCCGAACGCCTGGATCACTCCGACCGGCTTGGGCAGCGAGAAATGCAGCTTGCTCCAATAGGTCAACGCGATCCAGATGAGTACGACGACGCTCCAACTGATGAGCGCGAAGACCCAACGCATGCGCCGCGGAACTTCTCTTCGAATTGTGAACCAGTCGCTCATTGTGACCTGTCGTTCTTCTCACTTTCACTAACTCGGATTCGCATAAACCTTAATGTCCGTGCGCCGATTTTTCTCGCGTCCTTCCGGCGTGGCATTGGTCTCTAGCGGCTTATCCGGACCGTTGCCGGCGGTTCGCAAGCGTGCAGCCGGGAAACCATATTTCTGCATTAGGTAATCTTTCACGGCATCGGCCCGCTGGTGCGAGAGCTGAATGTTATAAGCGCGCGCACCGGTAGAATCCGTATTCCCATCGATATCGACGACTGTGTTTTCATAGGCACGCATGGTGCCCGCCAACTCGTCCACAATCGCGCGCGAGTCAAGGCTCATCGCCGACGAGTTAGGATCGAAATAAATCGAGCGATGTTGTGTCGCAATCGGTGTCGCTCCCTTTGCCGGCTCTTTGTATTCGATCGGCGCTTCGCTCGACGCCATGGAAAAATTGTCGGCCAACTTCTCAATGTAGCGGCGATCCAGGCTTTCCTCAGGGTTGAAAGTATGTTTGATGATCCGCAGATCGCGATACATGTCCTGCGCCATTCCCAGAATGTTCGCGTAATCGGCATTCGATCCCGCCGTGCCCATGAACGAGCGGTTGTCGGCGTAATCCGCGAGCTTCACTCCACCCAACATGGTCTTCGCCAAGTCGGATGGGATGTTGAAATCCTTCACGGTGCCAATCAAGTTGTAAGCCCGGTCCGGTTGCGTCTTGATGAACTCAACACCTTCCAGCCAGCCCTGGGAAAATTTCAACAAAGTCTGCGGATGATTCGCGGAGAAGCTGTCGCTCACGACAAGAATGTCCGCGATCAGATGGTTGGCGATGCGCGTATCGTAAATCTTCTTCGATCCGGCGCGCTTCGAGACCGCATCGCTCATATCCGGATCCCACGCCACAGCGGCATCAACTTTTTCCTGCGCGAATAAGGTCGCCGGCTCGATGCCGTCTTTTGTGTGCACCGCCTTGTTAAAGATCTCGTTGCGCTGCTCGGTGCTCAGACCAGAGGTCTTCAATCCGTTGTAGAGCAAGAAATGCGAAGGCGTATACGGAGCAAATGCAACCGTTTTTCCCGCGAGATCTTCAATGCTGTTAATTCCCTGCCGGCCGATCACACCGTCCGCCCCGCGCGACCAATCCACCATCAGAAACGCATGCGACCCGAATCCCTTTTCTTTGAACTGTGCATAGTCCTTGGCATAAACATCGGCGGTGGTCAGCATGACATCGACGTTATCGGTCGCGAGTGCCGAAGCTCCCTCGGTCCAATCGTCGATAATTTTGAACGAAACTTTGAGGCCCTTCTTGCCAAAGATGGAATCCGGTTGTGTGTCGAGGCCGCCATTGGCTACCAGGCCGCCCACGCATCCCACCCACACATTCACCCGGACCCGCACTTCGGGATCGCCGCTGGTCGTCGAAGACGCCGGGATCAGCAGTGGCTTCGACGCATCAACCGTTTCGCCGTTGCTCTTGTAGCTGGTCTTCGCGCCTACGCCAACCAGTTTTCCGAAATCGATGATGTCGTAGCGATTCAGGCTGTAGCCCACGAGCGCTACGCCGACCAGAAAAATCAGAACCCACCCACCACGCTCAATCTTTACGGCCATATGCTTTCCCTCCCACGCTTACGCAATCTTGCTTCTGGCTTCGCAGACAAGTCTCTTACGGGACCAGGGAACCGCTACGACAAACGCTGCGGTTCCTTCGCCGCGATAGTTTTTTCTGACCCACTCGCCGCCGCCTGCGGCGCCAACCCCATCTCGATCTTGAATTGCTTCACCAGTTCGGCAGCCTGGAGTTTTTCCGCGTCGTCGTCGATCTTGATCTTTTGCTGATCGACGTTGCTCATCGCCATATCCATGCGAGCCTCGTTGACGGCCGTCGTTTCTTCGATCTTTCGCACCATCTCGTCGTGCGTCTGGCTGATGCCGGCCACTTCAAATTGCTCCATCGCATCGGCGACTTTTTTCTGCCACTGGGAGCGGCGGTAATCGGCGATTGCGTTCAGGGCCTCCTGCGTCTTCCTGTCTTTTTCGCGCATGAAGGCTTGCTTCACCGCCATGGCCTTATCGAAGGCTGCGCGCGCGGTTGTGAGCTGTCCCTGGTTTCTGGCGAAAGCGCTCTTGGTCTGCTCCAGTTGCGCGGCATAGGCGCCGGCAATGTCGTCGCGGCCGGCCTGGATCGCCGCCTTCACGCGGGCCGTCAGGCTGCCCATCGTGTCCTTATACTTCGCCTCTTCCTTTTCCAGCAGCGTCACATTGGCTTTGACCATGGCGATGCTCTCGTTCATGCGCGGCACCTGGTCATTCATGTCGCGAATATTCTGCTGAAGAATCAACTCCGGATCCTCCGCCACGGAGATAAAGAAGCCCATGAACGACCGCACAACCCTCGTCAACCGTTGCCACATAATCCCTCCTGTTTAGGAATGCTGCGCTGTCTTCGATGGGGGCGGCGGCGCATTCACATCGCCCGTCGTAATAGGGTTCTCGCTGACAAAATATCCAACCGCTTCCGCAATCTTTTTTTCTTCCTGCTGCTTCTTCAACCGCCAACTGGTGAAACGTTCTTTCTCCCGCGATATCGCCTCGTTGTTGGCCTGAATCTTCGCTCGCTGCTCCGTCACATACTTGTCGATCTGCGATTGAATGTCGGCATTTTCCTTGGTCTTGCGGCCTTCCAGTTCCTCCGCCGCATGTTGCTGCACGAGCTCGTAAGTGTCCAGCGCGCGGTCTCGCCGGATCGCATCCTGGATGACTTCTTTGATGTCCACGCCAGCGGCATCAAGCGCCACCAGCACCGTCGACTTCTTCACATCCGACGGCAGAGTGCGGATGCGCTCACTTTCCAGCATCTGCGAAATCTTGAGGATCGAATATCCCTGCGGCGCCGGCGGAATTTCCGCCGCTTTGTATATTTCGTCGAAGGAAGTGGGATCGGAAACCGGCGTCGTGAATTTCGGTTCCGCCGCCATGCCGGAAGCGATCTCAGCCACCGTCTGCGCCGCGCTCTTGGCGCCTGGGGCATTCGGCGTCTTCGGCGGCCCCGGCTGAACATTTTGATCCTCGTCAACGGAGACGATGTAGTTGTACCACTTCTTCGACATTCAGCCTCCCGCATCACGGATGTTGTTGCCCAGGGATGGACGCGCACGATTGACCACACGACGAACCCGCACACTCGAGCAGACGCTTACGTGCCCTGAACGCTAATTCTCCCCAGCCTGTTTGTCAAATGTTATCAGGCACTTCCAAGCCATAATAGTCTGTTCCCTGTTTTGCGATTGTGATGGTGATCATGTTCGTCACCTCTCAGACCTGCACCTAATTTAATCGGGGCCGTGGCCTGCCATCAATTCAGATAGAATGAGCACCTTCACCGTTCAAAATGAATGCGGTTTTGAACGAGACCCAGCGGCAGGATTTGGAATCGATTGTGGCCGACATTTCTTCCAGCAACGACTTCTCTTCCATCGTCAGCAGAGCGGTCGAGACCAAGGCAGAGTACGACGTTCGTCTCCTCGCGCAACAACTGGGAACAAATTACCGTTCGCTGATGTATTGGCTCCGCGGCGAACGCCCGCTTCCCGCGCACTTGCTGCCGCGCATCTGCGTCCTGCTCGGCAATTATGAAGCCCTTGATTTTCTCGAGCGCCAAGCGGGACGCGTNGCCTTCAAACTTCCCGATCCCAAGCTTCCCATAGAAAAAGAATTGGCGGCTGTCTCCCGCCTCATCCGCGATGTAGGAGCAGCGCTGGAGAGCGTTGCGGAAACTTTGGCCGATGGCGTCGTCGAAGAAAGCGAATTGCGAGTCACAATTCCTAAACTCGAAGCCGTGATTCAGGAGTGCGCTTCGCTAAAATATCTTTTAGAAGACCTCGCGAAGAAGAGAAAAAAGAAGACGAAAACTTAGCTTTAGAATTTATCTTGCTTCATCAACTCCCGGCAGTGGCGCGCGATCTGCTGTTCTTCCTGGGCAGCAACAATCTGAATCTTGCCGGGTATCAGGCCAAGAGATTCCAAACCCTCCGTCGCCGCCGATCGAATGCGCTCGCTATGCTCCCCGATGCCGCCAGTGAAAACCAGCAGATCCACCCCGCCGAGCAACGCAATGTACGCGCCGATTGTCTTGCGCACCGCAATGGCAAAAGCATTCAAAGCAAGCGTGGCATGAGAATCGTTGTCGCGAGACCTCTCGTCCAAAGCTTTGACATCGCTTTCGCCTAATGAGAATGCAAACAGTCCACTCTTGCGATTGAGCAAAGCTTCCAGCTTGTCGGCATCGAGTTTTTCATTGCGCAGCAGATAAATGAGCACGCCGGGATCTAGATCGCCCGAGCGCGTCCCCATGGGGATGCCGCCGGTAGGCGTAAAACCCATCGTCGTATCGATCGACTTTCCATTGCGCAAAGCGCAGAGACTCGCCCCATTGCCCAGATGCGCGAAGATGGCTCGCGGGGGCAGTTGCGCGCCGAAGTGATGGACCAGCGATTCATAGGACAGCCCATGGAAGCCATAGCGTCGAACACCCGCAGTGAAATACTCTTGCGGAATCGGCAGATGCGCCGCCACTTCTGGAATGGTTCTATGGAACGCATTGTCGAAGCAGGCGTAATGGACCGCCGAAGAGAAGATGGATTGCGCCGCAGCGATCAACTGCAACGCTTGTGGGATATGCAGTGGCGCAAAATGCGTAGCCTTGCGCAACTCCTCCACAAGCTCTGGCGTAATCCGCTGATGCGTCCGAAGATTCGGCCCTCCGTGCACCACGCGATGGCCAACAGCCGCAGGCGTCGCCTGGATATGCTCCCGCATCGCGGCAGCGAGAGCGCTTAATGCATCGCCCTGCGATTCGTGAACAGCTTCGCGGGTCACTAGCGGATTGCCGTCGGCCAACCAGATGTGTATGGAGCCGTTGTCGCGTCCAATGCCCTCGGCGCTCCCACGCAGCACCGGCTCTTCATCGTCATCAGCAACGCCCCGCCGGTAGGCTCCGAATTTCAGCGAAGATGATCCGCTATTCAGCGCGAGGATGAGCTNATCTCTTTCGGCTGGCGCTGTAACCATCGCTAGCTCTTCCACGTCCAATTGCGAATCTCTTCTTTATCGATGCCTTCGGCGTGCGCATAGTTAATGCTCTCGATGATCTGGCCCTTCAACCATTCTTTAACGTGCGCGCCCTTCGGATGCAGGCGGGGAACGCGGTCGATGACGTCGATGGCCAGATTGAAGCGATCTACTTGGTTGAGGATGGCCAGTTCAAGCGGAGTATTGATGTTGCCTTTTTCCTTATATCCACGCACGTGAATGTTCTCGTGATTCGTGCGCCGATAGCTGAGCTTGTGAATGAGCGACGCGTAAGAGTGGAAGTTGAAAATGACCGGTTTGTTGGTGGTGAAAAGCGAATCGAAGTCGCGGTCGGAGAGGCCATGCGGATGCTCCGTCTCCGGCATAAGGCGGAACAGATCGACGACGTTGACGAAGCGAATCTTCAACTCAGGGAACCGCTCCTTCAGAATCGCAACCGCCGCCACCGATTCCATGGTGGCAATGTCGCCGGCGCAAGCCATAATCACGTCCGGCTCTTCGCAATCGTCCGTAGAAGCCCAATCCCAAATGCCGATTCCCTTGGTGCAGTGCGTCACAGCTTCGTCCATGGTCAGGTACTGAAGATGCTCCTGCTTATCCGCCACAATCACGTTGACGTAGTCGCGGGAGCGCAGGCAGTGATCCGCTGTGCTGAGCAGGCAGTTCGCGTCCGGCGGCAAGTAAATGCGGACCACGTCGGGGCTCTTATTCGTGACAACGTCAAGAAACCCTGGGTCCTGATGCGTAAAGCCGTTGTGATCCTGCCGCCACACAAGCGACGTGATCAGGATATTGATCGATGGAATGGGAGCCCGCCAATCGAGTTCCTTCTTCGATTTCTCCAGCCATTTAGCGTGCTGGTTGAACATGGAATCGATGATGTGGATGAAGGCCTCGTAGCTGGAGAAAAATCCGTGACGCCCGGTAAGTACGTAGCCTTCAAACCAGCCTTCGAGCGTGTGCTCGCTCAGCATCTCCATCACGCGTCCGGAGACGTCGAGTTCTCCACCATCGGCATCTTCGGGCTTGTATTCGGCCAGCCACGTTTTTTTCGACGCAGCATAGATGGCCTGGAGCCTGTTGGATGCCGTCTCGTCGGGGCCGAAGACGCGGAAGGAATTCATGTTGCGACGCATCACTTCGGCAAGATAATGCCCGAGCACATCCGTTGGCAGAGCGTAGCTCGCAGCCGGGGCTTTCACTACCACCGCGTAATCGCGAAAGTCCGGCAGTTCGAGTTCCTTGCGCAGCACGCCGCCATTGGCATGCGGATTGGCGGAGATTCGACGCGCGCCCGCAGGCGCAAGCTCCTGCAATTCGGGTATCAGGGTTCCATTCGCGTCGAAAATTTGTTCGGGTTGATAGCTGCGCAGCCAGTCTTCCACAACTTTAAGGTGCGCTTTGTTCGTAACCGGATCGGCAACCGGAACCTGATGCGCGCGCCAGAAATCTTCCACCTTGTGGCCGTCAATCTCCTTGGGGCACGTCCATCCTTTCGGCGAACGCAGCACAATCATCGGCCAGCGCGGGCGTTTGGTATCCCCAGTGGAACGCGCGTATTTCTGAATCGACCGAATTTCCAAAACGCATTGCTCCAGCGTCGCGGCCATCTTCTGATGCATCGTTTCCGGATCGTGGCCTTCAACAAAGTACGGCTTGTGGCCGTAGCCGGTCAGCAGCGCTTCCAGCTCTTCGTGTGGAATGCGCGCCAGAATCGTCGGGTTTGCGATCTTGTATCCGTTCAGGTGCAGGATCGGCAGCACGGCTCCGTCGCGAATCGGATTCAGAAATTTATTCGAATGCCAGGAAGTCGCAAGCGGTCCCGTCTCCGCCTCCCCATCTCCCACGGCAACAGCGACAATCAGGTCGGGATTGTCGAACGCCGCCCCATACCCATGTGAGATGGAATATCCCAGCTCTCCACCTTCGTGAATGGAGCCCGGAGTCTCCGGCGTACAGTGCGAACCGATCCCTCCGGGAAACGAGAACTGCTTAAAGAATTTCAGCATTCCAGCTTCATCGCAGCTTTTGTCGGGATAAATTTCGGAGTAATGGCCCTCGAGATAGCAATTGGATAGGGTGGCCGGCGCGCCGTGGCCGGGGCCGGAGATGTAAATGACATCCAGATCGTATTTCTTGATCAGCCTGTTCAAATGCACCCAAATCAACGACTGGCCGGGATCCGAGCCCCAATGGCCCAGCAACCGGTTCTTAATGTGCTCCGGCTTCAAAGGCTCGCGCAGAAGCGGGTTCGCCCGCAGATAAATCATTCCCGCCGAAAGATAATTGCAGGCCCGCCAGTAGGCATCCATTTTTCGCAATTCTTCGGCTGAAAGGGTCGCTACCGCTTCCATGGTTTCCGGCATGTGTCCTCCGCGGATTCGTCTCGCAATTCAAGGCTACACCCTTGGATGAATGCCTCGAGCGGGCCGATGTTAATTTCCCATTTAAATTTGATCCGTCAAGAGACCCTGCGCCGGATTCAGCCAGAGCTTTCCCGCAATGCCGCTGTCTACAACGTCATCCAAAGTTGCAAACCTCTCCCGCTACGGCGACAATCACTTACGTGAAGAAAGACTTTCCTGTGCGAGCTACGAAAGATGTAACCGCTCTGCTGCGCGATCCATTTGCCCCAGGCACTCTGGCCGTCGTCAGCCTGGGCAACCCNAAAGCNAAATTTTGGGGCATGGTTCTAGCAACCGCTCCCGCAGGCTTGAGCCTCTGCGGAGTGGACCTCGCGTCTCTGGAAGATCTCGCCGCTATGGTGCGCGATGGCGAATCCTGCACCCCCGCTGTCGTTTTCTTCCCCATGCACCGGGTGGAGCGCATGGAACTGGACCTGCGCAATGGTGGTGTCCCATCGTTATCCGAGCGCCTTTTCGCCACCACCGGCCTCCAGGCGGCGAACTGGTTCCTGCCACCTTCGATTAAACAGGAAGTAGAAATGAAGAACGCGCGTGGCGCGATGAAGGTCGAGGCCCAAAGCGCGGGGCGGACCTCGTGAAATTTTCCCAGATCCTGACCGCTCCCAACCAGCTCACGCTGCTGCGCATGATTTTCGTTCCCTTCATCGTGATTCATCTGGTCGAGGGCCATTATCTATGGGCGCTGATTGTTTTCGTCATCGCGGGCTTCAGCGACGGCCTCGACGGCTTGCTCGCCCGAACCCTCCACCAGCAAACCCTGCTCGGCCAGTATCTCGATCCGATCGCCGACAAACTCTTGCTGAGCACGATGTTCCTGGTGCTCTCGATCCTGCACAAGATTCAGTGGAAGTTCACGGTGCTGGTTTTCAGCCGCGACATTTCCATCCTGGCTGCCAGCGCCGTGCTCTTTGCCATCGCCGGGCTGCGCAATTTTCGTCCCAGCATCTTTGGCAAAGCCAACACGTTTTCTCAGATCGCTGCGGTCTTCTTTGTTCTCCTGCTGGAGGTCGACCGNGTGCGCTGGGTATGGATCGCCCGCACAACGTTTCTGCGCGCCACTTTCGCCTTCACCATCATCTCCGCACTGCATTACGTGTTCCTGGTGCAGCTTCGCATGCGCGCGAACGTACACGAATTACCACCGGTCACGGCCGTTCGTGAGCGAAAAATTTGACCCTTTTCCCTTGGCGCCACTTAAAATCGTAAGTTCGCTCGGCACTTTCGCATCCAACTATGGCGCTCCGTCTTTACAACACCATGTCCTCGCAGGTCGAGGACTTCCATGCTCTGCTCGACAACGAGGTCCGCATGTACGCCTGCGGGCCTACGGTTTACGATTACGGACACATCGGCAATTTTCGTACATTCGTCGCCGTCGATCTTCTGCGCCGCTCTCTTCGCCAAAGTGGTTACCGCATCCACCATGTCATGAATATTACCGACGTGGATGACAAGATCATCCGCAACGCCACCCGCAACGGCGTGAGCGTTCATGAGTACACGGCAAAATACGAAAAGGCATTTCTCGAAGATTGCAGTCTGATCGGCATCGAGCAGCCCACGCTGGTGCGGGCCACGGAGCATATTCAGCAGATGGCGGAGTTCGTCGCGAAGCTGGTAGAGAAAGACATCGCCTATCGCACCGAAGACGGTTCGTATTATTTCCGCATCGCCAAGTTCCCCCAGTACGGCAAGCTTTCAAAGAAAGATTTCAGCGGCATGCTCGACGGCGCTCGCGTAGACGTTGACGAATACGACAAAGACAGCGCCCGCGATTTCGCGCTGTGGAAGGCTCCCAAGCCCGGCGAGGCTTCATGGGATACAGTCATCGGTCCCGGCCGCCCCGGCTGGCATCTCGAATGTTCGGTAATGTCGATGCAGGAACTCGGAGAGAGTTTCGATCTTCACGCGGGTGGCGAAGACCTGGTTTTCCCGCATCATGAAAATGAAATCGCGCAGTCCGAATCGCTGACCGGAAAGCCTTTCGCGCACTTCTGGTTTCACGCACGCTTTCTGCTGGTCGAAGGCGAGAAGATGTCGAAGAGCCTCGGCAATTTTTTCACTCTCCGCGATCTTGTGTTGAAGGGCCACAAACCCTCGTCAATCCGCTATCTGCTGACTTCGGTTCCCTACCGGCATCAGTTGAATTTCACCTTTGACGGCCTGAAGCAGGCCTCGGTTTCAGTTGAGCGCCTACGCAATTTTCGTCTGCGTTTGACTTCAGGAAATTTTCCAACCGGCGCAAGCCCCGAGATGCAGGCTCTCGCAAATCAGACCGTCGATCAGATGCGCGCCGCTCTCGATGACGACTTGAACACCGCGCAGGCCCAGGCTGCGATCTTCGAGATGGTCCGCGCGGCGAATGCAGCCTTCGATACCGGTGGCGTCAAGAAAGACGATGTTCCACTGCTGCTGGGCGCGCTGGAAAAATTCGACGAGATATTCGCGGTCCTCGCCGACGACGACGGCCCCAAGATGAAGCAGGTTCTAGACTGGGCGCCAACCGAAAGCCGCGACAAAGACATCAGCGACGAACTGCGCAACGCCGTAAAGTCTGGCCAACTCTCCGACGCCGATATCGAAACCAAAATCGCCGAGATGAAATCCGCTCGCAGTTCGCGCGACTTCAAGGCCTCCGACGCCCTGCGCGCCGAGCTCACTGCTGCCGGAATCATTGTTGAGATCACCAAAGACGACATTCGCTGGCGCAGAAATTGACGGAATCGAAAGTAGCCGAGTGTTAATCTGAAAGCTGACAGCCGATAGCTGACAGCTTCCCGATGAAATCCTTCGACGAATATCTACGCGACGCTGAGCTCGCCCACGGACATCTCTGCGCGGGGCAGATCCTCGGTGTGCGGCTCGCGATGCTCGGATTGCAGAAGCTTGGCATCGACGATCCGCAGGGCAAAGACCGCAAGCGCATCGTGACCTTCGTCGAAATCGACCGCTGCGCGACGGACGCAATCGCGGTCGTAACCGGATGCCGCCTCGGCAAACGTGCGTTGAAGTTTCGCGATTGGGGAAAGATGGCAGCAACATTTGTCGATGTCAGCAGCGGCAAAGCCATCCGCATCGCCGCGAATGAATCATCCAAATCTCGCGCGCGTGAGCTGCACCCTGAAATCGCAGACAAAAACCAGCAGCAAATGCGCGCCTACCGCGAACTCTCAGACGACGATCTTTTCAGCTTGCAGTGGGTCAAGGTCGAGTTGCCTCCCGAAGAATTTCCCGGATACAAAGGCGAACGCATCGTCTGCGAAAAATGCGGCGAAGGCATCAACTTTCGCCGCGAAGTGAGCACGGAAGGAAAAATTCTTTGCCGCGCCTGCGCCGGGGAAAGTTATTACACGCCGGCGTGACTCACACGATCAAGCGGCCTGTTCGTACCCATGCGCAACGCGCAGAATCGTGCTCTCGTCAAAATGCTTGCCCAAAATCTGCAAACCAATCGGCAACTTCTCTTTCGTCACGCCGCACGGCACTGAAATTCCTGGAATCCCAACCAGGTCCGCCGTCACCGTGTAAATGTCGGCCAAGTACATGGCCAGCGGATCGTTCGATTTTTCGCCTAGCCGAAAAGCCGCGGTCGGAGCGGTGGGCGTCACAATCGCATCCACGGTGCGAAACGCCTCTTTGAAATCCTGCGCGAGCAGAGTTCGCACCTTCTGCGCCTTCAAATAATACGCATCGTAATAGCCGGCACTCAGCGCATAAGTTCCAAGCATGATGCGGCGCTTGACCTCGGCTCCAAACCCTTCATCGCGACTGCGCCGGTACATCTCCGGCAAAGTCTTCACGCCGTTCGCCCGGCGTCCATAGCGAACTCCGTCGTAACGCGCCAGATTCGCTGAAGCCTCCGCGGTCGCGATCAAATAATAAGTTGGAATCGCGTAGCGCGTGTGCGGCAGCGAAACGGGTACAATCTCGCATCCCACACTCTTCAACTTATCGATCGCCGATTCCACCGCGTGGCGAACTTCGTCGTCCAACCCTTCGCCGAAATATTCTTTCGCCACTCCAATCTTCAGACCGCGCACCGGCTTCTCAAGTTCCGCGACGTAATCGGGCACAGGCAAATCGATGGAAGTCGCATCCATCGGATCGCGTCCCGCAATCGTGCGCAAAACCAGCGCAGCGTCG
>JGI12635J15846_10002919_pt1 | contig 14912 bp, 12 predicted proteins | sample BlaSpr_A8_OM2_M2_FD_15846 | JGI IMG/M metagenome (IMG submission 15846) | reverse complement strand
ACAAGCGGCTGGCCGACAATTTCGACGGCTGGACGGCGGCGATCGAAAAGTGTCTGGGGGATGCGCGAGCGCGGTTTCCGGAAGGGACGAACTTCGCGACGCTTTCGAAGTTTGTGCTGACGGTGATGGAGGGCGGAGTCATGCAGTCACGGGCGCATCGCGATGTGGCGCCATTCGATGCGTCGGTGGAGCACCTGCGCGAATACTTCCGCTTGATGATGGCGCGCAGTGAGTACAGCGGTGGGACCAGGGGTCAGGAATCGTCGGAATCGAAGTGAGACGGAGAAAATTCGAGACGGGGTGACGGGATGAAGCGAGCGATTGTGTTGGCGGTATTTTGTTTGGGGCTGGTCGGCATCGCGATGATGAACAACGCGCGAGGAGTCGCGCGTTCTGCGGGGACTGGCGGCACGTCAGCGGTCGACGCAAAAACGACGCCGATCTCGAACTTGGCGTGGCTCGTCGGCGGCGTGTGGACGGCGGACGCGAGCAAGATGGGCGATGGCATGAAGCGGATCGAAACGCGCTATGTGTGGTCGGACAACAACGCGTTTATCCGATTCACGACGCACTTTGTCTCGGACAAAGGCACCGCGAAGACCTACGACGGAAATTTCTTCTGGGAACCGGCGAAATCGCAGCTCGCGATGTGGTACATGGACTATGCGAATGAGATTGTTCAGGGTCCAGTCGCAATTAGCGGTGAAACAACCAAGCTCTCGTTCCATGCGACAGACCTCGAAGGCAAGCCTGCCGACATGCAAGTGGAGTTGCTGAAGAAATCGAACGACAAGTACCAATGGACGCTGGAAGAGAAGATCGGCGATTCGTGGAAGCAGTTAGCGACGTTGGAGTATGTGCGGACGGCGGACTAACCGTCGGGCATTAGGCTAGATAATCGTCATCCGGCGGCAGTTGGGTGCCGCACCCTTCTGTTTTTTGTAGGGTGCGGGTTTAGATTCAACACGACCAACAACGAAACGAGGAGCACTTCGCGACGGTCAGTGATTCGCTAGTTGGGCGAGGAAAGCGCGCGGATCAGTTCGTAATTGAACGTGATGCCGTCGTAGAAATCCTGGACGCCGACGCGCTCGTCTTTGCCGTGGGCGCGATTGTCATTCATCTGAAAAAACATGCACGAGATGCCGTACGTCGGGATGCCCGCGGTGCGCGTGATGCGCCCGTCGGTGGCGCCGGTGGACATTGTGGCCATCACCGGAATATTGCCGTACAGCTGATGGACCGTCTTATCCATCGCTTGCGTGAGTTCCGGGAGCAGCGGAGATGGCGGCACGGTGACGAGTCGAACCGTCGTCCCATCCGCGGCGTGGGGCTGCACGGGGGAGACGTTGACCTTGGGATCGGCGACGACGCGTTCCAGCGTCTTTTGAACATCGGCTGGATCTTCGCCGGGAAAAATGCGGCAATTCACATTGGCCCGCGCCATCTGCGGAAGCGCATTTTGCGCGTGACCGCCGGTGAGCATCGTCGCTACGCAGGTGGTGCGCAATAGCGCGTTGTAATAAGGCGTTTGCGAAAGGCGTGCGACGGCCCCTTTGTCAGGCGGTTGTTTCGCGGCGGCTCGCAGGTCGGCTGCGGTTGAGCCCTTCGTCAACTCCGCCGTCTTCAAAAAATAATTGCGCGTGATTTCGTTGGCTTCCACTGGAAACGAATACGCCTGGATTTTCGCCAGCGCGTTGGCCAGGTGATAGATCGCATTGTCGGGTGACGGCAGCGAACTGTGACCTCCGGGATTCAGCGATTCGAGCTGAAAATCCGCATAGACCTTTTCGCTCGCCTGAATCGCAGTCAGGACGCGCTGGTTGCCGCTTCTCTCGAATTCGCCGCCGTCGAGGTTGATGCAGTACTCCGCATCGATCCAGTCGCGATGATTCTTCACCAGCCAATCAACACCGTTGAAGTTGCCGCCCTCTTCGTCGGCCGTCAGTGCAATGATCAAATCGCGATCGGGCTTGTAGTTCTCTCTCTTCATGCGAATGAAGTTGGTGACGAGAATCGCGTCGCCTTCCTTCATGTCGTCGGTGCCGCGCCCGTAGAAGTAGCCGTCCTTTTCAATAAATCTAAAAGGATCCGTGGTCCAGTCTTCGCGGCGAGCCTCAACGACATCGAGATGGCCAATGAAGAGGATCGGCTTGCGCTGCCCCGTGCCGTGAATGCGCGCGACGAGATTTTTCTTGCGATCGTTCGGCCCATCGACGATGACGTCGTTCCCGGTAAAGCCCGCCTCGCGAAGCCGAGTCGCCATCGCTTCGGCGGCAGTCGTGACATTGCCGACCGAGTCCGTCGTATTGATTTCGATGAGCTGCTGAAAAATCTCACGAGCCAGCGGATTCGGCGGAGCGTTTTGTGCGTCACCGTTGCTGCCGGCGATCAAAACAAGAAGCCCTACGAGACAAGCGTTTCGAGCGAATCTCATTTGTGCACCCAGGACGTTTTCAGCAACGAATCACAAATGACTTTATGCCGTTGCATCGTTGTTCTCGATCGGTGGTGAAGGCGGAGCAAACGTCGGTGCTGCCAACGCGCGGCGCATGCACTCCGAAACGTACGACAGCGGTAAAAAGAGCAGGAGTAGCCCGAATCCGGGATCGAGAAAGCGCAAGATAAGAGCACCGACAAACGCGATACCCACTGGCGTCGGTTTCATGATATTTGTGCGCATCCGAAAATTCACAAAGTTCGCAATCTCCTTCGGCCACTTAAACACCCAATACAAGTTATAAAACGGAATGAAGTGAAATCCGACCGCGCGCGCCGGCGAAATCGGATGCTTCCATCCAGGCATCATTTTCAAAATCACGTGGTAGCGATAAATGCACACGAACCAATACACGCCGCCAACAAAGCTGACGAGAAAAAGATAGAGCGGCGGAATGCCGGCTTCCTTCGCTAGCTCGGGATGCAGGCTGACAGCGACAAATTCGGCGATAATGGTCGCGACGCCGAGCAGGTACCCGATCCAGATCATCGGCAACGCAGGAACGGCGGCAGGCGGACGCGCGGATTCGGGATGCTCTGTGTCGGCGGGATTCATTGGGCAGAATTGTCGAGAGATGTGAGCGTAACGTTGCAGTGGCGGGCGCGTCAAACCGTTCAGACACGTTAAAGCGCATCAAGATGCGTCGCGAATTGGCTGAATGAGACCGGAGGAAACAATGATGGCGGCGAAGCGTTGGATTGTTCGCATCTTGGCAGGCGCGTTGTTATTCGCAGCGGGCCTCGGCGCCGGATCCTGGCACGAGCGCAGCGTCGAAGCGCAAAACCGCTTCGGCCAACCGAAAACGGTAATTCACATGGTCGTCTACAAATTCAAACCGTACGCTTCCGAAGACGACAAACAGCAGGCGCTCAGCGGTATCAAGACGCTCGCCGGACAAATTCCCGGCGTGAAAAATATCTGGCTGAAGACTGGCCGCAATCAGATCCGCGATTTCGACGGCGTTTTCGCGATCGAATTCACCAGCGCCGAAGCCGCTGCCGATTATGCCGAGAGCCCGAAGCACGAAGCGTGGGCCAAGAAGTGGGAAGAACTGCGCGAGAACAGCGTGTCATTCCAGGCGACGAACCCGTAAGAGCATCGAGACGACGCGATCACAGTGAAAAGCAAAAGGGCGCGCTGAATAGCGCGCCCTGTACGACCCTCAAGGAACCCCACCGAAAAATCTCTAGAACTTCACTCCCCAAAACGACGGATCCGGCTTCACCAACTCCAGCCCAACATCCCAAGCCTCGTGATCCCGCCACACGACTTCCGCTTCCGCCTTCCGCCCGCTTTCGGGATGAATCAGCCGCACTCGCCGATGCAGCGGCAGCGGCGCCCCAACGACTGCCATACACCCGGAATGGCTGACATCGACGGTAACCGCATTGGCGCGCTGCTGTGCCGACTCTTCGTCCCATTCGACGAGTAATTTCACTTTCGAAATAATGCGCTTGTGACTGCGCAGGCGAGCCCAACGCTCCTGCATAGCTGTGGAGGAGCCCGGGTTGGTGTGTGTAAAGGTGGCCATGAGTGACCTCAGGTCGCGAATTCCGCGAGAAACGGGCCGGGATAGGAAATCCCAACGTACTGCGACCATCGTACCGGGTCAATAGTACTTTTCCAGAAATTTTTCCCAGAAATGCCAGTGTTACTGGGCCTTTAAGGCCATCCAGTTCGACCAACAAAAGACAAAATGCACAGTCCGCCGTCTGATGAAAGGCGTACAATCGTCCACATAGGATCGATATCAGGTTCGTGCTTCCCCCAGGTTTGTTTCCAGGTCGGCAGCGGTTCGCGCAAGCGGCCTCGAAGTCGTACCAATCCGTTCGCCGGCGCCCCCTAAAATCATCGTTTTTCTCGATAAGTCACGCAGCCGCAACCGCGGCGCTCTGTTCCCTCCTCGCCTGCGCTCCCGCCACCTTCGGGCAGGCAGGGCGGCCCGGCCAACAGACTCAGAACCCAGACGCCCCCATATCCGGTGTGATAACGATTCGCGTGCAACTCCCCGATCGGTCCACATACGACAATGCCGTCGTGAACCTGAGCTCATTCACCGCCGGGATGATTGCCACGCAGATGACGGTTGGCCGAGGTGAGGCGACGTTTCAGGGTTTGGCGAGCGCACGATACAACGTCGAAGTGATCGCGCCAGGCTTTGAGACGGTGAACGAAGCCGTCGAAATCCGAACCAACGGCGATCATGAGCTCATCACCGTTGTCCTGAAGCCGCTGCCCGGGACCGATATTTCTTTGACTCGATCAGGTCCGCCCGTGCTGGCGCCCGGAGCTCAAAAGGAACTCAACAAGGCAATCGAGGCGCTTCGTGCCAACAAGTCGGACGAAGCGAAAAAGTATCTCGACAAAGCTTTTCACAGCGCGCCTGCGAATCCCGACGTGAATTATTTCCTCGGCATGTATTACGTGCAGCTAAAGGATCTTGCGCACGCCGAAGAGTACTGGAAGAAAGCGATTCAGATTTATCCGCTCCATGCTTATTCCCTGTCGGCATTGGGTTCCCTCGCGCTCCAAAACAAGCAATACGAAGAGGCCATCACATACTACAAACGCGCCACGCAAGCGTCGTCGAGTTCATGGCGCTATGAAGCGCAACTCAGTCAGGCATATTTGGTGCACAAGGAATGTTCCGAGGCGGAGAAGCACGCGAAGCGCGCCGTCGAGATTGGAAAGGATCGCGCCGCCGCGGCCCAGTTCATTCTGGCTAAGGCGTACATCTGTGAAAGTAAGCGCTCTGAAGCCGAACAGGCGTTGAGCAAATTCATCGCTGAGAGTGTCGATCCCGCCGATCTGACGGCAGCCCATCAATTGTTGGAAGCAGTGAAGCGTCCTGCCGACAGCGACGCAGCGGCGAACGCGGTAAACGCATCGACCGGCGCCGCAGGGGGCGGCCCCGCCGAACATAGCGCACACGCCGGAGACCCGCTGCCGCCTTCGCCGGAAGAGGTCGCCGTCGGAAATTCCATGCCGCTCGCGCGCGCCGATCTTCTGCCGCCGTCAAAGTGGATGCCCCCCGACATCGATGAAAGCATGCCTCCCGTCGAGCCCGGCGCATCCTGCCCGATGCAACAAATCAGCGACCAAACCGCCAAGCGCGTCGAGGCCTTTATCGACGGCGTCAATCGCATCAGCGCCACCGAAACTCTCGACCACGAGGTCATCGACCGCTTCGGCCTGACCGCCAAACACGAGACGCGCCGATTTAGCTACGTCGAATCATTGTCCGAAGTGAAGCCAGGCATGTATCGCGTCGAAGAATATCGCGACGGCACCATGGGCCTCGACGTCTTCCCCGAACGACTCGCCTCCCTCGGACTCGGCTCGATGGTGCTGATTTTTCACCCGGTCTATCGCGACGAATACGAGATGACCTGCGAAGGCCTGACGCATTGGCACGACCGGAAAGTCTGGCAAATCCATTTCCGCCAGCGCAAAGACAAACCCGCGCGCATGCGCGAATATAACGTCGGAAAAAATGTCTACTCGGTCGGCCTGCGTGGACGCGCGTGGATCGCCGCCGACACCTTCCAGATCGTCAGCATCGAGACCGACCTCGTCGCTCCAGTTCCTCAGATTCGCCTGGCAGCAGAACACATCGCGATCGACTACGAACCCGTGCAATTCCGCAAGAAACACGAGGAATTGTGGCTGCCCCAGAACGCCGAACTCTTCTTCGATTTCAACGGACGCCGCATTCATCGCCGCCACCATTTCGACGATTATCGGCTCTTCTCCGTCGACGAAAATCAAAAAATCTCCGCCCCCCCGTCCGAAGCGAAACTCGATTCAACACAGCCACCTTCGGAATAATTTCTTCCTTCTAAATCATCCAGACATTTAGAAATCCGATCGCCGCTCTTCCGCTCGATAACCGCACCTCGTATTGAATTTCCAAATTCAGGCAATGCGTTGTTTAGCTTTGACATGCCCGTCCGTTAAGCGCAGCATTCGCCAAACCTCGGCAGTGTTGCCGATTCATTCCATCCACCTCCTAGTTGAGGACGGATCACCCAGGGGCAAATATGGGCGTGTGTTGTAGCAAATCCTCGAGCTTCGGCTTCTAACAGTTCCGAAATTCAGAGTGCCTTTCGGCGACGACGCCGGCACACCTCTATTCACTCCAACACCTGCTGCCACGGGCAGCATCGGTCGGCCCATCTGTAAAAACTCGATGTGCAAGGGGAACGGAGAGATGAAAAAAGTCCTCGTAATTTCGCTATTTCTGTTTTTAGTCGGCTTACCTGCCAAGGCCCAGACCTACCTCGGCGCAATCAACGGTACGGTGACCGATCCTTCCGGAGCGGTCGTGCCGGGCGCCTCAGTTAAAGCAACAAACAAAGCAACCGGCATCGACCACGCCACCGTATCCACCAGCGACGGCGGATTCGTGTTTCAGGACCTGCCTGTGGGCGCTTACTCCGTCGTCGTTACCGCGGCCGGCTTTCCCGTGACCACCATCGAAGGTGTTCTCGTGGAGCAAGGCGCGGTTTACACATTGCCCGTATCGCTGAAAATTTCACAGGCCGCTACTTCCGTTGAAGTTTCCGCCGCAGCCCTGTCTCTCGACACCACCTCCGAAACTCAAACAACACTCGTCGGTGGTGCCGACTTGCAACAGATGCCCTTGAACGGCCGCGACTTCACCCAGCTCATCAGCGTCGCGCCCGGTTTCGCCGGTTACTCCGCCGGCGGCTTCGGCTCCCTCAACGGCACGCGCGCCAACCAGATCAACTGGCAGATCGATGGCGTCGATAACAACGACCTCTGGCACAACATTCCGGCCGTAAACCAGGGCGGCGTTTCCGACATCGCCGGCATCGTCCTCCCGATCGATTCGATCGATCAGTTCTCGGTCCAGACGCAAGCCGCGCCGGAATCGGGCCGCAATCCTGGCGGCACCGTCGATCTCGCTCTAAAGTCCGGCGGCAACGACTACCACGGCTCGGCCTACTTCTACATCCGCAACGAAGCTTTCGCAGCCGCTTCGCCTTTCGTCGACTCCAAGAAAGAAAATCGCAACCAGCAGTACGGATTTTCCGTCGGCGGCCCCGTCCTCAAAGATCGGCTGTTCTTCTTCCTCTCCTTCGAAAAGCAGCGCTTCACCATCGGCCTGCCGGGTCTCGGCACCGAACCTTCAGCCGACTATCAGGCTCAAGCGGTCGCCGAGATGGCCAAATTCGGCGTCACGCCAAATCCGGTGATGACCAACCTCCTCGGCATACTCTGGCCGTCCTACGCGCTCACCGGCCCAGCCGCTCCCGACAACTACTCCAGCCCCGACCCCGAATATGGCTACAGCTACAACGGCCTCGGCAAGATCGATTACAAGATCAACGACAAGAACACCGTCTCGTTCCACTACTTCGCCGGCCAAGGCAACCAGGTCGCGCCCGTCGGCGGCACCGCGCTCTCCGAAGCCGCTTCCGAACTCAAGTATTACTACGAGGTCGCGCCGATTCACGTCTCGAACTACGCCGCTTCGTGGAACTCCACGTGGACGCCAAAACTCTCCAACCAGCTCCTCGCCGGCGTGAACTATTTCCATCAGACGTTCAGCGACTTCAACACCAACTTCGATCTCGCTGGCGCGGGCTTGAATATCTATAACGGCTTCAACATTGCCGGCGCTCCGAACATCATGATCACCGGCTTTGACGAAATCGGCCTGACTCCTCCGGAAGGGCGCGAAGACATCACCGGCCACCTCACCGACGTCGTTTCCTACACGACCGGCAAACATCAAATCCGCTTCGGTGGCGAATATCGTCGCGCGCAGCTCGAAGAGTTCTATCACCGCCACGCGCTCGCCAGCATTTTGTTCGACGGCTCACAGGGTCCATGGTCCGCTGACACGACGGCATCGAGCAACGTCCTCGCTCTTTCCGACTTCCTCGCTGGCGACGTAAGCCGCTCGAGCGTCGCCATCGGCGATCCGGTTCGCACTGTCTACGTGAAAACCTTTGCGCTCTTCGCGCAAGACGCGTGGCAGGTCAGCCAGAAGCTCAGCGTCAACTATGGCTTGCGTTGGGACTATGAAGGCCCCCTGGGCAACGACCAGCACGATCTCTCGGTTTTCGATCCGAGTAAGGGCGGGCTCGTCTTCCAGGGCGCAGGCATCAGCAGCGTCTACCCGAAGGACTTTCACAACTTCTCGCCGCGCCTTGGCTTCGCCTACAAAGTTGGCCAGAAGGGCGACTTGGTCGTCCGCGGCAGCTTCGGCACCTATTTCGACACGCCGAACCTGAATCCGTTCCTCGACAACCGCCCGAACAACGGCGCGCCCAACGGCCTCGAAGGTAACCCGGCGGGTCCGTCTCCGGTGCAGACCATTTCAAACAACGGTTTCACCATCGCCTCGGGAGTTCCGCTATTCACTCCGTCGGCGACCACCTGCGCCACCGGCAATGGTTGCGGACAAGTCTTCAACATTTTCTCCGTCAGCCAGGACTTCCGCACGCCGTACAACTACAACTGGACGCTGCAGATTGAGAAATCGCTCGGCCGTTCCTTGCTCTGGCAGATCGGCTACGTCGGCAGCGCCGCTCATCGCTTGATGACCACAGCCGACATCAACCAACCGCTTCCGGGCATTTACGCCGACGAAGCCGCGACACAGGCAGCGCGTCCGTACTTCGCAACGTTCCCCGATTTCGGCATCATCAACCAGATCGAAACCAACGGGAACTCCAACTACAACTCACTGCAAACCGTGCTCAAGGTTCGCGATTGGCACCGCTTCACCAGCCAGTTCACCTACACCTACTCGCACGGCCTCGACGACATGACCGCATATCGCGGCACGCTTCCTCAGGACAGCACCTTCCTGAAGGGCGACTACGGCAGCATGGACTTCGACACGCGCCACACCTTCACGGGCACGTTGAACTACGACTTGCCGAACTCGACGCACCTGCGGCCGTTGCTCAATGGCTGGGAACTCAGCAGCTTGATTTCTCTCCACACCGGCCAGCCGTTCACCGTCTTTTCATCCAACGACACCAGCGGCACCGAAGAAGGCGAGCAGCGTGCCAATCTCGTCGGCGACCCGTATGCCGGCGTCTCGCATGCATTCAGCAAGAGCGGCGTGCAGTGGATCAATCCCGCTGCGTTCGCCGATCCTGCGCCCGGTACATTCGGTAACAGCGGTCGCAACGCCTTCTACGGACCGGGCTATGCCTCGGTCGACTTCAGCGTCGTCAAGAGTACGAAGATCACCGAGCGGATCGGTTCCCAGTTCCGCATCGAGTTCTTCAACCTCTTCAACCGCATCAACCTCGCTCCGCCAAACGGCACCAACGGCGCCGGCCTCGGCATCACCGCCGACACGATCGGCGACTACAACGGCGCACCCGGCATCGGCCCCGGCGAAGCCTTCAACATGCAACTCGCCCTGAAGATCATCTTCTAACCCGATCTTGACGGGCCGCTTTAACCCCAACCTTTCGCGACCAAGCGATGCGGCCTAGACCACCGCATCGCTTGCCCCGCGAAAGCCCGACCCACAACATCACCGCTGCACCGCCCGGAACATGTAGGGGCGAGCACCGCCCTGCCCTGAGTTTCGAAGCGTGCGCCCCAGGCCCGCAAGATGTAATCCCCTCCACCCTATAGCCGCGCCGCGATCGTCACCCGCGACGGTCGCTCGTGTTGAGATTGTCATCCTGAGGCGACCGAAGGTCGCCTCAGGATCTCAACGTAAGCCCCACCAGAAACCGCTCCAACCGCTCTGCTGCGCCGGGTGCCGCACCCTCAGGTTTTAGAGGGTGCGGGTTTAGACGCCACATAACTCGGACCTTTCCACGCGCAAAATCCGAAAATGGAACTTGCACCCGTCATCCCTTCTCAAATCAAAAATAATTTGACGAGGGGTTGCCTTCAGCGTAATATAACGCCTGTAGAAAACCACGCCACGCGGCAGACCCTGCCGCGTTTTTTATTTTCAGCGCGTCTCTGAGACCGTTACTACGCGATCAACACTTCACGCCCCTAACCCCCGTAGAATCCGCACTTACAANAGTGTATGAAAACAAGCACCTTTAACCTGATTAGAATCCGCACTTGCGAGAAAACAGGGGAGGGGTGCCCGAAGGTTGTACGACAAGCAACGCAGCCGGATATTGCCGACGGTCGGCAGTTGGGTGCCGCACCCTCCTGTTTTTGGGAGGGTGCGGTTTTTCCGCACAAGCGCCAAGATCGATCCGCAAGCAGTCGTTCTTACTGGGTCACCGCATCCATCCGCCGCTGCAAAAACCGCCGCACCGCCGGATCATGCTCCAATCGGATTGCTAACTGGTAAGCCTCGCGCGCCTCGCTCCCCTTCTTCAATTTCACCAGCAACTCCGCGCGAACCGCCCAATACGGCTGATACTCCGCGAGCCGCGAATCCGCCGCGATTTTGTCCAGCTCGCTCAACGCGAGTTGCGGCCCTTCGACCTCCGCAATCGCGAGCACTCGATTCACGGCAACCACCGGCGATCCAGTCAGCGCAAGAAGCACATCGTAGAGCTTTACGATCTCGCTCCAGTTCGCGACGCCGCTGCGAATCCGATGAACGTGCGCCGATTGCAAGGCCGCTTCGATCTGGAATCGTCCGAGAACGCCATAACGGCTCGCGCGCAACAGCAATTCTTCCGCTTCCGCGATCGTCTCGTCGTCCCAAGCCGAAATATCCTGTTCGGCAAGCGGCACATATTCGCCGTCCGCGTTCCGCCGCGCCTTGCGTCGAGCTTCGGCGTGTAGCATCAGTGCGAGCAATCCCAATGACTCCGGCTCATCGGGCAACAACTCCACAACGACGCGCCCAAGATAAATCGCCTCTTCGCTCAAATCGCGCCGCGCAACATCGGTTCCGGCCGGATCGCTCCACGCCTCCGCGAACCCCGCGTAAATCGCATCGAGCACGGTGTCGAGTCGTGCTGGCAACTCCTCTTTTTCTGGAATGCGAAACGGAATGCCCGCTTGCCGAATTTTTTCTTTTGCGCGCACAAGTCGCTGCCCCATGGCCGCCGGAGACACCAAAAATGCCGAGGCAATTCGCTTCGCATCGAGTCCGAGAACGACTTGCAGTATCAGCGGCGAACGAACGCTCGCTTCAATCGCCGGATGCGCGCACGCGAACATCAATCCGAGCCGTCGATCGGGAATCCCGGACGATTCGCCCGCGGCCGCTTCCAGACCATCCGCGATGCGCTTCAACTCTGGCTCAGCCGCATCACGCGTCTCGCGCCGTCGCACGCCATCGATCGTTTTTCTTCGCGCCACCGTCAGCAACCACGCTTCTGGATTCTCAGGACATCCGTTTCGACTCCAATCCTCGAGCGCCGAAGCAAATGCATCTGCGAGCGCATCTTCAGCGGCCGCCACGTCGCGCGTTCGCGCCGCAAGAAATGCCACCAGCTTGCCGTAGCTGCGCCGGGCGACCATCTCCGCGGTCTGTTGCACGTCCGTGTGGTTGGCACTCGGTTGCGCATGTGTTTTGCCGGATTCGTTCGGTTCAATCATTTCTGCGATGTAACGCCGATGGTCACGCGGATTGATACCACAACATCACGGTGCCGTTGTTGAATGCGCGCGATTTCGTCAGCTTCAGATTCGTCTTATCGACGCCATCGAACATCGACTTCCCTTTGCCGATTACGACCGGCGTCAAAGCAATCTGATATTCGTCGATCTGTTTGAGGCGCGCGAGCTGCGAAATAAGATTGCCGCTGCCCATGATCACGATGTCGTCGCCTGGTTCGCTTTTGATTTTCGAGATTTCCGTCGCGAGATCGCCCTTGATCAATCGTGTGTTATTCCACTTCGCTTCATTCATCGTGCGAGAGAAAACGAGCTTCGGCTGCTTGTTCATGGCTTCGGCTACAGTGGGCATATTCTGCATCGCCATCGGCGTCGGCCAGTAGCCCGCCATCATGTCATACGTCACCCGTCCGAACCCGAGCACCGCGCCACCCTTGGCGTTGCTGTTCGTAAACTCCGTCCACTCGGGATCGTACTTGTGCGCCCAACTCATATCTCCATCAAGTCCGGTGTAATACCCATCGAGCGTCACGTTATTGAACACAACTATCTTCCGCATCTCGTTCTCCTTGATATGCAAACGATCTCAACTCGTCGCGATGTGAATGCGTTTGTAGGGGCGGGGCTTGCCCCGCCCGGCGTATGACTCAACTTCAAAGCTTCGCGGAGCCATCACACAGCTCGCCGTCCGGCACCGTTCCCTCCGCGCGCAAAATTTCACTCGGGCTTGATGAAATCGTTGATGTCGAGCGTCAGCCACGTGCCTTCAAAAATCGGCCGCACTTCCACCACACCGTGCAGCGCAGTCGGCGAACGCGCCGCCCACGCGAGCGCCTCATCGAGATTTTCAGCCTCGATCAAATGAAATCCGCCAAGCTGCTCTTTGGAATCGGTGTAAGGCCCATCGAGCACGTTCGGCTTGTCGTCGCGCACGCGCATGGTCGTCGCTGTCGCCCTGGGCTGCAACCCGATAGTATTCTTCAGCACGCCAGCCTTCGTCATGGCCTCCATATAAGCCTTATACGCAACGAGCCAATGCCTCTGCTCATCCCTCGTCAATAGCGGCCAGCCGCTCTCATCGACATAGTCCAGCAAAACGTATTTCATGCTTTCCTCTCAATGACTTGGCGTCTCAGCTGCAGCAACCAGAGTCCGCCTTTATTACCATGACGTTCGGTCCGACGCTATTCAGACACCGCTGCCAAAGTTTTTAATGGAGCTTACAAGGTGTCAGCTCACCCACTCGAGGGTGACGATCTGTCCCGCGAAAGCCAAGTTGAGTGCGATACTTGCGCCAGGAGCGACGACTTTCCCGAGGAGCGAGGAGTTATGCCAGAGAAAGATTGGTTTGGGCGTCCCGTGCTGCACGTGAAGGATGTCGATGCCTCGGTTCGCTTTTACGTCGAGCGGCTCGGCTTCACAAGTCCATGGCGCTACGAGGAAAACGGTAAAGGGCACGTCGCACAGGTCGAGGGACTTGGCTGTGCGCTCATCCTCGCCGACACGTGGCCCGACAAAGCTGGCAAGGGGCTGATGTTCATTTCTCTCAACGCGGAAAATATCGAAGCGCAGGTGGCCGGGTTGGATGCATTACGCGTAGAACTCGAATCCAAAGGAGTCGCCGTCAAGGAAGGTTCGTGGGGCTATCGAGTTCTCGTCGTCGACGACCCCGACGGCAATCAACTCTTCTTCAACTACCCGCACGAAACCGCGTGAGCCTATCCGCGAAGTCGTGCCGCGGGTGCCCGAGCTGTCTCGGAAAGATTTCGTGACTCGGTCTCACCATTGCCTCGCACTCTTCCACCGGCCGGATCTACTCAGACGTCGGTGATGCTCAGGACATTGCCGTCGGGATCTTTGAACCAGGCGACGTGCGCGGATCCGTCCGGCACGGTCCAGATGCCGAGTTCATCCTGTTTGAAGCTGGGATAAATGTTGAAGACGACGCCATTTTCCGTCAGCGCTTTCACCGTCGCTGTCGTGTCTTGCACGCGAAAGCCGAGAATGCTGTGCTCATGCGCTACAAAATCCGGGACCGTTGAGACGCGCAACATCGTTCCGCCAGCCTCGAAGATCGCTGCAAATCTATCTTCGCGAATGAACTTCAAACCGAGTACATCTCGATAGAAAGGCATTGCACGCCCTCGATCCCGCGTGCAAATCACAATCAGCGGTGTCGAGGTCTCGAGAATTCCCATGTTGCCCTCCTTCATTTCTGATTTTTTTTGGTGGCAGTAAACTTCGAGCGAACCAACACCAAGATTCGAGAGATCAGGATACGCGCTTGGATGGCACGCCGACACACGAGCCGGCGCCACTCCGTCGCGCAGCGTTCTTCGAACAAAAATTAAATTTTGAGCTGAACAAAACAGGAATCGAGAAAGAGAAATCGGCGATCGAGAATGGTGAAAAACGAACAACCACAACAAGAACAGCCGCCGAATGAAAAAGGCCGCATCGAGTACTCGATGCGGCCTTTCCTAATTTTAATCCGGCGACGACCTACGTTCCCACACAGTTGCCCATGCAGTATCATCGGCCCGGCGAGGCTTAACTTCCGTGTTCGGGATGGGAACGGGTGTGACCCTCGCGGTGTGATCACCGGAAACTTGAAACTCGCGCGTTTTTGAGGATCCATTACATTCTTATCTAGTTGAATGGATTGACTCATCGCACGCGAGTGCGACAACAGAATTTGGCTGGCATTACAAGTTCGACGAAGTCGAACTTCACTGTGCAAACAAAGGCATGTATCAGTTGTTTGCTCTCTCTCAAAGACGGTTTGAGAAAGTTTTATGATTAAGCCGAACGGGCGATTAGTACTGGTCAGCTTCACGCATTGCTGCGCTTCTACCTCCAGCCTATCAAAGTCGTA
>JGI12635J15846_10002917_pt1 | contig 14916 bp, 18 predicted proteins | sample BlaSpr_A8_OM2_M2_FD_15846 | JGI IMG/M metagenome (IMG submission 15846) | reverse complement strand
CAACATTGTTGAAATTGTCGGCACCATCGATCAGNAAGTTGTTCGACTCGGGCCGCTGCCCATTCACCGCGTAAGCCTGTCCGTTGCGCAAGCTTCCGCCCGCCTCTGCGAGTCCCGGTGTAATTGGCACGACGCCCGGCTGCAACAGCCCAAGCTGCGAAAAATTGCGCCCGTTCAACGGCAAATCCAGCACGTCGCGCTGATCGACCGTCTTGCCCAGGCTCGTGACCGTCGTTTCCACCAGCGGCGCGTTCGCGTGCACTTCGGTCTTCTGTTCGACGGTCCCGACCGCGAGCTGAATCGCCACCGTCACCGTCTGGTTCACATCGAGCGTGATACCCGACTGCACATACCGCTGGAACCCTTTCGCCTGCGCCTCCAGCCGATAGTGCCCGATCGGCAATTCCACAAGCACGTACACGCCGTGCGAGTCCGAGCTGACTGTACGAACCAGCCCCGTCTCGGTGTGCGTCGCCGTCAGTTCGGCGCCCGAAACCAAAGCGCCGCTCGGATCGACCACGGTTCCGCGGATGCTCGCCGCGGTTTCCTGCGCCGCCACGTTCAGCGCGGCCGCAAAAACACCAACCACCATCAAGCAAAACACCCACACAAATTTCTTCATTCGATTTCGTCCAGTTTTGTGATGTGCGCGATTCGCGCCAGAACCCAGAACACTCATCCGCGCACACGTCCCCGACGCGTGCAACGTGCGCGCAGAAATTTCAATGGCGCGATTATTCGTTCACTGATTAAGCGGTTCAATAGTGCAAAAGAAGTAGTGCCGAAGAAATTTTTGGGAGAAGTCTCAACAACCTATTTCGACAGAATCAGTCTCAGCGATGCCCGGCCCTCCGCGCACGAAGGCTTACCAGGCTCAGCCCTGCTTCTTGTGCTTTTCTAAAGCCGGGGCCGAATATCCGCGTCGCGCTTGAACACTTAGCCCGGGCCGATCCACTTTGACCTTCAAGCTGTGATGAACGCGAGGCTTCGCATTCGTCACCGAGAACGCGAGAACGTATCTGTACTCAGCACCCGAGACCAGCGTCTTCATCCCACCTTCGAGATCGTTGTTGTTGTGAATGAACGTCCCTCCCGTCCCATCCGCCAGCTCTTCCATAACGTTAGAGTCGGCCTCCATCGCAGAGCTCCGGTATTGGTCGATCAACCGCTGTGAGTCTTCGCCCAGATGTCTGCTGACCTGCGCGTCCGGATTCGTCGTGTACAAACCGCGCGCATCGAGTGTGTTGATCACCGTGTTGCTCCGCGCGGCGGCATCCAGAATCTCGGATTGAATCGCCGCCGCCCCGGGACCCGGCGCGAAGAACCCAGGAGAAATCAACACGAGAATGTGCTGCCCGGGAAGGGGCGCCATCAGCTTGCTCAGAATCAACTGTACGGCGCCCAGATTCGCTCGATAATTTTGCTCACCCAGTTGGACAGCCCGTTCTGCGGAACTCCGTGCGATACTCTCCGCCGCGTCCAGACTAATCTTTCGTATGCAACGTACGACTTCGATGGTTTTCGCTTGCAGTGCCAAAACATCACTCTTGTTTGAGATCCGGTCCCCCATGTAGTAATCGACGCTAAAACAGTCGTGCTCATCCGACCGTAGAGCAGCCTTCACCTTTAAATCCAGGATCGCCTGCTTCAATTTCGCGTGATCGCGAGTCAGCCCGCTATTGGCCCCCGACGTCGAAAGCACTGCCGCAAAATCCTCCGGCGCAAGCGAAGCATCCAGCGCCTTGATCGCGGATTGTTGTACGTACGAAAGATCGGCGGAAGTTAAATTGTAGCCGTCGAAAAGAAAAACCACGAACCGCTGACTACGCAAATTCAGTTGCGAAACAGAGGGAGGGTCGCCGACCTCTGGCCGAGCAGCAGGAGAATTTGCCGTCGCGCTCTCAATATCGCGATGGACAATCGTAAACCCGGTGATCGCCTGCGCTTTGCCGTTATCAAAAACTTGAAAATCGTCCTTCGTCAAACCGCTGACACTTTGCCCGCGAGCATCGCGGACCACTACAGGCACGAGCACTTCGTTCACCGCCGCTCGAAGCACCGGCGCCGTCCCTTGCGTCTGCGCCGGAGCCGCCTGTTGCGCCTGCTGTCCCCTCAACTTCGCGCCGGCGACAAGCGCAAGCAGCGAGTAAAACGCGACCGCAGAAAGTCGTACCCTCAATCGCATAGGTTTGCCGAGCAACCCTTCGACTCGAAGCGACTCGATTCTGACGCGTAACCGCCCTGCACCGCACCAATAAAATAGTTCCATAAAATGTCGAGGTCTAAATGGCGGAAAAGTGATCGGAAAGAACGGAGGGGCCGATCAGAATTGAGTTTCTGTGGTAACGGCGTCAATCAAGCACCGCGCGCGAGGTGGGCCAGCGATGGGTGATGCTCAGAGCCACCCTGGACACTTCACTGATGAAGCCCTGAAAACGTGGCGAGATCCGCGTTGAGTTGACTCGCATGCGTGATCGGCAAGCCATGCGCCGCACCTTCGTATACTTTCAGTTGACTGCCTTTGATCAGAGGCGCGGTCTTGCGTCCCGTCGTATCGATCGGCGTGGACAAGTCGTTGTCACCGTGAATCAGCAAAGTCGGTACGGAGATCTTCAGCAACTCGGGACGAAAGTCGGTTTCCGTAAACATTTTATGCAAGACATTCATCGTCCTGAGCGAACACCCGTCCACCATCATCCTGACCCACCAATCCATAATCTCTTGCGACACCTTGTTCTTTGGCACTCCGAAAAATGGAGGAGCGTATGCGGCCAGCGGATGCGCATGATCTTTCGCGAGTGTCTCGCGGACGACCGCCAACGACGCGCGATCGGCCCCGTCCGGGTTGTCATCGGTCTTCAATGCAAACGGAGTGATGGTGGAAACTAAAACGAGTCGCGAAACCGACGCGGAACCATGCCGCGTCAAATAGCGCACGACTTCCCCGCATCCCATCGAGTGGCCTACGAGAGTTACGTCCCGCACCTCAAGTTGTTCGATAATCGCGGCCAAGTCGTCGGCAAGCGTATCGAAATCATATCCCCGGTTCGGTTCGCCCGAACGCCCGTGGCCCCTGCGGTCGTACGTGATGCAGCGAATTCCNGTGCCCGCAAGCCCATTGACCTGATATTCCCACCAAGCCGAATTCAGCGCCCACGGAGCGGCAAAGACCATGGGCTTTCCAGCACCCGAATCCCTGAAAAACAGATTTGTACCGTCTGAAACTTCCACAAAATTATTCGCCGGCGCTCTCCGGCCGGTTCGATCAAGTCCCGCTCGATCGAGGTTATTCACCCGACTCGCGGCACTTATTCCGGAGCTTCCCGCCAGAACCGCGACCGCCCTCAACAGATTCCTTCTGAGCATGCCGGGTTCCTCCATCGCAAGTATTCAGAAGTGCGAAAAACAACAGCCTGTAAACTCTGACGTCATAGACAAACCAGCGTGAGCAACACGGAGCGTCCGCCGGCCGACAATCGCCTCGTGGTGAACAATTTGCAATCGGCGAAAAAACAATCCANGGAGCTCGTCTGGATGAGAGACCACCAACCAGATTGACATGATTGCGATTCACGCATACGTTACGCTCCAGGCCGGAGGACGAGATGGAGACCTTTCTGACGAATCTCCGCCAGTGCTTGCGCACTCTTGCGAAGAGTCCTGGTTTTACGCTCGTTGCTGTTCTGACGCTCGCCCTCGGTATCGGGGCTAACACCGCGATTTTCTCGGTCGTCAACGCTGTGATTCTGCAACCGTTGTCTTATCCCAACCCCGATCGACTCGTTGAACTTGTATGGACCACCGCGGATGGCATCGCCGATGTCGCCTCCATTCCGAAGTTCAACGCCTGGCGCCAACAGACTCAAGTATTCGATTCCGTCGCGGCCTATGATTTTGCCGGACCGGGGATCAACCTGACCGGAGGCGACCGTCCGGAACAGCTCAAAGGAATCCACGTTTCGGCAGACTATTTTCGTGTGTTCGGCGCGCCCATGGCGATTGGAAGGACCTTCAGCGCGGAAGAGGACCGTCCCGGAGGACCCGCCGTCGTCGTCATCAGCAACGCGCTATGGCGCAGCCGCTTCGGCAGAGATCCTGGGCTTGTTAACCGCACCATCGATCTCGGAGGAGAACCGTACGTAGTGATCGGGGTGCTCGGCCCATCATTCTTAAGCGATCCGAAGAGCGATGTCTGGCTGCCGCTCAAACCCGACCCCAACAGTATCGATCAGGGCCATTATCTTCGCGCGACCGCACGCCTCAAACCTGGCGTCACTATGGAGCAAGCCAAAGTCGCGATGCAACTTGCCGCAGTGCAATTCAAACAGAAATTCCCGAAAGCGCTGAGCGGACCGAAGGATAGCTTTTCGGTTGTACGGCTAAAAGACGGCGTCATCGGCGACGTTCGTTCCGGTCTGCTGCTCATGTTCGGCGCCGTCGGCTTGGTCTTGTTGATCGCGTGCGTCAACGTGGCCAATCTGCTCCTCGCGCGCGCAACCATCCGGCGACGCGAAATGGCGATACGCTCGGCGATGGGCGCATCGAGATCGCGCCTCGCATGGCAAGTGCTCACGGAAAGCGTCTTGCTCTCGCTGGCTGGAGCGACCCTGGGAATCGGATTTGGATATCTCGGCGTTCGCGCGCTGCTGGCCATGAATCCCGGTGACATCCCAAGAATCGGCGAGAACGGCGAAGCAATCTCGCTCGATTGGCGAGTCCTGCTGTTCACTCTCGTTGTGGCCGTGCTCACAGGAATTCTGTTCGGCTTGATCCCGGCGCTGACCGCTTCGCGCTCCGATATCACCAGCACACTGCGCGAAAGCGGTGCGCGTGCCGGCGGCGGCATGCGCCACAACAAGACTCGATCGATTCTCGTTGTGACCGAGATGGCCCTCGCGCTGATCTTACTCATCGGAGCCGTGCTCCTGATTCGCACGTTCGGCGCTCTTCGCGGCGTAAACCCAGGCTTCGATGCGCACAACGTTCTGACGATGGAAATGTCGCTGGCCGGCGCTCACTTCGAGAAAGCCGCAGCTGTCGACCAACTGGAGCGCGATGGTCGCCAAAAACTCGAGAGCCTTCCGGGTGTAGTTTCCGCAGGATTAACCTGCTGCCTCCCTCTTGAAGGAGGCTTTTCCCTTCCGTTCGCCATCGAGGGGCAGCCTCCGAAAGATACAGAAGCAGAATGGCTTTCGATTTCGCCTCACTACTTCGACGTATTTCGCATCCCGGTCAACTCCGGACGTCCCTTCAACGAACGTGACAACGGCGCGGGCTCGCGCGTGGTCATCGTCAACGAAGAGTTCGCCAAGAAATTCTTTGGCAAAGGCGACGGCTTGGGATCCCAGGTCACAATCGGTAAGGGAGTCGGCCCGGAGTTCGATGAACCTCCACGTGAAATTGTCGGAATCGTCGGCGATGTCCGCCAAGGACTGGATCAACCCCCGAATCCAGTCATGTATGTGCCGATAGCGCAGGTGAACGATGGGGTCGTCGCGCTCAACAATCGGATCGGCGCGATTCAGTGGACCGTCCGGACAAAGCTTCAGCCATTTTCTCTGAGTGCCGACATTCAGCGTGAATTACGTGAAGCCAGCGGTGGTCTCCCTGTAGCTCACATTCGCAGCATGCAACAGGTCGTAAGCGAATCGACTGCGAGGAACGACTTCAACATGACGCTGCTCACGATTTTCGCAGGCGTCGCATTGCTGCTTGCCGCTATCGGCATTTACGGACTCATGGCGTATTCCGTCCAGCAGCGAACACAAGAAATCGGCGTCCGCATGGCTCTGGGAGCCAACCCGAGTCAGGTCCGGCGCATGGTCGTACTTCAGGGAATGCAGCTCAACCTTATAGGAGTGATTTTAGGCATCGTCGCTTCGCTCGCACTCACCCGCCTGATGGAGAGCATGCTTTTCGGCGTCAAGCCCTGGGACCCCGTGACAATCGTCGTTGTAGTGCTCTTACTGAGCTTTGTCACCCTTCTCGCCGCCTATCTCCCCGCAAGACGCGCCAGCCGAGTCGACCCCATCGTCGCCTTGCGCTACGAATAGACGCGCGCACAGAGCAGTAGTCACAGTTGGCAGGAATTTGCGCCTCCGACTCACCCGTGATAATGTCCCGCGCAATTCCTCTCGGAGCCGACCCCATGGCTGAAATGACGAACTTCACGCAGGCTGATACTTCGCCTGCGTTCTTCATCGACTTCCTCGAGTTTCTCGACAACCAGGAATCCGTCAAAACGCTCCGCGCCGAATCCAATCGGAAGCTCAATATCTGCGCCGGTCATAAAGTGCTCGACGTGGGCTGCGGCATCGGTGGAGCAACCATCCCGATCGGCGAAATCAACGGACCGACCGGCCTCGCCGCCGGAGTCGATCTCAGTTCCGCCATGATCGAACACGCTATGAAACGCGCCGCGAATCAACCCTGGATCAAATTTCACATCGCCGACGCCTGCTCGGTTCCGTATCCCGACGACTTCTTTGACCTGGCCCGCAGCGAACGGCTCTTCCTCTATTTGCCCGATCGCCTCGCGGCCCTCAAGGAGATGATGCGTGTGGTGAAGCCAGGAGGGCGCGTCTATGTGGTCGACACCGACGTTGATTCCACTGCCATCTACTCCCAGAATCCTGCGTTGACCCGCAAGATGACATCCGTGGTCGCAGCTTCCATGCCGAATCCGAATTCCGCCCGAGAACTGCCGGCGCTGGCGCGCAAGGCTGGTCTAAAAAATCTCGTAATCGAAGTGTCCGCAATTTCCAGTCGTTACGAATTCTTCCTCCGCTCTATGGCCAGCTCGCTCATCAAAGCTGCCGAGATTGGTGTCATCACACAAGAGGAAGTAAGAGAGTGTCTGGAAGAGCAAGCAGCCCTGCACGCCAGCGGCGATTTTTTCCAGATGTGGAGCTTCGTCCGGGTCACCGGCACCGTCTAATCCCCGGCCCTGGAACAAGAGGAGAGGTCAATAAAGACATATTGGCCACATCCGCGGGATTACATCAGAGCGATAGTCAAGGTTGGCAGGATCCCAAGTCCTTGCTGATCTTCTTCGTTTCCCAGACAAGCGTAGCGCCAGAGTTGGCCTTGATCTTCCTTCCCGTCAAACTCATACGTTCCCCGGCCTTAACGCCTGCCGTGTCGCCCGAAAGAACATAAACACGTTTATCTTTTTCGTCCGTCAAGAGCACTCCGCTTGTGCCAGAGTTCACGCATCCCGTAATCGTTCGCCCTTTAGCTTGCTTGACGACCAACACAGTAACCACTACCACCGCAGCGGCCACGGCAACGACCGCCACTATGATCAGTTCTCCGGTTGTTTTTAACGAATCTGCCTTCGCTTCTTTCGCCAAAGCAAGGCAAAGCACGAAAATCACGGCGAGACGCCAGAAAGATCTTGAGTTCACGAAGTCTCCTCACCTCATCGACCAACTTCACGGCCCGAAAAGGTACACCCGAAGACCCGTCGTTACAATCTTTTGTACGTAACGCGTAACTACTCACGCGCCCACCGTTCGGTGATGCTCCTAGCCACGCTAGACACTTCATGAATGAATCCCTGAAAACCCGGCGAAATCCGAGTTCAGTTGACTCGCATGTGTGATCGGCAAGCCATGTGCCGCACCTTCGTAAACCTTCAGCTGACTACCTTTGATCAGAGGCCCGGTCCTGCTTCCCGTCGTATCGATCGGTGTCGACGCGTCGTTGTCGCCATGGATCAGCAGAGTCGGTACAACTGACCCCGCCGCCGGCGAGATAACGATCCGCGAGCTCGTCTGGGAGAGGGCATTAACGTAATTCCCGGAGCGCGTTTTCGTAATACGTTCCTCCCGCCGCTCCGTTCTCTTTATGCTTTTGTATGAACCGGATGATTCGCTCGCGAACGTCCGGCGCTTCGGGAAAGTCCTTCGTAGTCCAAAAACGTTTGCTGCGGTCGAAATATCCAAGCCGGCTAAGAAAAGCGACGCCAAAATACGTGTTCTGTTCAATTGAGTCATCGCCACCGAAAGCAAAACTTCCATCCGGCTGCAGAGACTCCTTCAGGCACCAATCGAGCATTCTCTGGATCTGCTCGCTCATCGCTTCCCTTTGCTCATCGTTCGCCGCACTCCACCCAAATCCGAAAAGCACCACCACATCCATATTGTTGTGATCTGTGAAATGCCCGTCCGAGAGCCATCCCGCGGGCTCATCCATGTCCTTCACAGCGAGAGTCGTTGCCACGACTTTGCCCATATCCGGAACCTTGCCGTCCAGATAGCGAACGATATGAAACGTCAAACTCAAGCTGTCTACATATTCGTTTCGGCCACCAAAAATGTAGCGTTCGCCCCACCACCCGGTTTCCGGATTTCGCAATCGATTCAGGATGATTTCCATCAGCGCGTCTTTCACTTGCGGATCCCACGGATACCCGACCGGCCGGTTTTGCAGAATCAACCGCACCAAATCCGCCACCGACTCATTCAATTCGCGCCGGTTGTCCACACCATTCTTCGCGATGTCCGAGAACGCTACGCTGTCGAAGTACTGTCGCAATTTACCGGGAGAGTTGACCCGATCGAGCAAGCGGATTTGCAGTTCCGGCTTGCGGTCGCGCATCTCGTCCCGGCTCAACTGATCGTAGGTCGCATCCAATCGAAAGAACCACCGCGTGTAGCATCCGCCCCAACTTCCGTCGCTCGGGTCCTGCTTCGTCGTGCTCCCGTTCCGCTCCGGATGCTTGAGGAGCTGCTCTAGAGAACGAAGATTTTTGTCAATCTGCTCAAAATCAGCCGTCGAACTGAACAACCACTTGGTTTCCGTCAGGATCTGGTGTGCGCACGCAACGTTCTGCCCTTTCGACTCCATCTCATCGACGCTTTTGCCCACAACCAACGCCCACCGAATCCGTCCATCCCGAGACTTTTTGTAATTGGGATCGTAAAGAGCGAATGCCTGCTTCTTGAGTTTCTCGAAGTCCCGATCCGCGTCCGGCACCGCTTGCGAGCTGACCGTCGTCGCCCAGCAACCCAGCACCAGCAAACAAACCCAACGTACAAGCGCCAGATTTCGCCTCATCTCAATCTCATTGCGCCGCACCGTACAAAAACTGGAGTGCCGTTGGAAACCGCCCCGCCCACGCCTGTTCGTCGTGCCCGGCGCCCGGCTGTTCAACGACGCGCAATCGATCACCTCCAAGTCCCTCGCGACGGAATATTTCCGTCAACCGATGCACGTCGTCGACTGGCTCTCGAAATGACCCAACCCCAACAAAAATCTTCTCAGGCCAACGACGGAAGCGCTCAGCTTCATGCAAAAGAAAATCATCGTGAGCATACAACGACGGGCTCTCCAGCAGCAGCCTACCGAATCGGTCGGGATGAGTCATGACTGTATAAAGCGCTATTCCAGCGCCGTAAGAGGAGCCGCCAAGCCCGGTGCTATTTGGACGCTCATCCGTTCGGAAGTCTTTGTTGATGAGCGGCATGACTTCGTCGAGCAAGAAGCGGGGATATTCTTTCCCGTGGACCTCAGGCGTCGCGGGAGTCAACGTTTCATCAGGAAACGGCAAATACTCTTTAGGACGGTCTCTCTTTCCCGCATTATCGATTCCGACGATGATCATCGGCGCAATCTTTCCGCTCTCAATTAGCGCCGTTGCCGCCTCGTCAGCCTTCCACTCGTCCGAACTGAACATCGACGTGCACGCATCGAACAAATTCTGCCCGTCATTCAGATAAAGCACCGGATACCGCCTGCCATGATCTCCGGCGTCGTATCCCGGCGGCAGCCAAACCCGCAACATCCGTGTGTTGCCAAAAACTTTGCTTGTAAGCGGCTCAAGTACCAGGTGTCCAACGACCGAGCATTTGGGTTTCTGTTCGCGGGAATCGATTGGAATCGTCGCTAAGCTAACGGCTATCAGGATCGTCGCAATGCGTAGGGCAGTCATGCGCGTGCCAGGATTCTATAACGCGCGTGAAACGGAGCACGAATCAAGCGAGAACAAGGTGTGATAGGTTCGCCGAAGACGTTGTTCAACGGTCCAAAGGAGGGCATGTCGCGATACCCTCCGCAAGATCAGGAGAGATCGAATGAGGCGTATCGCCCTTTTCGTCGTTGTAGCGGCTCTAGCCCTTCCCTTCCACGTTTCGGCGCAGCACAACAAGCCAACATCCCTCCCGCAGGAATTTCTCGGCACCTGGAAACTCGTTTCCTACGTCCGTGAAGAGATTCCATCCGGTGCGAAGTCCGATGTCATGGGCCCACATCCACAGGGCTACATAAACTACAGCCGTGACGGCCGCATGATCGTAATGATCGTCGGCAGCAACCGACAGAAACCCGCCGCCGCAGTCGCCACCCCCGCCGAAGCCACCGCCTTGCTCAAAAGCATGCTCGCCTACGCCGGAACCTTCACGGTAGACACCAACGCCAGTACCGTAACCCACCACGTAGAAATATCCTGGGACGAATCGCGCACCGGCACCGACCAGGTCCGCCGCTTCAAGCTCGAAGGCAACGCCCTGAAACTAACGACCGATCCTTCCACCGACCCCGCCAGCGGCGAAAAAACAATCCGTGAGTTGACATGGGAACGAGCGAACTAACTCCCACCCAACCTGTCGTTGATTGCCTCCCCGTGGTATCCTTCCGCCCAGAGATAAATCATCATGTACTTGCCTTGTCACTACCTAACGCAACTACATAGCGCCGGCCGCTCTTGGCTCCAAGCGGTCCTCGTGATTTTTCTTCTGACTTCTGTCGCGGAGGGCTGCTCCGCCCAATCCCCCGCGCCGCAGGTTTCGGCACTGTCATCACTAGCTCCGGCCGTCGAAAAGGTCAACAACGACAAGACCGAGCTGCACATCTTTTATATCCACGGAATTGGCATCAATCCGCCAGAGGAAGACGCCGGCAAACAGGTGTTTCAAGTTTCGAAGGATTTCCGGGACCACTTTTGTCAACTCAAGCAGCTTCACTGCACTTCGAGATTCGTTAGTCGAAGCTATGCCGATCGCGATCTCTTTGCACTGAACAAAGCCCCGGACCTCCAGTATCTCGGAACGAACTTGTGGGCCAATAACGATGAGTGGAATGCCTCCGCGCCTTTTGTCGATCACTACGAACTTCTCACAGACAAGGGAAAGATCATTTATCTTCACGAAATCAATTGGTGGCCGCTCGTCATGGCAGCAAAATGCCGGCGGCTGGTTGCTTGGGACGCAGCCCTCGTCGACGACGACAAAGCACATTTATCGATCTGCGGGGCGGACACGCAGGCAGACAAAAACGAAAACGGACGGTTTACGTCCTACCATTGGCTGAATCCCGACGAGATCCCCGTGCGCAGGTCGCCTTGGCCCAAACCGGCCGCTATCAATCGCTGGGCCAAGCACGATCTCCTCGATTGGAGCTTCACAGACGCACTTCTCGCGGTCGGCCCTTTACATGAGTATCTTGTGGAAGGCATACGCGAAGTTGTTCTCGACTCCTACAAAGACACTGACAAGCCGCAGGAGTTCATCATCGTTTCGCATAGTCTCGGTAGCTACCTGATGTTTTCCGCCCTCGACATGCGTTCCGATGCGAAGTCCGAAACGCCGTCGTCACAAAAAGCGGCCGCGATGGCGGCACAAAGATCTCAAAGCGCCGCCGCCCTGCAATCGAACGAAAATTGGCAGCACAAATTCGACGAGGTCCTTAAAAATACCTCGCACGCCTATTTCATGGCCAATCAACTTAGCCTTCTGGAGCTCGCAAATCTCGATGAGTCCCAGCAGGGAATCCTGGGCGTGCATCTCGCTGTATGGGGACAGGCTCGCGCCAGCGTGCAAGAAAAAGCCTCGGTAATAGCCTTCAGCGACCCGGACGATCTCCTGACATGGCAGCTACCCGCTAAGGATCTTTGCGCCACCTCGGTCATCGTTCACAATGTGCCCGTCTTAAACGCCCCGCGCTGGTTCTGGTTCTTCGCTGACCCAGACAGCGCCCACGTCCACTACGACAGAAACAAGACCGTCCTCGACGCCATGTTCCCCAAGGAAGATCTGCCAGCCTGCCAGTAGAAGCCTTGCTCGAGGGTCATTTTTTCGACCTCGATCTTCTGCATCTCGAATGATAGCGATCCATCCCTGCCCGCAGGGACAGCACGTATCGACCGCTGCTGAATGTGTAACCTAACCTTCAATTACCCTTTCCGTACCAATGTCGCCGACTGTCCGGCTTTTTACCTTTAGGTTGACCAGGAACGTTTTCGAATGAGGAGAACCATGGACTGTTCAGCGTGCGCAAACCCGATCCCCGAAGGCTCGCAGTTCTGCAATCGCTGCGGAACATCGACGGAAGCAAAGCCCCGGACAAAGACATCCCGAATTGTGCTAGTTAGCGGCGCCATTGCGCTGTGCGGGCTCGCATACCTGAGCATGGGAAGTTGGAACGCCAACAGAGTGGGTGCCGCGATTCTTCACACTCCGATAACATTCACAAACGAAACACAGAATCTCGGGGCACACTCATGGCGATCTGTCCCGGTCGTATTGCCTTATAGCGGCACGCTTGACATAACGATGAAGGTGGATCGCGGCAATCCCATAGACATATATCTGGTGACGCCGGAAACATTGGAAGAAATGAAAAAGACCGCGCTCTGGCGAAATATTCAGGGGAATGCAAATTTTAGTGCCGTGAAGACCACAAGTTATCATCGCGACGCACCCATTGATCGAGGGACCTACTATTTCGTCATGCGAGATACATCTTTGGGAATCTTTTCTGCTTCTGGAACCGACGTCGACCTGAGAATCGGACTACGACCTTAGGTCTAAATCGGGTGACGGGCTCTGTAGAGTTTCATGCGGTATCAAGCGACAATCTAGCGTATCAGCAAGTACAGGCGATCGTCGTGAAGTACGCCAAATTGAGGAAAACCGATCCCCGAAGTGAAAAAAGCTAGCGGAGGATTGACGTTGAAAATGAAATTGGGGCTTATTTTGCTTATTAGGTCTTTGGATGAAGAATGGAGCGGCCTATCGGAATCGAACTGACACCTGAACCTTGGCATGGTTCGATTTAATCATCTAAGACGCTGGAACTGCGGCATTTACAGTCACACGAGCATTCTGGAATTGGAAAATAATGGAAAATGCCTGCGGCCTTTGCACTACCAGTGACGAACCCACGTCCGAAGCTCGGGAGAAGAGTCCCATGCAGATGCCGCGAAGAGAGAAAGCTCGCCTATCGGAGGAGATCACAGGCTGGACTATCCGAAGGAGGAGCAAATCATGATAATTGGTGACGGGTTGAGAGAATCGCGCGAAGCCAAGATCAAGATGAAGCCAAGATCAAGATATTGTCCCAAGGCGACATCGAGAAACGAACTGGCCTGCTTCGGTGTTACATCTCGCGAGTGGAAAACAATCACATTGTCCCAGCCGTTGAGACGCTTGAAAAACTAGCCCGCGCTCTTGAGGTCCCGATGTATCAACTCTTTCATGAGGGCACAGCATCTCCCGATGTACAGAAACTAAATCTAGAAGATGACGACTGGTGGGGTGTAACTGGGAAAGATCGCGCTCACGTTTCTCAGTTGGCGAAAGTTCTCGGCCAGATGACACCTGCCGACCGCAACCTGCTCTTCGCAGCAGCACGGGAAGTTTCCAAGAAAAAGTGACGCAGCGCAGACGATGAAACTCCGAACAAGTCATTTTGCTTAACCTCCATCTGCCTCGATACAGCCGATGATGTAAATTTGTTCGCTAGTTTTGTCGAACTAGCACGAATGAGGGAACGCATTTCACTTCGCTCGTGAGCCGCTTCGCCACCTCAATGCATACGGCAGTCCGAACAAGTAAACACCGGTCAAATACTCCAGCGCGAGTACCAACACCGCCAATAGCCCAAGTTTGTTGTTGTATTTGCCTTGGACTACAGCGATCCCATTTATGATGACAACAATCGTAAACGCAAGGGCCAGCCAACGGTGTGATACCCGAATCCATCTGTTCACGTGAAACCTCCTCTACATGCCCCCGGCTGGCTTTTCGATGTAGATGAGGCCGAAAAAGACTGCCGCTATCAGTCTGAAAGCTGCGTAACGTGCGAAGACGGCGCACCACATGGAGAGTATTCCGGCTGATGTTTTGTCGAAGGTGAAGGGCGCAATTCACGATGAGGGTGAATCACGAGCGCAAGAGGCTGGTTCGTCGAACTAATTGCTAAGAACATCGCCTGGACTTGGGCGGCTCAACAGGGGCAGCCGCCCTCTTTTCTTTTGTTCTCTGCGTCGCTCGACGCGGCTCCGAGGAGTCGCCATTGAGGCCGTATCTTTCGTCGTTGTTCGAGCTAATTCGAATTCTGCTTGACCGCCGTCTCGATACTCGTAAGAAGTTTCCAAACTTGGGATTTGGGTACGATTGCGCGAATCCCCGCTCGCCTCGCCTCGCTCTCGATTCCTTCAGTCTCCAGCACCGTGAATAAGATCAGCGGTACAGTAGGGTCGGAGTCAGTCATCCATTGTGCAGCTTCAATACCGCTGATATCTGGCATGGACAAATCCAGTATTACAACGTCAGGTTTGAGTTCTTCGAATTTCTTGACACCCGACCAACCGCTCGCGGCCTCGCCGCAAACGAGCCAGTAGTGAGAATTTATGATGGTGCGGAGAATGCGGCGAGTGGTCTCGGAGTCATCTACGATCAGAACCCGCAGCGACAATGGCCAACCTCAGTACTACTACTCGCGGCCAGGGCAGAAAAGGCACGAGGCCGAGAACTGGCCGATATTCATCGGGGGCGGATGCTTGGGAGCAAGAGCCTCAGTAACGTTTTTCAACCGACTTGAACTTTTTGCCGCCCTCCACTCCACGCATACAGCGAACACTTGAAGCAATTTGCAGCGAGGCGTGTGGCCGATCACAGACATCTTCTTCGCCAT
>JGI12635J15846_10002915_pt1 | contig 14918 bp, 11 predicted proteins | sample BlaSpr_A8_OM2_M2_FD_15846 | JGI IMG/M metagenome (IMG submission 15846) | reverse complement strand
CGACGAATTAAAGAAGATGAATCCGCTCGAACGGCTCGGCATGCCAGAGGACATGGCAAATGTAGTGTCATTTCTTGCTGGTCCTGAAGGCGGCTGGATCAACAGCCAGGTGGTGCGCCCCAACGGCGGCTTTGTGTATTGATAGCGACTTTGCTGAAAAGACAAAAAGGGAGAAGCAGCGGTGAAATACGTAATCGTGATCACGGGAGCTTCTAGTGGATTTGGTGCATTGACGGCACGTCGTCTAGCTGAGGCGGGACACACCGTTTATGCGACGATGCGTGAGACTGGCGGCCGGAATGCGAAACAAGTCGAAGCCGCCCGGATGTTTGCCACCGAGAAAAATGTTGATCTTCGGACAGCAGAACTGGACGTCAGTTCTCAAGAGTCCGCTGATCGAGCGGTACAACAAGTTCTTGGTGCGGCGGGACGTCTCGACGTAATCATCCATAACGCAGGTCACATGGTTTTCGGCCCAGCCGAGGCGTTCACCCCGGAACAGCTTGCTGAGATTTACGACACAAACGTCCTCAGCACCCAGCGAGTAAACCGCGCAGCGCTCCCGATCCTTCGCAAGCAAGGCGGCGGTCTAGTCATCTGGGTCGGGAGTAGCAGCGCCCGCGGTGGCACACCTCCCTACCTCGCGCCGTACTTCGCGGCAAAAGCTGGCATGGACGCTATGGCCGTGAGTTATGCGGGCGAATCGGCTCGGTGGAAAATCGAAAGCACAATCGTCGTACCCGGAGCATTCACGTCTGGCACCAATCACCTCGCAAACGCTGGGAAGCCTAGCGACACCAGTCGCCTTAACGAGTATTCATCCGGCCCGACTGTGAAGCTCGGCGAGGAAATCATGCAGGGGTTCGCACGTACAGCGGTTCCCGACGCAGACGTTGCTGAAGTGGCGAATGCGATCGTAAAGGTCGTGGATATGCCTTTTGGAAAGCGTCCCTTCCGCGTCCACGTCGATCCAGCAAATGACGGAGCAGAGGTGGTCAGCGGCGTCGCCGACCGAGTCCGGGCGGAACTTCTCCGCAACATGGGTCTCGGTGATCTACTGCGTCCAAGTTCAACTCCAAACAATTTCCAGATTAAAGTCGGCCGGACCGCGGATGCGCCCCGAGTTTAGAGACAAGCATTAGACGAGGACAGGAGTGACGTCGAGATGAGGGTTGAAGTCACCGTACTTGAGTTTGCCAAAGATCCAGGCTTCTCGTTGCAACATCAGCCGGCTCTCATGATGGCGTTGCGAACTGGTTCCCTTGAAGTGGGCTCGCGCCGTTCGGAGATGATGAGATTTACTTTCGGCGTGGGCGAAATGTGCCTGGTCCCTCGTCATGTCGAGACATGGCTTCGAACCGATGAATTGCACTATTCGTATTTGTCCGTGGGCATCTCGGACGCCGCGCTAGCGGCAGCGTGCGATGGAACAAAGGACGACGTGGAATTATGCAGAGTAGGAAAGCTTGTTGACGCACGAGTCGGTCCGCTAGCCGCGATCGTGAATGCGGAGAGAATTGCAGGCTTTCCGAGTGGTCGGCTATTTCTGGATTCCGTCGAGCAGGCGCTTGCCGTCGCGCTGGTTAACGGTTATGCCGTGCGGCACCGTTCTCTGCAGACGCACCGAGGCGGGCTGGGTTCCGCCCGCTTGCGCAGGATCAAAGAATTCGTAGATCCCAAGATCGAAGAGGAGTTGACGCTTTGCGAGGTGGCGCAAGCGGTCGAGTTGAGCCCAGCCTATTTCTCGCGGATGTTTCGCAAGTCGACCGGCGACACCCCGCACCGATTTCTCCTGCGTCAGAGGTTAGAGCGTGCAAAGAAGATGTTGCGCTCGGCCGATGAGCGAGTACTGGATGTAGCCGTGGCTTGTGGCTTCAAAAGCCAACAGCATTTTGCGCAGGTCTTCCGTCACGTGTGTCGAGTTACCCCGACAGAGTATCGCCGGGGAATTTCTTAACGACGCAATGACGGACGCTAGGGAAAGCGTGAATTCGTAGTCATACACATCAGCTTACATTCGTAGTTCGCCGCTCATTACATCCGCATCTTAGCGTTGCCCGTGCTCGTGTCGTTGTTTCCTTCATAGCAGGCCGCTAGATGAACGTCTGATCCGCTAGATTCCGGTCTCTGGCACTAGAAATCGAAAGAATTGAGCAAGATTCCTACCAAAGGAGCAGGTTCTCTCACAACTCCTTTTTCCGCGTGCTGTCTACTGACTGAGTTGAGCGATCACCAAGGCGAACAAGCCATGGCTTGCCTCACATCAGCAAGGAGTAACGAGATGAGTTCGAATTATGGAAAGCAATCACCAGTAGATTTCGCGGAGCGCGTTCGTGAGAACCAGCGGAAGCTCAGAGACGGTCTAAAGTCGCAATACGACTTCATCGTCTGTGGGTCGGGTTCGTCCGGATGAGTAGTTGCGCGCCGCTTGGCCGAAAATCCCAACGTCAGAGTGCTCTTGCTCGAAGCAGGCGGCAGCGACGAGGTGCCAAGCGTGACAGAAGCGGCTCGATGGGTTGAAAACCTCGGGACCGAGCGCGATTGGAAGTTCGTGGGCCAACCCAATCAACATCTCAAAGGGCGTTCCATGCCGCTGAGTATGGGCAAGGTGCTGGGCGGGGGATCGAGCATCAATGGGCTGGGCTGGGCACGCGGACATAAGAACGATTGGGATTTCTTCGCATCCGAGTCCGGCGACACAGCATGGAACTATGAGTCGGTGCTGAAGATCTATCGCGGGATCGAAGACTGGCAGGGCGCACTAGACGCCACGCGCCGCGGAACCGGTGGATTGGTTTTTGTGCAGTCCGCCCCTGAGCCGAATCCAATCGCTCCCGCCATGGTGGAAGGAGCGCGTTCCATCGGGATGCCGACCTTCAATAGCAACAATGGCCGTCTGATGGAAGACGGCGGCGGGGCCTCTCTTATTGACGTGCTCGCACGCGACGGAAAGCGTCTATCCGTCTTTCGAACTTATGTCTTCCCCTACATGGACCGGCCGAACCTAACTGTGCTCCCGCACGCATTGGTCACCAAGCTTACCTTGGAGGGAAAGCGAGCAACCGGTGTGGAGATCGCTTTTGATGGGAAAATCCACCGCATTACGGCTGTACGCGAGGTTGTTCTTTCGATGGGCGCGATGCACACGCCAAAGGTGCTGATGCTTTCTGGCATTGGCGACGAGGCTGAGCTACGACGCTTGGGCATACCGGTCATCCAACATCTTCCCGGTGTGGGACAAAACTTTCAGGATCATTTTGGTATCGGCTGTGTCTGGGAGTCTTGTTGCACGGAGCATCCATCGTGCGCATACACGACGGCAAGATTACCGATTGGTCTGACTATTATGACGGATTGACCTCTCGACGCACGGCATTGGCTTCGTATTTCACCGAATGGGTCGGACTGTGAAGCGGTGGCGATTGCCGATGCTGCAACCAAACTGTTCGGAGACCGACTTCTTATTCTGAAGATTGCGCCATGCCAAGTTCGTTCGGCTGGGAAGCGCGCGAAGTCACAGGGCCGTGGCAACTTTTTTTGGTGCACTCTTGGTGCACTCTAGCCTGCAAATGAGGTGATTCCGTGCAACTGAGAGCTTCGTAAGTTGGTCAAAACAAATGAATGAGTGTGAGTACGAACAGGGCAGGATGAATTAGCAAACCGCCGCATTCAGCGTGTCGGCCACTGCCCGATTCTGGGTTATAGGCTTAAACTATCGCGGGGATGACGAATGGTAGAACTCTGTACTCAAACCATCCGGGGAAGTTGCCTAACATTAATATAGGAGGGTCCAGATACCCAAGCAATGAACGGTTCGACCAGTAGGACAGATCAGAGAAAGACACCTTCAAGCCCGCTTACGCTTCGCCAGGATCTCGAGGTATGCCTTGATGGCGCGCCGGACGCTCTCTGACACCGGCACGCCTACCGTCTGCTGATACTTCCTTAGACGATCTAAGTCGTCGTTATCAATCCAGACGGCATACTTCTCGCGGTTCTTCGTTTTGAGCAGCCGACTTTTACTCTGCTTCATGGGATCCAGCATATCTAGACATGTCGGACGACATCAAGGGCTGCCGCCGAAATCTGTCGCTCGCTAAACCTATGAAACAAGATAACTTACAGTATTGGGATATTTCGTCGGCCATGACATGCCGAGCTACTGAGAACAAATGACTTAGCTGGCGATTCCGCATCCCAAAACCCTCCTACTGGTACGTATGTACCATGGTCATCCATATCTAGATACATATAGAATTCGCTCATGATTATCGATGAGAAGAAGCAGGCAGCTGAGGTAAATAGCCGCGTTCACCTCGAGATGGATGAAATCGAGGAACTTCTCGAAGTCGCGCGAAAGACGGATCCACGTTCCTGGTGCATTTTGACGCTCGCTTTCAATCACGGTCTCCGAGTGAGCGAATGCGCCGGCGGTGCCCCAGCAATTCCAGGTAAGAACCGTCCGGCCATTCCGCCATTGATGCTCTCCGATATCGACATGAGGCATCGGACCGTCCGAGTACGAAGGCTCAAGGGCAGCCTCGAAACGACTCAGGCGTTTGTCGAGCATCGCGGGAAGCCTGCGCTGTCAGACTACGCTTGTATCAAAGCTTACCTCGCCGTACGAATCGATGATGGATCGGACTTTTTCTTCACAGGCCAAAAGGGCCCACTTCATCGATGGGCATTGAACAGAATGTTTGTCGAACTCCTTAAGCAATTGTCGGATTCACGGGTCGCCCACGGTTTACAACCGATCCCAAAGAGTTGTTTCCGATTCCATACGCTAAAGCACAGCGTAGCCACGATCATCGCAAACCGGGTGCAAAACATCTTCACTTTGAAGAACCATCTCGGGCACGCGTCAATCTCCTCCTCAATGTCATATGCGCATCCTGACCCTAGGGCGACTGCTGCTCAAGTGCAGCGGGCCCTATCCAATGCGTTCTCCGGATTCTGAGCATATCCTGACTTGCTGGTTCACCTCGGGGAGCAGGCGGTTGTCGTTGAGTTGAAAGCTATCAGCGGCGAGTTAAGCGAATGCGAGGAAAAACAGCTGAAGAACTACATAAGGATACTGGGCGCCGATTATGGACTTCTCATCAATTTTCAATTGCCTAGTCGAAGGCAAACCGAAACTTGCATTGAGATACGGCAGATCAAGTCTTGGTGATTTGTGCCCGTGACCTACGCCGGAAGGAAGGCACCGAGGGCAAGGAGACGTTCTCAGCGAGGAGAAAAAAGCGTTCGAGGCGGTGATTCGTCCGTCAAGCAAGTTCAGCCGGCTTTTTGTGGTCACGGACATTGTCATAGCTCACCGCCAAATGCTGGCCGAGCTTAAACTCCGTGGTAAAGACTACAGGTTCGCTGTCTAGCCAGCCGAACACCCGCTTATTCGACTCGTCGCAATAGTCCACTCGCAGCCACATCCACTCAGACTCCCCGGTAGCCTCATTCCTAATTTCAAACTTTACGTAATCACCCGCCGCAAAGGTCACGTCGTCGTCTCCATATACATTCTAACATGCAGGAAATTAGTAGAAGCGCGGATCGAAATATGATTGCTCGACTTCACTTTCTGGTCCGCTTTGTCCATGGTTTTGGTCCGTTCATCTTATGACATGGGAGTCAAAGTACCGCAGATTGAGGAATCAAACCTCATCCGCCCGAGGGGGCGCTTGCAGCGTCGCGACTATCTCGTCGAGGCTCTCCACTTCCTTAATCAGGTCCGTCTTCATCTTGACGGTTCGCTCGCAGATTTTTTCGCCGTGTCCGCGGATGGTTTCGCTCCATGTCTTGATCTGATCAAGATGCTGAATTTGCTTTTCGACAGCGCGGATCGCCTGTTCCAGAGTTATGACCGTATGCTGCGCTAGCGACGACCGATCGCATTCCCGCACGCAAAGGGCACGCGCCACACTGTACGCCGCTTTGACGTAGAGATCGGTCGAAGAATCGTCATCATCCCAGACGATCACGATGTCCTGGCCATATCTAGTGAGAGGCAGAATTTCGGGAGGGCACGTCTTTTTCGAAAACACGAATATTCCAATGGCGGCGTCTCGATTCTCTCGGGCAACATCTATCTCTGTAAGGGCCGAAGGGAGGTCGTACCGCTTGTCTTCCTTCGCCTCCCATGCAATGCGTGCACCGGGAGCCGAGCTTTCGGGACCGAGCTGAATCACGTAGTCGCCTTTTTTGCAATTCTTGGTTGATCCGACAGTCGTTCCGGTCGCATGGTAGACATCACCAAATCGTTGCGCCTCGAGCGCGAGCACCTCGCCGAGCTGTGCCTCGAAAGTCGCACCGTGGCGCGTTGAGCGCGCTGCTTCGTCACGGCGAGTTTGCAGGCTTGCGAGTGTCACGCGTACTTCGGTACGGAACTCGTGATTTCGTCGGTCGATCTCCTCAATTGTTCCGACCAGCTCTTTTCTCAGCCGTGCGAGAGCGGAATGCTCGTCGTCCAAGGTCAGATTCCTGCCGATTTCAGCGTTGGCGTCCTGCATCAGGTGAGAAAGTCGATTGATCGCGGAAAGCTCGTTGTCGACGGAGAATTGATCTGCGATCGTTTTTTGTGCAGCCTCGACTCTGGCGACAAGGCGCGAAAGTGCCGACCCGGGGTGGTCCAGAGAGAATTCACGAACTACCCCCTGGACCTGATTTCCGAGATCGGTCTTTAGATCTCCCTGAGAAGCGCGAATCTCCGCGACCAGGCGGGACAACGCCGATGTTTTTGCATCGAGCGTGAACTCCCGAAGAACAATTTCGCGTTGCGTCTCCATGGCTGCCTGAACAGTGTCGGCGACTTGGGCTCTCAGGCCGCAGGATTCAGTCGGTGAGAGCAGCTTGAATATCGGGCTGTTGTCGCCGAGGCGGGCCGACAGCGTTCGCGCGAGCGTTGAGTCATCCGAGCCCAGGTGACGCTTCAAAAACAGCTCCAGTTCGCCGTTCTGCGCCAGCAGCAATTCGAGCCGCTGCGGCAACGTGCCCGTTCGGGGGTCGAAGTATTGAGATAACGCGATGGACACACGGCCGGTCAGCTCATTGGACTGCTCAACCAAGGTGGCGCGCATATCCGCAAGTAGGTTTTGACCCGCTTCGCGGATTGCCCCTGCATCCAGCTGTCCCCCTGCGAGGCGAAGAGCGAGCACCCCAAGCCGCAGCGCACCCAGAGCATACCTGTCTCGCTCATCTCCCTCCGAGTGTCGGAGTAGTTCGAGGACGATCTCCGGATCTGTCACTCGGAGAGCCAACTCGAGATGCGGCGCAACGCCGGCGCGTTCGGGGTTGGCATCGATTAGCTGAACTGTTGCTGGCGTCATGTGCGTCCTCTATGGAGTGCCCTTATTGTTTGGCGAATCCGACTTGACGGGCGCAGCTACAGTGTCCGTTACCCCTGTGGGGGCCGCCCCTTGCGTTGCTGGCGCCGCCGCAATTCCGGCTTGCGGCTCAGAGTTTCCGGTCGCAGCGGGAGGTGCAGTCGCACTCGCTGTCCCACCTGTTACTGCGGGTGTCGATTCGGTCCCTGCTGTCTCAGCGGGGACGGGTGGTTGCGGTGCTGACACCGTAACTTCGGCTTGCGAGTCAGCGTTTCCGGTCGCAGTGGGAGGTGCGGTCGCAGCCGTTGCCCCACCCGTCACCGCAGGTCCAGCGGGCGCGGTGACCGGTTTCACGGCCGCCTTCAAGCGATCGCGTTCGCCTTTGGGGAGGTCCGGAGTACCCGGTGAGGAAATGACAGACATAATCTTCGAGATGACGCCGGAAGCGTACGGGTCCGCGAGTGTGCAGCGGCGCGAATAAGGGGCGATGTGCTCATACAGGAGTTGCCCGCCCGGTGTGGTCTCATAGAACCGGCTCTCCCACGCATGACAGAGAACGACATAATCAGCGAACGTATCGCGATTTCCACGTTGTGCCGGAACATTTGGAAGCAGAATTACGGTGTCACCGGCGTCGCCATGGGTGGCTATGATGGATCCGCCGATGTCGTTAATCTTGATTCCCGCCGTTGTGAGCGCGGCGATTCCCGTTGTGTCGAGGCGGACAGTGCGAAGCCAGGTCAGCCGGCGCCCTGTCTTCTTGGGGAATTTAACTAGGTCACAGGGCGGGGTAACAACAAATCCAAGCTCAGCTCCTTCGCCGAGTTCGATGAGATCCCCTCGTCGGACGCGATTGTCGGCGGGAAAATAGTAATACCACACTGACAGAAGGCGCCGAACAGCCTCGGTTGATTCCGACGACTGCTCCCCCGCAAGAAGGGCATGGAGCGCGTCGAAACCCGGCTCTCCGAGTTCATCGCGGACCTTGGCGAGCACAAGGTGGAGCAAATTCTCCGCTGCGCCGGCCGCCATGGCGGTCAACGCGGTCCGCGATACGCCACCGATATCAATCAGTGTCCGCTCGACTGCACGGAATGTGACTCGTCTTACCTTGTCTGCAACCTCGCCGCCCATATTGCCTTCCCAGGCTTGCGTAATGTCGTGGCGAAGTTGCGCCGCTGTTACGTCCGTCTTTCCTTTTGCAGGCAAGAGTCGGCCGTTAAATCGGTCTCTTAGATCGTTAACGTGAGGTTCCACCGTGGCAGCGCCGAGGTGCGTATAGATCTGCGCGTAAACGAATGAGTCGGTCAGGAGTCGATCAAGCGCCGCTCGATTGGTGTTTTCGTTTGAACCGGGATACTCCCAATCAAAAATCACAGCGTGTGGCGGGGCGGCATCTTGGTCCAAGGCGCGAAGCATCTGTTGAGGCGAAGTAAAGAACGTCGGTGAGTAATCGCCTCCGCACAGCTCCCGACACAATTCGAGTACTCGCGGTTCTTCCCACTCCTTCGCTTCTACATTGTCGATCAGATACCGGACGACGTCGGCTTCGAAACGCAAGGGGAGTGGGCCAACGCCACCTAGCAATTGCACCGGAATTTTGTCGTCGACTACCCAGATCCGGTTCATGGCAGCTCTCCGCCCGGTGATTTCGAGAAATCCAGAAGGAACTGGGCGCCGCGAAGTTTAGAACTTTCGGATGGTCGCGCGAGCCTGATGGTCGCGCCAGACTGACTTAGGTAGTGACGGCAAATGTACAAGCCCAGTCCGCTTGGGGGGCTTTTCTCGCTGTAGAACGGCTCGAAGAGGTGCTGTTTCATTTTTTTGGAGACGCCGGGACCGGAATCGGCCACCAACACCGTGCGATCGTTTGTAGAGATCGCCACCTGGATCGCGCCCCCACCACCCTCCGTGCCGATCCAATAGATCGAGTTATCAAATAGATTGGCAAACACTTGCGCAATGGCTCCGAAACGACCTTGCACTTTGAAGTCTCCGCGCTCCAGATGGAAGACGATCTGCGAACTTTCTAAGGTATTCACAAACGCGTTACGCGCTGCCTCAATTGCGCTGCGGATGGAGATCGGACGCGGTGCTTCGGCCCGTGTGACACGCAAAGGCGCCAGCCTTTTGACTTCGGACAAAAGCGCCTCGGCGCGGTCCTGGATCGATTCAATGATCTTTCCGGCTGTGGTTCCCATTGCGACTAGACCCTGCAGTTGTCGCACCTCGGCCACAATTGCTGCCGCCAACTTTGAAAGCTCGTGAACTCCAACACCTATAGCCAGGCCAAAACCGGCTACGTCGAGCAACCCTTCGCGCTCGTCCTCCTGCAACTTGAGATGCTCTCCCAATTCACGGAAAATCTCCGCCGCATCCCGCATCCTCTGGGTAGGGTCTTTGCCGACAACGTTTGCCAGTTTCAATGGGTCCTTGCGAAAGTCATAGCGTTCGGCGAGAACCGAGCTGACTTCCGATACAGTCTTTGCTTGGGCCCGGAGAGTCTCAGCGGATACTCTCGAAACGCGCGCCTTTTGCCACTTTTCTCGAATGGTCTGGATCTCGAACTGGAGTTGGTCGACAACGGAACGCGTTAGCGATGCCAAATCCGTGTACGCTTGTGTCTCGATCAGTCCCTCGCGGCTGGAGCGGTCGCGAAGGGCGAGCGTACGCTCCTGCTGAACTTCAACTTCACCCGCGAGGTGGTAATAGCTGATGTTTGATGACTTCTTGATTTGCGCCAGCGAGAGACCCAGCCAGTCTATCTTCGCAGTCTGTTGGGCTGGCAACGTTGCCAAACCGTCGCGATAAACTGTGATGCCGCCAAAATGATCGAGGTACTCGGTCACTTCTTTATAATCGGGACCGAGCCAGTCTCGAAGGCGAAGCCACGCTCGGATATGCAGAATGAAAGGGCCGCACTCCGGCTGACGCAGCCCAGTACCGTTGGACTTCCAATGCTTCGTGTTGGCGCGTCGCAGATCTAAGGAGTCCTCGCTCTTGGACGGCTTAAGACTGTCGCCGAGGAGCCCTGGGGGAGTGAACTGGAAGTCGACATCCGCCTTGCCCTCTGCATCGACAATTGCAACGATCTCAAACGGGGCTGGCATACGCTCGAGGGGCGAGGCGAGGGCACTGGGCGATACATGAGGACTGGAGAACCGGGGGTTGAAAGAGGTAGGAGCCTTTCGCGGCGAGCGTAACGCATTAATAGACCGGCCGATGTCGACGATCTGCTCTTCTGTCCACTGATATCCAGGACGGCCGCCGTAGCAGCACACAACGGTTCCTGAACCGCGTGCGCCATACGTTGCTGTGGGGGGCTGATGCCGCAGCGTCAATTCGACAGAGTGAAGGTCAACAGGTAGTTCACCGAGTGAATCAAACTTACTCCACGGGATCCTGAGTTCCCATTCAAGTGGGTCTTCGGCGGTCTTCGTTCGCAACCACAAGAACTGCCCGAGCCGATGCGTTGCGAGTCGACCAATTCCCTTTTCGCCCAAGGGAAGCCGGCCGCCGTGTGCTTCCTTGAGTTCATCAACTAGAGCATCGAACGACGCGAGCGACCCGTGCTTCCCCGCGGCGTCGCGCTCAGCGCGCAGCCGTTCCTTCACGTACCCACGGATTTGTGTCGCTGGCCGGAGCCATCCTTGCACCAAAGCCTGATGCGTCATTCCGGAGCCGTCATCCCGAATCTCGATGATTGGGCCAGGCAGATCACGGTACTCGGCGATGGATCGGCTTTCGGGTTTGAGACCTGGAACCCCTTCAATCGTTACAGTGCAGGTCGTTGCGCCCGCGTCGTATGCGTTCTTCACCAGTTCAAGGATGCCGACCTTCTCGGAACCGATTAGTTGCTCTCCGAGTACGGAAATGAGTCGAGCGTCGGCAACGAACCTGACTTGTTCTTCGGAAACCTGCTGTGAATCTGCAGACCGCGTGGAATCAGGCATCCTTATGACCTCCCATGGGCTCTTCGTCGGCGACCTTGCCGCTTGTTCCTTGCTTTAAACGTTCCAGAAGGATCGGAACAATCTCCGGGCGAACGCGGACAAGAAACTCGCGATCGAAACGGCTGCCCCCCGAAAAAATAAAATATTCACCAAGATCCGTCTTCGCGGCGGCGTACACAGCGTCAAACATGGAGTCGATTTCGGCGATTCTTGCTTCTTCGAGCGCAAGAAGGCAAGCTGCAAAAGCCACGGTTCGTCCCGGCGTGAACCCAATCGCCCTTCCGACGAGCTCAAATCCTTTGGCGAAGTAGATCAAGGACTCCAGTTGGTTGCATGCGCGTGCGTTTGCAAGCGCGAAGATACCTGCGGTAGAGCCAAAAAACCGCCCGTCCAGAAATCGCCGGATTGCCTTGGGGTCGTCAAGGATCGGCCTCCAAGCTTCGACGGCGCGATGCGTTTCCACCGACGGTTCGTAGACGGTGTCGGCGGTGTGGGAGAGTTCGCGTCTGCCGAGAAGCCCGACATCAACATAGTGTTCCAAACGAGGACGAACATGATGTCGATGAATCTTCATCCCCGGCCGCATCGCGGCCCCCCGTTCGATGAATGCCAGAAGGCCGGACTCTGTCGGCCGCTTCTTGCGGAGAGCGCCGGCATTGGCTTTCGCGGCCCTTGCACCCTTGCCGACCCGCTCGTGGTACAGACGAAGCTCCTTCATTTCCATCGCCGAGTCAATTCGCGCGCCGATGGCGAAACTCTCCATCAACTTCTCAATAGCGCCGATAAGCAACTCCGGGCCGTTTTGGTTTTGTGCGACAAATTCCCGGATGAGGAACGGTGTGAGGGCGTCGTTCTCAAGAAGTGCCCAGAGGTACAGAGAGCGAACAGCGATGTGACGGCGAATCTGGAGAGGGTTCGGCGTCGCCCCTCCTTCTGTGAGCGTTGGGTCGTGCCGCAGCAGCAGCTGTTTCAGGGCATGTCCGGTTTCGGTCAGTGCATATGTTTCGGCAATCAGGTCAAGATGCTTTGCGTGCTCCAAAAAAACTTCCGACCGATCGGGAGCGAGCGGTCCGAGATGCGAAGGAAGAATCCGCTGCAGCAACCAAAGGTGGCTGACGTAACGAAAGCGCCCCTTGCTCTGTTCACGCCGCAGCGCCGCAATAGGATCGCGCGCCGCTTTGCTTCCGCCGCGTGCACGCTGCCGTTGTTGGTCTTGCCTATCCAATGTTTGTTTGCCGCCCTCGTCGATGTATGTCAAAAATTCGTTGTACTCGGGAGTGTCCTCGTACACTTTGCGAAACACGTAGTTGTCGAACCTCCGCCGAAGGGCCGTTCTGGTATCAAGTTGGCGCCCGGCCATGAGAACGACACAGTTGGCGTATCCGAGGCGAACTTGTCGCTCATCGAGTTCTTGCAATAGCCGCATCCGCTAGTCCACTTCTCCCCCATGGACGGTCACGCGAGGTCGAACGTTCAAGACAACCAGACGACTGGGAGTCGGTTGGCCGTTTTCGGTGCTCATCGTAGAGCTGGTCACAACTGCCTGGCCGATCTCCAATGAGCGCACGAGATCCGGATACTGCAGCGACCTGTCTCCCGCACGAACTTCGCGCGGATACGCTGACAGCAGATTCTTGTATGTGTTGTCGATGTCATCCTGCGTGAGAAGACGATGCACGATACAGGTATCGACTTGGCTTCTGACTTTGGGACTGATGGCGCCCGTTGTGGGCCGCTGAGTGGCAAGTATCAACGAGAGGCCGTAGTTTCGACCAAGCAGGCAAAAGTCCTCGAGGGCTTGACGAGCCTCGCCGCCTTCATCGCCGAGGAGTTCCTGGGCTTCATCGATTGCGAGGACTGTTTTTGGAATTCGCTTCTTCAAGGCATCCATCAAGCGCTGGCGTTCCTCGCCGTTCGTGCGTTCGACGTCGAGCCGCTGCCGAATTTGCGACGCTACCTCGCGTTCTCTCAGTATCCGACGAATCAGTACTCTAGTCAGAACCCGTCGCAAGTCGTGCCCGACACGTAGCGGAAGCATGAGGATGGAGACCGTGCCTTCGACCAGGAGGTCTGTAAGCGGGGTGCCCGGTCCGGAGAACAGCTGCATGCGAGCAAAGCCTTCCAGTGTGCGGATTAAGGCACGCAGTGTTTGCGGCGAGTGATCACTTCCCGCGTCCTGGCGCAGGTACGTCAAAAAATCGATCAGATCGCGGATGCTGTAGTCGGTATTGGCGGGGTGTCGCGAGGTGTTATCTGCCCAACCCAACTGCGTCACGCGGTCATAAGCCTCCGCGAGTGCGATACCCTGAGGATCTCGAACCAGGTTCGTCCTTAGGAGATCAGCCCAATCTTGAGCATCCAGGTCGGTCACCTGCAGGGTAAATCTGCGAACTCCGGGGGCATCCGTCACCTCTTCAAAGCCGGCGGGCAGCCATACTTGGGCGGAGATAGGCACCGGTTCACAACCAAAATCACGGAGAGCCTGCCACTGTCGGCGTACCTTGGGCGGGCCGTCGGCGGTTACAGGAATGCCGGTCGGCCAGAAATTGCCCATGGGATCGATGAGCAAAACCGCCCGTCTTGTTGCCAGAGCGGAAATTGACGTTTGGGCTTCGGTCGTGGCCAGCGATTCGATCATCGTCCCGAGCGTATGGCTCTTGCCGCTTCCTCGCTTCCCGATGACCAAGGAAACGAACTCCTTGGAGGCGCTAAACCAAACCTTCTGCGCTCCGGGTTCCGCGGCAGAACCGAGAAGGAGACGAGTTCCAACCCCTTCCGTACCGACGATAGCATCACCGGGTTCAAGCTTAGGATCGATTCGGAACTGTCTCGCCATTATGTCTCCTTCGGCTCTATGCCGTGATGCCCTGAGTCTTCAGGAAACGTTCATCGATCAGCCGACAACCGGCGGAGTAAGCCTCATAGGTCACGCGATTCATCGTTTCGGTGATTTCGCTTGGCTTCGCCGTCTTGTGGTCTAGTTCGTCCGAACAGAAGAGGCAAAGAGTCTCGAAGGCGCGCTTGCTGAGCGGGTATGTGGTCGGATCGTAGTCGGGGACAGTCGACGCCCAGCTTTCTCCGGCGGCGAGCGCATCGCGTTTCGCCGGGTCGATCCATTCGTGCAGCAATCCCTCGAGGAACTCTGCAGTCTGGTCCCTCTTGAACGCCCCTATCTCGACGTAGTTGTTGATGGTGAAGCGCCTTACGATTTCCGGAGCCACCATGATTGACGGCAGCTCGTCAAAACGATTCTCGGCACCGATCGCCATCACGACGCCGACATTGCGCACGTCGAGGACGGCGCGCAGCGTTTCCACCCACCGGCCCTCCACGCTCCGCTGGCGAATCTTCGACAAGGCTTCCACTTGATCGATCAAATAGACGAGTTGCTGGTCGGTCTCGGCCGCAATCACCGCTCCAAAGACCCGGAGCACTCCGGCATACTCCACAGAGCTGTCAATGGATTCGCGCGTGACTCCGGCGACACTGCACTCTTTTGAATCGAGTTCTCCGCCGGTAAGAAACTTCCATGCGGCCGTCTGCATGTTGTCGTCCGTCCGACTGGCGCTCGCGCTCAACGCGAAGCGTTGTACGGCCGCCACGATGTCGGGCGAAGTTGTCAGCTGTTGCAGAGGTTGAACGCCAG
>JGI12635J15846_10002913_pt1 | contig 14924 bp, 10 predicted proteins | sample BlaSpr_A8_OM2_M2_FD_15846 | JGI IMG/M metagenome (IMG submission 15846) | reverse complement strand
GTTCATGATTCACCTGAAACGCCCGAGCCAAAATCTCCGCTTTGTCCTCGCGGGTTAAATCATCGGCTGGCTTGAACGCCAAGGAAAACCACGGCTCGTTAAATTCACCGCTGGCGTATTCCTCCAGTTGCATGCCCAGCGAAGGTACGACATTGAAAGTGGCGTGGAATTTGGGGAACTCCTTCAGCATGGCGACCATGCCCCAATAATCCTTGAGCGCGTGGAGCCGCGTCCACGCCAGTACGTACCGGCCAGTTTCCGGGTCCCGGTACTGCGGCTGATGCATGTGCCACAAGAGCACCAGATGCACGCGATTCATCGTGACTCTCTTTCCCGTGCCCGCTGCAAGGCCGTGCTACACTCACGGTTCGCGCCATGCGCATCCTGGACCGCTATATCGTTCGTGAAGTTTTTCGTCACGCACTCCTCGGAATCGCCGTATTCACGTTCGTTTTCTTCGTGCCCCAGCTTGTTCAATTGATGGAACTGTTCGTCCGTCATAGCGGCTCTGGGTCTCAAATCCTCGAGCTTTTCCTGTGCATTTTTCCCGGGGTGTTCACGTTTACGCTCCCCATGGCCGTGCTGATTGGCGTATTGCTCGGTCTTGGCCGCATGTCCGCGGACAGTGAAATCATTGCCCTTACAGCGCTGGGCATTGGCCGCCGCCGGATTCTGCTGCCTGTAGGCGTTTTTGCCCTGGCCGGCGCGCTCGTCACACTCTGCATGACGCTATGGCTCGGCCCTAAGGCCGTGCATAGATACCGCACACTCAAAACCGATCTAGTCGCTTCACAGATTTCTTTCGCCGTGCAACCCCGCGTGTTCGACGAACGATTCCCCAGACTGGTCCTCTACGTCAACGACGTGTCTGCCAGCGGCACGCAGTGGCACGGCGTATTTCTTGCTGAGGCCGGAGGAGAGAACGGCTCGCAACTCACCCTGGCGGAGAATGCGATTGTAATTGCCGAACCCAAAGAGGGCAAGCTGGAGCTTCACTTAAAGGGCGGCACTACGCATGAATTCTCGCGGGAAGATCCCGACCGTTACTCCGTGACGGCTTTTGGGCAGAGTGACTGGCCGATCCAGGCGAATGACCTCGTGCCGGCGCAGCCTCGGCAGCTGAGCAATCCAGAACGCTCCCTGCGAGAACTGGTTAACACAGACGATGCCGGTTGGCGCGAGGCGCGCGTGGAATTGCACCGCAGGCTGGCGTTTCCCGTAGCATGTCTTGTGTTTGCTCTCGTCGCCGTGTCACTTGGGGCGCAGCCTCGACGCGGCGGACGCGCTGCCGGCTCGTTGCTTGCAGTCATTATTATCGCCTCCTATTACCTGCTTACCGTGATTGGCGCAGGTCTAGCGCGCCAGGGCGAGGTGTCCCCTGCCGTGGGAATCTGGGGCGCAAATATTCTGCTGGCGATTCTTGGTCTGGCACTGCTTCCGCGCATGGAACAATTCCGGGGCGAAAGCAGGTGGATGAATCCTGCGGTCCGCTTTCGGAGTTGGGCCAGGCTGCTCCGCCGGCGGAAAGCGCGTGTACGCGCGGCCGCCATGGCCGTGACCCGAATTCCCAACGGCCTGATCGAGCCGCACGAGAACGGCGTGCAATCGAGCGGCAGCTTCCCTCGGTTGATGGACATCTACCTCTTACGCCGCTTCTTTTTTCATTTCTCGATGCTGATGGCGGCTTTCATTTTTCTATTTGAGGCTTTCACATTCTTTGAGCTTCTCGATGACATCGCTCGTCATCGCGTGCCATTTCTCATTGTCGTGGACTATTTCCGCTATCTGACGCCCTACCTAATTTACAACCTCGCGCCACTAGGGGCGCTGGTAGCCGTGCTTGTAACGCTTGGCGTGATGAGCAAAAACAATGAAATCGTCGCGTGCAAAGCCAGTGGCATCAGCTTATACCGTCTGGCCGTACCCTTGCTTTTCGCCGGACTGGCGCTTGCCGCCGCCATGATCGTGCTGGACGAAACGTATCTTCCCTATGCCAACCAGCGCCAGGACGCCTTTCGCAACCAGATCAAAGGCCGCCCGGCGCAGACCTATGCTCATCCGCAGCGCTGGATTTTTGGCAATGACGAGAAAATCTACAACTACGACTTGTTTGACCCGGCGCAGAACCTTTTTGGAGGTCTCAGCGTCGTGGAACTCGACCCTGCGACGTTCCAGATGCGGCGGCGCGTGTTTGCGACGCGCGCAACGTGGTCCGATTCGCAAAAGGTGTGGGTTCTGGAGGGCGGGTGGGCGCGCGATTTCGCGAATGGCACCATCACTCGCTATGAGCGATTCCCGGTCACGTCGTTGCCAGAGCTGTCAGAGCCTCCCAGTTACTTCAATCGCGAAGTGCGTCAGGCCTCTCAGATGAGCTGGGGAGCCCTGCGACGTTATATCGAAGCGTTGCATAAGGCGGGGTTTGACGTGGCCAACCTGACGGTGCAATGGCACGTCAAGGTGGCTTTCCCCCTGATTGCTCCTGTCAGTATGTTGCTGGCGATCCCCTTCGCCTTGTTGGTCGGGACGCGCGGCGCGGTTGGCGGTGTGGCTCTGGGTGTGGCGATCGGAATTGTGTATTGGACAGCGGCTCGCTTGCTGGAAGCGATGGGGGGAGTTGGACAATTGCCGCCGTTCCTCGCTGCCTGGTCCACGGATATCACTTTCCTTTTTCTGGGGCTCTACTTTTTCTTTAAGATGCCCACCTGAGAAGCAAGACCCCTCCGCTAGTGCAGACCTTACTTCAGTTGTCTGCACGCCGACGGCTTCAAGTATTACTTTCATTTAAGAATTCGTTGGAGAAAACGTCATTTCTTTTTTTTCTATCCGAGCCCGCTCTTCTTCAACCACTACTTGAATCGTGGCTAGTCGCGAAATAGACACACTGGCGGACACTTAGGTCCAGGTTGTGGTGTCCTACTCTATATGAGAACTCTCTTCGCATTGCTTTGGTATTCCTCGCTACTGCGTCGTTGGCCTGCCCGCAAGAGGAACAATCGAAGATGGTCGCCAAGCCCTCATCCGAACAAATCCGAGCGCTGGCTGATAGCCGCAGCCGTGCCTATGCTGAGCTTCGCCGCAATGCTTCCGCTTATGAGTCGGGCGAGATCTCGCAAGCATTGTTTAAGCGCGACACCGACATCGCCATCTGTAAGATCACAAGGATCACTCCGCACCAGCCGGGGGGCGCGGAAGTGACACTTACCATCTCGCTCGAGAGAAACCTGCGCGGCGAGACCACACGAATACACCGAGGAAACCAACCTCAACCCCAATCCCCTTTCGTGGATTAAAGGTCCTGCTCCCGCATGGGTACGAATCAAACCGGTCGAAGGCAAACGGATTGTGGTCGCCTCGTCAGAGTCTCGCGGCAAGCGCATCAACAAGAAAGTGCTACTTCTTCGTTTTCTTTGTGGCTTGCTCTTCTTCAACTACTGCTTGAGCTGCGGCAAGCCGCGCGACGGGCACCCGGAACGGCGAGCAACTTACATAGGACAGCCCGGCACGATGGCAGAACTTGACGCTGTCCGGATCGCCGCCATGTTCGCCGCAAATGCCTAGCTTGATGCCGGGTCGAGTCTTGTTCCCCTTCGCCACAGCCATTTCGATCAGCTGGCCGACACCCGCCTGATCAATCGTCGCGAATGGATTCTTTTTGACGATCTCCAATTCCTGGTAAGGCCCGAGGAAGGAGCCGGAATCGTCGCGGCTCATGCCGAGGCAGGTCTGGGTCAAGTCATTGGTCCCAAAACTGAAGAACTCCGCCGTCTGCCCGATCTCATCGGCTGTGAGTGCGCCACGAGGAACCTCAATCATCGTTCCAACCAGATAATTCAGCTTTACACCCTTTTCTTTCATCACTTCGCTTGCGATGCGATGGACGACCTCGACCTGAAGATCCAGTTCCTTCTTAAACCCGACGAGCGGAATCATCACTTCGGGGTTTACCTTAATGCCCGCCTTCTGAACCTCCGCCGCGGCTTCGAACACAGCGCGGGACTGCATCTCGGAAATCTCGGAATAGACAATCCCCAGGCGGCAGCCTCGGAATCCAAGCATTGGGTTGAATTCATGTAATTCTTTAACTCTCTGCTGGACCTTTTCAACCGGCACTCCCATCTTCTTTGCCAGAGCGCTCTGAGCGGACCCTTCATGCGGCAGGAACTCATGCAGCGGAGGGTCAAGGAACCGGATTGTCGCGGGATATCCCTTCAATTCCCTAAACATCCCAACGAAATCCTCCCTCTGGTAGGGCAGGATCTTGGCGAGTGCCTCTTTTCTGTGCTCTTTGGTGTCAGCCAGGATCATCTCGCGCATGGCGTCGATGCGATTGCCTTCGAAGAACATGTGCTCGGTGCGGCATAGGCCGATGCCAACGGCACCAAACGCAATGGCATGAGCCGTTTGTTCGGGGGTGTCGGCGTTGGTGCGGACCTGGAGGCGAGTGACTTTGGCACACCAGTCCATAAGTTTTTTGAAGTTTTGATAAGTCTGGCTTTTGTTGGCGTCGAGGGATTTCTCAATCAGCACTTGGACGATCTCGGACGCGGCTGTGGGGATTTGGCCTGGATAGACTTCGCCAGCGGTGCCGTTGATCGAAAGAAAGTCTCCCTCTTTATATGTTACGCCATCGACGGTCATGGTCTTGGCAGCGTAATCAATCTGCAGCGACGCTGCCCCACAGACACAGACCTTGCCCATCTGGCGAGCAACGAGAGCTGCGTGCGAACTGACGCCGCCCTTTGCCGTGAGAATGCCTTCTGCGGCAATCATGCCGCGCAAATCTTCGGGGGACGTTTCATTGCGGACAAGCAGGACCTTTTCTCCTCTTTCGGCAGCCGCAGCGGCACGGTCCGCATTCAAATACATCCTGCCGGCAGCTGCTCCGGGTCCGGCCGGCAGTCCCTTCGCAATGACCTTGGCAGCCGCAACCGCCTTGCGATCAAACACGGGCGCCAGCACTTGGTCGAGTTGGTCAGCGGGGACTCGCCTGATGGCGGTCTTCCAGTCAATGAGCTTCTCCTTCTCCATTTCAACGGCGAAGCGGACAGCAGCCAGTCCTGTTCGTTTGCCGTTGCGCGTCTGCAGCATGAAGACCTTGCCATCCTGAATCGTGAACTCGAAGTCCTGCACGTCCTTGAAGTGTTTCTCCAAGGTTTGGCGGATTTTTTCCAATTCGTGGAAGGCTTTCGGTAAGTAGTTCTTGAGCTGTGCGACTGGTTCAGGGGTGCGCACGCCGGCCACCACATCTTCTCCTTGCGCATTGATCAGGAACTCGCCGTAGAAAACTTTCTCTCCGGTCGCTGGATCACGCGTGAAGGCCACACCCGACCCGGATTTGTCACCAGTATTGCCATAGACCATCGCCTGTACGTTTACGGCGGTGCCCCATTCGGACGGGATGTTATATTTGCGGCGATAAACGACGGCGCGATCATTCATCCAAGAACCAAACACGGCGCCCACTGCGCCCCAGAGCTGTTTCCAAGCATCCTGCGGGAACTCCGTCCCGGTGCGTTCCTTGATAAGTTTCTTGAAGCGAACGACCAGTTCCTGTAGGTCTTTCACCGTCAGCTTCGGGTCGTCGACTTCGGCCTGATACCGTTCATGCTTGAGACCGTGAATGACGACCTCAAACGGTTCGTGGTCCTCGTGCGGGCGTTTCTGCACATTCATGACAACGTCGCCATACATCTGAATGAACCGGCGATAACAGTCCCAGGCGAACCGTTCATTTTTTGTAGCCTTGGCCAGCGTGACTACAGTTTCATCGTTTAGGCCGAGGTTCAAAATCGTGTCCATCATGCCGGGCATCGAATCGCGGGCACCGGAACGGACGGATACCAGCATCGGCATGGCCGCATTGTCGCCAAATTTGGTGCCCATTATTTTTTCCACGCGCGCAACGGCTTTTTTAGCTTCCGCGTCGAGGGCCTTCGGGTAGGTTTTCTTGTTCCCGTAATAGTACGTGCAAACTTCAGTCGTAATCGTAAAGCCGGGAGGTACCGGTAGGCCGATCCGGCTCATCTCCGCAAGGCCAGCGCCCTTGCCACCCAGAAGAGCGCGCTGACTCCCGTCGCCCTCCGCCTTGCCCGCACCGAAAAAATAGACCCATTTAGTCACTGTGCTCCTCGCTTGTCGTTTTTTTTGAATTTTGATAACCGTCTAGCAACTGCCCATTGGTACGGCGGCCGGAAAAACCTGTCGGCACGCCGACTCAGTTCGCTTTTTAAAATTTAAAGTAAAACTTCATCTTCCTACTTGCGTTCCTCTCCTCCCAGTTCCGAGAAATCCGCGATCGTCGTGAACTCCCGTAGGATTTCAGAGAGCAAGGCAAGACGGTTTTTCCGAACGGCCTCGTTCTCTGCCATCACCATGACCTGTTCAAAGAAATCGTCTACCGCTTTGCGGAGCCCCGCGATGACTTCAAGTGCTTCTTGATATTTTCCCGCACGCTTCTCTGCCTGCACTTTAGAGGCAGCCGCGCGGACTGCGGTGAATAGCTCGCGTTCTACTCCACTTTCGAGCAGTTCGGTCTGGATGGTCCGCGTTTCTTCTTTCTTGTAATTAGACTTCTCAAGAATATTCCGGATGCGCTTGAACGAGACGGCCAACGGCTCAAAGTTTTTCGACTTGCGGATAGCTTTGAGCGCGACGAGGCGTTTGTGCGCATCCACCAAATCATCGACCCCGGCGCGGAAGACGGCGTTCACTTCGTCATAGCTGAACTTCTCGCGCTCGCGAAGGACAAACTTTGCCCGGTCCAGGAGAAACTCAAGAACCTGCGTCTCCTGCTCGGGCGTGACTCCCCGCTTCGGAGGATTGGTCAGCAAAGCCTTGGCAGCTGCACCGACGGACAGCGACATCGAAACGGGGAGCTTTCGCTCCAGGATGATCTTCACGATTCCCAAAGCCGCGCGCCGCAAAGCATACGGATCACTGGACCCCGTGGGAACCAAACCGACTGCGAAGCAGCCAACGATGGAATCGAACTTGTCTCCCAGAGCGACGGCGCAGCCGGTGAGATTTCTTGGGATGGGATCTTCGAGCCCCACAGGACGATAGTGATCGTAAATCGCGTCAGCAACGTCGTCCGGTTCGCCTTGCGCACGTGCGTAGAGTCCACCGACGATTCCCTGCAACTCGGTAAACTCGCGAACCATCTCGGTAGCTAGATCACACTTCGACAGTTCCGCCGCACGGTCGGCATCCGCTACGTGTGCTTGCAGGAGGCCGCTGTTGAACCATTGCTCAGAGAGCCACCGCGCAATCGCACGGACGCGTTCCACTTTGTCGCGGTAACTCCCTAGCCGCGATTCGTAGGTAACGCGTTCGAGCTTCGGCAAATAGTCGGCCAGCCGACATTTCTGGTCCGACTCCCAAAAAAACTGCGCGTCGGCCAAGCGTGCTCGCAAAACACGTTCGTGCCCGGCGCGAACCAAACCCTTGGGATCTTTGGGAAGATTGATGACCGCCAAAAAATGCGGCGCGACTTCCCCGCCCCGCTTCTCGACGGCAAAATACTTTTGGTGCCCGCGCATGACGGTGATCAGAATCTCGTCCGGCAGCGCCAGGAACGCTGGATCGAAATCGCCTTCCAGCACACTCGGGCATTCGTTGAGATAGGTAACGAGCCTTAGAAGCTCCGCATCCTCGTGGATGCGATACCCTGCCCTCTTTGCGTGCGCCGCCAGCTCTTTCGAAATCTTCTCTCGGCGCTCTGTTGGCCGAACGATCACGCCATTCGCTTTCAGTTTCTTTTCATAGTCTGCGAAGTCCTTTACGCGGAGCGGGCCTTTGCCGAGAAACCTGTGACCGAGCGTCGTGTCACCCGCCGTAACGCCTGCGAAAGAAAACTTCAGCGGTTTGCCATTCACGACGGCGACGATCCAGCGGATAGGCCGAATGAATCGGGCGCCGTCAATTCCCGTCCAGGTCATCGACCGCGGCCAGGACAAGTCATGAATCACGCGCGGAAGCATTTCAGTCAGAATCTGTTCCGCCGAACGGCCGCGCTTAACTTGCTTCGCCGCCAGGTACTCGCCCTTGGGATTCTTCACGATGTACAGGTCCTTCAGAGAGAGCCCCTGCTTCTCGGCAAAGCTGAGGGCCGCGCGTGTCGGCTCGCCGACGGCATCGTAGGCCACCGACTTCGGTGGACCTGTCACTTCATTCACCACGTCCGCTTGTTTTTCGCGCAATCCGCGCACGTGGGCGACCAACCGTCGAGGCGCGCTGAATGTCTCTACGGTCACGCCATCCGAAAGATTTTCGGCGGCCAAAAGTTTTTCGAGATTCGCGCGCAGATCTTCTTCTGCTTTGGGCAACATGCCAGCCGGGATTTCTTCGCTTCCGACTTCAAGCAATACTTCAACTCTCTTCTCAGCGGCCCCTTCCTTGGATTCTCTGGACCGGTTCACGCGCGCACCTCGCGGCGCACGGTTGGCCCGCCAATTTGCTCCAGGTATGCCGCAGCGCCCCGGCAAGCCAGCGTACGAACACGCGCCATCAGCGCAGCGCGTTCCGTCGTGGAGATGACTCCCCGCGCATCCATCAAGTTAAAAAGGTTGGAGCATTTCAGGCAGTGGTCGTATGCCGGAAGAAGCGGATACCGCGCGCGATCCTTCCCTGCTGTCCCGGCAAATCCATCAATCAGTTCCTTGGCTTGCTTTTCGTGCAGCTCAAACTCAGCACGGATCGCTTTGGCGTCGCTGCGATTGAAGCTGTACTCCGAGAACTGCTGCTCCTCGGCCAAACGGATATCGCCGTAGGTCTTGTCCGCAGACCATCGAAGATCGTAGACGCTCTCCACGCCTTGGAGGAAGGCACAAATGCGCTCGAGCCCGTAAGTCAGTTCCACGGAGATCGGGTCAAGGTCGATCCCCCCGCTCTGCTGGAAGTAAGTGAACTGGGTGATTTCTAATCCGTCCAGCAGCACTTGCCAGCCGATGCCCCACGCTCCAAGCGTCGGCGATTCCCAGTTATCTTCCTCAAAGCGAATATCATGCACTTTCAAAGTGATCCCGACGGCGCCGAGGCTCTGAAGATAGAGGTCCTGCACGTCGGCAGGTGAAGGTTTCAGGATCACTTGAAATTGTGTGTGTTTGTAAAGCCGGTTGGGATTCTCACCATATCGTCCGTCGGCGGGCCGACGGCTGGGCTGCACATACGCCACACGATAACCGGCAGGTCCGAGCACGCGCAAAAATGTTTCCGGATGCATCGTACCCGCGCCCACTTCCACATCATAGGGCTGCTGCAGCACGCATCCCTGCTTCACCCAGAAGTGAGAGAGTTTCAAAACTAAATCTTGAAAGTTGAGGCCGGCAGATTTTTTCTCAAGTTTTACTTTAGCTGTCAAGTGGTCTCCAAAAGTCTTCGAGTGGCTAGCGGCTTCTCCGTGTGATGCTCGATCCAATTCAGAGAAGCCTCTCGCAGCTCCGCCGCAGGCAGTTGCGTCGCGGGCGGGAGCTCTATCTTATCGAGCTTCTCCCCCGCAAACCGTTCGGCAAGTTGCCGCGCCTCCAGATGCAATGGCTTCATGCCGCCACGCCGGCACTTCTCGCAAAGCAACCCCGCTTCCCAGGATGCATGAAACGCTGGCTGGGAACCAAACGGCGTGCTACAAGCGGCGCACTGGCCAAACTGCGGAAGCCATCCGCCCAGACGCACAGTCCAAAACGCAAAATAACTCAAGGGCAACTGCCACGCCCCTGTACGCTCAATCTCGCGAACCGTGAGCAAAAGAAGCCGGAACATGGACTCAGCCGTTTCATGCTCCGGGAGAACCTGCTCCGAAACTTCGCTGACAACTGCCAGGCCGGTGCTCAGCTCATAATCGCTTTGCGACTTATGAAAGGATTCCAGTAGTTCGCACTGCTGGATACGGACCAGATCCCGCGTCTCTTTTTCGATGTACCAGACCTGGACATGCGACAGAATCTCGAGCGTCGATCCGTACCGGTTCTTAATCCGCCGCGCGCCGGAAGCAACACCACGCATCCGTCCCGACGTCCGCCCGAAAAAACTCACCAGGCGGTCGGCCTCTCCCAGCGAAAAGGTCTTCAAGATAATGGCTTCCGTTTCCCTGGCAGGCATGAGCTGTCGGCGCGCCGACGCTTCGCCGGACACTGTGTAGAACTACGTCCGATCCCCGCGCACACGCAGAACTAATTTAATTACCACACACGCTCTCCTCACGCAATGCTTACGTAAGATTCCGCAGAAAAATGCGCCTTGCCCTTTCACAGAACCAGAGGAATAATCGGCCATCTCAAGCTGCACTTGATATGCGCCAATCAACAGCGCAGGCACTCGAAAAGACGCGCTGCCAGATTCTGTTAACTAGCCCATTCGCCGCGTTTTTATTATCGGACGCAAAGATCGCTCTCATCTCGCTTTGCATTTGTCCGCTCTTCCGATACCCTGCACCACTACCTTATGCGCTCCTCACGTTTCGACATCCTCGGGATCGGCGAGAACGCTACCGACACCGTTCTGCAACTCTCGCAGTTCCCCGCACTGGGATCCAAGTTGGAAATGCACGGCGCGCAAATCATGCTCGGCGGCCAAGTGGCCACCTCGCTGATTGCCTGCCAGCGTTGGGGGATGCGCACTCATTATGTCGGCGTCGTCGGCGAGGACTCCGCCGCCGAACTTCATCGTCGCGAACTCCGCCGCGCCGGGGTCCACAGTGATCTCGTCCAGGTTCCGCGAACGTTAAGCCAGATGTCGTTCATACTCATCGATACCAGTTCGGGAGAGCGCACGATTGTCTGGCGACGAGATCCTCGGTTAACCGTGCCGCCCGCGTTTCTGCAGAGAGGCTGGGTAACTTCGGCTCGCCTCTTGCACATTGACGGGCACGACCCGGCAACGACAAGCGTGGCCGCCTCATGGGCCCGTGCATCTGGAATCCCGGTTGTAGCTGACTTAGATCACATGACGCCGGGATTGCTGCGACTGCTCCCTTTTGTCGATTTCCCGGTCACCTCGAAAGAATTCCCTGTCGACGCAACGGGCGAGAAGAATCTCCTCAAAGCGCTACCGCGACTCCAGAGAAATTATGGCTCTCGGACCGTTTGCGCCACGATCGGGGTGGATGGCGCGCTCGCTTGGGATGGGTCCCGCTTCTGGTATGCTCCCTCATATAGGGTCCGCGTCGTGGACACCACGGGAGCCGGCGATCTTTTTCACGCCGCGTTTTCCTACGGGATCCTCCACGGATGGGACATGCAGCGGATTCTCGACTTCGCTTGCGCCGCCGCGGGTCTGAATTGCGAGACTTTGGGAGCGCGCGGCGGTATCAGCAACCTCTCCAAAGTGAAGGAACTGCAGCGCAAAGCGAGCCGCAACCGCGCGCGCTACTCGCAGACGCAGTTGGAGCGCGCTACAGCGGAAGCCCCGCGGAAGAAGCGCGGCTAGCATCCCGGATGCCGACCTCTACTCTAAAGACGGAGCCTGGAACCAAACACACTGGCGAAACTAGCGAATGTTCATCCCTCTCAAAGACCTGAACCCACGCCGGACCTATCCGGTCGTCAATACACTTCTCATTTTGTCGAACGTCATCGTGTTCCTCTACCAGATCACTCTGCCGCCGTACCAATACCAGGCCTTCGTGATGGCCAACGCCACCATCCCCTCCCACATCCGCGGCGCTCTCAGCGGCCACGGAAACCTCGAAGCCGCGTTTCTCCCCATTCTCACCAGTATGTTCTTGCACAGCGGCTTTATGCATATCGCAGGAAACATGCTCTTCCTCTGGATTTTCGGCGACAACGTCGAAGACTACTTCGGCCACTTCCCCTACCTCCTCTTCTATCTCGTTTGCGGCATTGGTTCTGGTCTCACACACATTATTTTTAATTACCACTCCTCCCTTCCCGCGCTCGGGGCCAGTGGCGCCATCTCCGGCGTAATGGGGGCTTACATCATTCTCTATCCGCGGGCGCGGGTGCTGACTCTGGTCTTTGTTTTCTTCATACCCATACCTGCCTTCATCATTTTGGGTTACTGGTTCCTGCTCCAGTTCCTGGCGGGAGTAAGCTCCGTAGCCGCGGCAGCCACTGGCGGCGTCGCCTGGTGGGCGCACATTGGGGGATTTCTGCTAGGAATGCTGATCACTGGCATGAGTCTAGGAGATCGAAAGCAGAGCGTGAACTATTCTTAGCCGATGGAGATGCGTGCGTTGGCAGCTGAAGTTTTGCTTTAGATATTCTTAGTGCGGCTTTCCAGCATAGTTTGCTAGCCAATCTCCAACTTCAACAGTTTGTTTAACTCCCCCGAGATCAGGTGTAACGAAGTTCTCGCGCAACGCAGCCTTCACAGCCTCGCGTAATACTTGAGCTTCCTGATTCCAGCCAAGAAAATCCAGCATCATTGCCGAAGCCAGCACCGAGCCGAACGGGTTCGCGATCCCCTTCCCGGTAATGTTCGGCGCAGACCCATGAACCGGTTCAAAAAGTGACGTCCTGCCGGGATGAATGTTTCCGGAAGGTGCCAGCCCAAGCCCCCCGGCAAGCTGCGCCCCTAGGTCGCTCACAATGTCCCCAAACAGATTGCAGGTCACAATCACGTCGAACTGAGACGGATCGCGCACAATCTCCATGGCCAAGGTGTCGATGTACAGGTGCCGCGACTCAATCTTGGGGTATTCCTGCCGGACCTCCTTGAACACCCGCTGCCAAAGATCATGCGCAAACGTCATAGCATTGGACTTGTCGCTCATACAAACGCGCTTCAGCCCATTCTGCCGTGCATAGTCGTACGCATACCGGATGATCCGCTCGACTCCTTTGCGCGAGTTCACGTCTTCCTGGACGGCAATCTCATCCGCCGTGCCCTTCTTGAAAAATCCTCCCACGCCGACATAAAGCCCCTCCGTATTCTCCCGGAAGACCATCAAGCGAATGTCTTTTTCGGTGCGATCGCGCAGCGGGGTCAGCCGCTCATGGAGAAGCTCGACGGGCCGCGCATTCACATAAAGGTCCAGCTTGAACCGCAACCCCAGCAAAATGTCGGCGGCGTGCTGGTTGGAAGGAACCCGCGGGTCGCCCAAAGCGCCAAAAAGTATCGCGTCAAACTCATCCCGCAGCATTTCTACTGCGCCCGCGGGCAACGTCACTCCTTCCTTCAAATACTTGTCGGCGCCCCAGTCAAATTCCACGAACTCCAATGGCCGCTTGGCCGGCGCTGTCACCGCCCGCAGTACCTTAACTGCCTCCGGCGTCACTTCCTTCCCAATCCCATCACCAGGAATCACAGCGATTCGCGCAGCTTCCCCGCNCCAACGCAAAGGAAGCTTGCCACCCGGATTCGTCGGTCTCGTCGTCATCCGAAGGACTCGGCCTCTCGGCGCTGAGCGTGTTGCTTCTCCCAGCGCACCTTTCGCGAGCAAGACTCGGCAACCTAACACGCCCCCAAAATCAGGTCAACGCAACGGGATGAGAGCTTACGCGACCAGGAAATACTCCATCACTGGAAGCCTGCGCGCGGCACTAACCGGCGACACCTTCTCTCCGATGCGGACCGCACCTTGACGGACGTAAAAGGGCTCCGTGTTCGGATCCGCCGTAAACACCAGCTTCTCGAACCCCAGTTTCCGGGCAACATCTACGGCATACTTCCAAAATTCCTTGCCGTACCCCTTCCCGATGTAGCGCGGCTCGATAAATAAGTCGTGTAATTCCACGGTATTGACATCAACAGAGATCAAGCTGCAAAACCCTAACGTCTCTCCTTCCATCTCGAGGATGTAAACGTGAAAATCGGGCAAGAATTTGCTGGCCTGGAATTCGAGCTCTTGTCGCGCGCTCTCCAGGAAGGAATCGTCATATCCCCAGTAAGCCTTCGACCGGACGGTGAGTTCAGTCAACAAACCGCCTTCTTCTGGCCGCGCTCGCCGAACATGTGGGACCAACACGATTTCTCCCTGAGCCATTATGCCTAATTACTCCGGATTTCAGTTTAGCAATGCCTGATCAAACCTCAGATCATGGAATCGTTCGTAAAGGAACACTCCGGCAACTTTACCTAGTGGACCTGCCGGACTCGGTCCAATACACCCCACCCAGCGCGAGCGCGCCGCCCAAGACTTGCGTCCAAGAGCCCTTTTCGCCCAAAGCCAGAATGCCGAGAATCGAGGCAAGGACTGGCAGCAGGTAGGTGAAGGCCCCCAACTGCGAAGCCTCAAGGTAGCGCAACAGCCAGTAATAGAGAACGTACGCGACCGCCGATCCGAACAGCCCCATATAGAAAATAGCCGCCCAAGCCTGCCACGGCACCGCGCGCCAATTACCTGCCGCACCCAGCGCCCATGCCTGATGGATGGCCAGCGGAAGCACCACCAGCGCGCCAGCAAAGTGGTTATACGCGGTCATCGTCAGTGCGTCGTACTCTCCGGCGACGCGCTTCCCGAGAACCGCATAGGTTGCAAAACCAATCGAACCAGTCATGGTGATCGCATCACCGAGCAATGACGGCGAATGCGTTGAGATCCCGCCTTCCGATGCCAACACCGCGATTCCCGTGAAGGCAATCGCCATCCCCACGGCCTTATGCCAAGTGGCCCGTTCAAGACGCAGCAGCACCGCAAGGATCAACGTGTAGATCGGCCCCATCCCGACAATGATCGCGGAATGGCTCACCGAGGTGTAGTGCAACCCCAGCGTGAAGCAGAATTGGTTCACGCTAACGCCGAAAAAGCCCAAGTAAAGAAACGTCCACACATCCCTCCTCGTAAATCCTTGCTTGCGGTCAGCAGTCCCTTCGGCAAAGGCGGACAGCCGCAGCCGCTTGAAGACCAGATAAAAAGGAATCATGACCACGCCCGCGGCACACACTCGGAAGGAAGCCATCGTCAACGGCGGGAACGAGCGCAAACCGATCTTCGCGGCAATAAAGTTGACCGCCCAAATGACGACGAT
>JGI12635J15846_10002912_pt1 | contig 14924 bp, 18 predicted proteins | sample BlaSpr_A8_OM2_M2_FD_15846 | JGI IMG/M metagenome (IMG submission 15846) | reverse complement strand
GCCGCCCGTGCCGATCGTTGTTGTCGCAGCTCCTGAGGCGTTGATTGATGTGGTTCCAACTTGTGTTAGGGCTGCAAGAGTGGTAAGCCCTGTTACGCCAAGAGTCCCGCTAAATGACCCGTTCGCAGCGGTCAAGTTGCCTGTCAATCCGGTCGTGCCCGTGACCGCCAGATTGCCATCAACCGTCGCATTTGTTCCGACTTCTAAAGTCGTCGTTGACATGATGCTTCCAGGAGCAACAAAGGCGCTGGGGATAGAAAGAGTGATCGTTCCAGGGGCATTGGTGCCAGCGGAGGTGATTTCACTAGTAGTCCCTGCAATGACGATGTTGCCTGCCGTAGGGGTGACGGTATTTGTCCCGTCAGATAAGGTGTTAAGCGCACCACTGTCTGTTCCTAGCTCTGTCCAGTTGGCAGAGAGGACGCCTTGAGAAACGGAATAAGAGGTGAGCGTGTATTCGATGTTGGCAGTCTGATCGATCCACCGCTTACCGACGGGGAAGGTTCCGTTGGCTGTATCTGTTTCGTTTGGCGTGCGGTTTTCTAGATGGGGCACTTCGACATTTTCGGGGCGGCTCCCAAAACTCTGTGTGTAAACAACTGCGCCTGGCTGGAAGGTCATAAAGGGTCTCCTTGCTATATAATTAAATATTTAGTTGATATATGGATTAAGGTAAACGGATTTTAAAAAAAAGATTTTAGGCGAGAGAAATATACGAACGTGTTATTCTGCTCTAGAGAAAAATAAGGAGAAAATGATGGAAGGATCTATCTCAATAATTCAATGGGCGCCATGGCTCATCGGATCTAGCGGACTAGTCGGGATTGCTCTTATTCTCTTTAAAATAGGGAAAGCTGTTGGAGCTATAAACGGAAGGTTTGATGTTATGGATCAAAGGTTTGATTCAGTAGATCGAAGATTCAATTCTATAGATCAAAGATTCAATTCTATAGAAAGACAAATTTCTGAAATAAAATCAGACGTCCGGTCAGTGAATGATCGCCTAACGCGCCTAGAGGTTAGATTCGAAGAAAGAACGCTTCGGGTGATTCACGTGGATAAAACGGGGACAGAGGAGAAGAAATAGTGGAATATTCAAATGAATTTATAGAAAAACTCGATGGATTTATTGCAGCGTGTGAATCAAACGAATCATTCATGAAAAAAAAGGACTCAAACGACGAACCCCCTCTTTCTAAAGAAGAAGAAGAGGCGCTAGACGCGTGGATTCTGGCTGGCGATCCGAAAGTGATGGAGTTTTTAACTAGATTTGTTAATAGCAATTTTATTTGATTTCTATATTTTGCATTTGCTTTTTTGTGGGCTCCGATTTATTTTTTAAAGCTTTGGAAACTTTTTTTGCCAATTGCACAGAATGGCTGACTATTTTAATAGGGTTGCCCTTTAAAATATTCCAAATAACTTTTGATCCTTTTACTAAAATGTCTGGGTCTTTGATTATTGAGGAAAGGGTTGGGGACTCTTCCACTTCGATCAATCGTTTTTCTAGATCGTTTTTTCTGACCAACTCGTCTAATGCCGCCAGATTTTCATCGCCTAAAGTTTCTCGAATATATGGTCTTCCATTTCTGTCGTTCAAAACATTTTTTATTTTATTAGCTCTAGTTGGAACATCCAACTGTCCTCCAAATAACAGGTCAACCCCCATAGTTCCAGCTATTTCTCTGTAGAGTTCATCTCCACCTTTGATCTGAGACAATTGTTTCTTTAGCTCGCGCAACCCCTGTATCGTCTTCAACTTTGAGGTGATTTGAGCTTCTCCTATATTTGCAAAAGATGGCGCTTTTTCAGCCGGCTCAGGTTGTGCCAAAGATTGAGCGTGGAGTTGATACATTTTTGGTCCTAAAGACTGTAAAATATCATCTGGGATAATTCCTGTTAATTTTGACATGTCTCTTTCAAATTTTATCGGATTAAATGACTTCGGCCTTAAAAGATAGGGCTCTAGTGTCTTTTCTAACATATTACGCCGAAGTAAATTAAGAAGATGCCTCCCTTTTACATCTTCTTCTAATATAGGAGCGATTATGTTAAATGTATCTGGACTTGTTGCTCTTTCATAGTTTTTTTGAGGAGTAGGCAATCTTTCGCTTCTGAATGGCAACACATTTGGGTTTTTAAATCTAATCGCCCAAGACTTAGTTCCCTCCCTAGCAAATTCTAAAGCAGCCATAGCCTCTTCAGATGAAGTTCGTATCAATTCTTGTTCTACTGCATCAATAAATTCGTTAATGCGATGGCCCTGCACTCCTCCAGAAAATCTATAATCATATCCAACCCGAGCTTGTTGGATTTCTTTTATTAAGTCTTCATTAGATATTTGAGAATAGTGAACTTTCTTTCCTCTTTTCCTTTCTAACTTGTCTAATAAGTCTTGAGCAAAATTCTGTAGTTTTGCCTCTCCGCCCGCAGCACGAGATGGAGCCTCTAAAGCTATTTCTCTAAGCTTCCCAACTAATAAGGGTCTAGGAAGGTTTACATCTGAAGCCAGGTCTTTTGCTCTTTTCCACCGCTGTGAAGTGTCTCTGTAAATTTGTTCCGACACTCTTTTAATGGCTCTATCTACTTCTTTGCCTATGAAATTTGGGTCGCTCACTCTAATTGGACTAATTTCCCGCAATTCTTCTTGCACCGGCTCTAGCATCCGGTCGATACTATTTGGAAGGATAGGAGGCTTCTTTTTATTTTCTTCTATATTGAGAGGAGATAAGGCCGTTTGAATATCTTGAGCGATTTCATAATCTGATTTTAAAAACTCTTGTGGGGCGGTAATCTTTTGTTCTTCGGGAGAATACTGGGGCTGCTGCTCTGGAATAACCCCTTCTTCGGGCGCTATTCTCTCGCCAAGCTCTTCTTCAAGAGGCATCGACGGTCCAGCTGGCCTGAAAATCCGCTGTTCGATTTCTTTTGTCTTTTCAGCCAAGGCCTGCACATCAGCTGGCATTATTTCTTGCGCGGATTCAATTGTCCTTCCATATTTTTGCTTGAGATAATTTTGAGTGGACTGCCAAAGTTTTTTTAAAACATCTTTTGGGGGAACGCCTTCTTTCTTGGCAATATTATTTACTGCCTTCCCGAAATCATAAGCTTTTTTCCCGCCAACCGCCGTCAAATGCAGTCCGCGCATTATGCCAGACAACGCCATCCATGTGGCGCCCTCTTCTATTACTTCCTCTACGGAAGGCAATTCTCCTGTTTGAGAAAGATGTGATGTGATTGTTAAAGCACCGCCCATCGTTCCCGTCGCAGTAAGCTCAGCTAATGATTTTAAGATTTTTGGGGCTACTTTAGAGGCAGCCGCAGCTCCTATTATAGGAGCAAAAGCCACCTCTACTGCTGCCGCAGTTGCGACCTCAGCCCCCACTTCTTTGGCTTGTTGTGGAGATAAAGAAGGCGCTCCTGCAGGGCCGCCAGATTGCATCTGCATGGATGCGGCCTCGCCGAGCTTCCCAGATGTAAAATAGTTCGTTACTCTTTGTCCCAGAGTTTGTGGCTTTTCTTCTTTTTCATGTAGATATGGCTTTTGGGCTTTGGAAATGTATTCTTCAAATGGATTAGAAGAAACAGTCGCCTCTCCACTTTTAGACTTTATATAATCTTCAAAAGGGTTTACCATGTATATCCCGCAGCCCTGGCTAACTCAGCCGCTTTTTCTGCATCAAATCCCGCCTCTTCTGAAAATTTTTTTATTGCTTCTTGAGTTAATTTTTTATTCTCTGTTTTAGGAAGGGAAGCCTCCATTTTATTTTGAACTTTAACCTCCCTATTAATCGCTTTATCTACAATCTCTTTAGGAGCATTGGGCGGAAGTCCCATGATTCTTCTTAACCCCTCTATGCGGGCTCTATTAATCTTAGCAGGCAGTTTAGAATTCGGGGCTAAATCATTTTTAACAGAATCCCACTTTTCTTTATTTATAACTCCCTTATTAAAGTGAGTATAAACTTTATCCGCTGCCCATAAACCAGTAGTATCAATCCCTTCCCTTATTTGTTTTATTTCAAGATCGCTTAAATTTTTGCCTGTTTTATCAGATTTTATTCCAAGCGCCCCGCGCTCTCCCTGAGCTTCCACTCCTCCAAATTTAGGATGAAGTCCTAGACGTCCAGAATATTTAATGTTGTCTTCGAGCCAATCTAAGGAATCAGTAATGCCTTTTTGCGCTTCTTGTTTTTCTTGTTTCTCTTTTCTAGCTTTATAAACATTAGGGAATTTATGTGCTAAATAGGCCTCTTGCATTTCGTTCGTCTGGCCTGTTGAGGTATTTGAAGTGCTCGGCTGTTCTTCCATCCCTCCAGAAAACATTTTTGAAAACTGTTCCATTTCTTGCTGAGATTTATATTTTTCCATCGCCATCTGCATGGACATTTCCTGGCCTCTAGAAAAAGCCTTATTAAAGTTCTCCCCGAACGCATTCGCTGCCAACTCCCCAAATCCAGGGATCTTTGGTAATACTTGAACCATATCTATTTCTCCTTATTATCCAGGCTTCCCAAAATAGGCGCCAGCAGCTGTCCCAGCAGCTCCTATGCCTGCAAGAGTTGCTTGTTTCCAGAATGGCGTTTCTTTAGGCACCATGAACTGCTCATAAGGCTTCTGGCCCAGCAGTTGTTGGCTCATATCCCATAACGATTTAATGGCATCTTGCTGAATCCCCATCCGCTGCGATTGCAGCTTTTCGAGGAACTCCATCCCTGCACCACTCTGTGCATTCTTAAATCCACTGCTACGCCTAGCGCCCGATCCCATTCCACTGAACCTGTTGGCGATATTAGCTTGCACATCCCCAAATTGACGCCAGGCGGGAGCTTCCAACTGCTCGAATTGACTCTGATCGCCTGATGCTAATTTCCCTAGAAAAGTGTCTGATCCCATCTGAGAGAATAGATTCTTAAAAAGCTTCGTCTGTTCTGGAGTAAACTGCGACATCTCGCCTTTGGCATAGCCTTTGATTGACTTTCCGGCATGGCTTCCCGCTGCATTTCTAAAACTCGCATTACCTGTCATACCAACTGACATAAGCACCTCTTCTTTTAATCCGGATCATACCAGGCTTGGATTTCATTGGCTAAAATAATATTTACGTAGTATAGGAAAGAAAAGTAGAGGACTTATGGCAAAGAAGAAGACAGAGATTTATCTTGAAGAAATGCGCGAGCAGATGCAGCATGAGTTTGGGCTATTGAAAGACCGGCTGGATCGGATCAATCGGAACCTGGACAAGTGGCATGAAAATGCCATTGATCTAGCGAAACTCATGAAGAGGCAGGAGGAGCTATTGAATAAGGTATCGAAGACTAGCGACTCTGTGGATGATTCGTTGGGCAACGTTTATCTAGCGATCCGTCAAAATGAATATTTACAGGCTTGGTATCCCGAACAGCATAATTTTCCGGCGATGAAAGTAGTCGGGAAACACCCGGCAAAGGAAGCAAGATGAAAGATGCAGAAAAAGAAGATGTTCAAGAATATGGCAAAACCTTTGTCTCGCGCCGCATGGTTCTTGAAAATGAAGATCTGATGCATTCATTATCGCAAATTATGGGCGAAGAGGTTTTGATCGACTGGATTTTGAAGGAAGGAAAGTGGGCAGAAAAATAGGATAATTAAAATTTTAATTTTATAAAATATATGCTTGATTGACATAATTGTCGTTATCAGACCCTAAATGAACTTAAATTTTTGGGAGGCAGCTGTGAAGGAGCTTTGCGCGTTTTTAGTTTTTTTACTAATTGTACTTGGTATTTTAGCCTTCGGGCTATTGTCATCATGCACGGCATATGTGGAAGAGGACACATCCGCTGTTAGAAAATTTGACATGCACATGGAAAGAAAACCTCTGCCATTTGAAGTGAAGGCAACTGTAAAAACAAAACCATACCATGCAGGAAGGATTAATGGACAAACAAATCAATAAGGTTAAAAAAGACGTCGAGAAAAATGATAAGAAGAAGGCTAAAAAGGATATTTCCAAATTGCTTAAGATGGATAAAAAATTTGATGCAAAGCTGGCTAAATGCGACCCTAAGGTGAAGAAATCATGACCGATTCACAAAATAGCAGCAGAAACAAAATGGAGACAACCGCGATCAAGGCGTATGTCAACATGCTGCTTTTCAAGAGAGAGCATTCCCCGTTCCTGTGTTTGAGATCCACTCCAGATCGATTGTCCCAGACGAAAGAGAAGGCGCCCCAGCTCCTACATTAAAGACGATGTTTGTCGGGGTGATGTAGAAAGAAATAAGTCCAGCTACAGCAACGCTCGTTCCAAAGAGAATCCCATACCAGTTCGTGCCATCGGTATAAACGCCTTTGCAGGCAGGAGAGAATTGATAGATACTCGTTACAACGATCCCATGAGCAATATTACCTGTCCCTGTGAATGTATAGATCTGCCTGAAGGATTCTTGTTTTTGATTCGTGAAAAACCATCCCTCACCCGTTACGGCGGGAACGTTGGCAGGGTAAATCCCAATCGATCGCTCGTTCACCTTCTGGGCAATGTCTACATAGCTGCGGTTCAATTCGACGATGAGAGGCTGCTCTCCCTCGGGGAAGTTGCGGCTAGTCCGCAGATAAGGCATTTGATTGACAACGTTAGAACTCATGCCAGAACCTGCGATGGGCTGACGTCCAGGATGAAGGAGTGCAGTTCGATTTCTGCGAACTGATTGTTAAAGGCGGGGTCGATCATTTGATCATGAGAAAGAGTAAATCCAATTTGCACGGTGTCTCCGATGAGAGAGGTGTTCATGCGGTGCCACATTTGCAGAGATCGCCCGGCTCCTGAATTTTGATCTAAAAACTGTTGCAGATTAGAATTGACCGATGTCAACCCAAGATTGGTGCTTTCTGGACAGGTGTAGAGGATGTCCGAATAGATTAAAGCGACGTTTTGTACATTAAGACTAGGGATGACAGGCCCGAAGTTAGAAGGGCCGCCCGCGTCTTGACTCAAGAAGATCTGTAGTTCGATCTGCCCATTATTCGTTCTTGTAAAGAGGTATTGCTGAGGGCCGATCCTCGTCTTTCTAGACATACTCCAGGCGAGAGGGAATTGTTTGGTTTTTATGAGCGGGATATACATCCTCTGGATGAGGCCTCCACCAAAATAGGTATACATGCCTGGTATAAATGTGCTCAGAATCTGGAAAGTGTTTTCCGTGGCAGAGCCCACTTGCCAGATTTTCCCATTCACTTGCGCCCCGACCGTCCCTAAGCATCCGCTGATGACAATGTAGTCCCCGTTATTTAAACCATGATCGGGAGAGGTGATGATGGACCCGCTAAAGCTCTGGATATAGAGGGAATTAGTTTCGTTCGTCGTTCCGTTGTCCTTGATAAGCACAAACCCTTGCTGATTGCCGGCAATTACCTGGGGCTGCAAGAGAGTAGAAGCCCCTGCATTCCATGGCACATTCCAGCTGTTCCATGTGCGATAGGGAATCGTTTGCCACGTATATCCCGTCGATTTCCTGAACTGTCCATAAGAAGTATAGGATTCATTGGCGATCCCCCATGAATTGTCTCTATAGTTGTATTGCAGGGTTTGATTAGGGAAATTGACATAGGAAGGGAATGCATTACTTTTATAGGTAAAATAGACCCATTCGTTGATAAAGTCCCGCTGCGCTGTGATCTGTTGCGCTCCATTGTTCAATAGATTAAATTGGAAGACCTGATCGGGGATCTCCAAGTCTATCCTTTGCGACGCCACTTGAGAAGTAATAGTGATGCCCTGATTGCCAACAGTATAAACCCCCCTGTCCAGAGTGATAGAAGAAAAACTCGAAATACAGCCATACTCTGAATTGATTGTGAAAAAGTTAAAAGGAATTAAATCGAGCCCTGTAAAGACGAACCGAGACTGTTTGTTGCTGAAACTGACGATCAACACGTCTTCGTTGGGAGATACGCTAGTAATTGGCTGAGGCACGCCGGCTGTGATATCGCCTCCAAATCCTGTCACATCTGAAAAATAAGCGCTTGCTGCTGCTCCTTGATTGATGGGGGTCAAGATGGGATTATAGACGGTTTTTGGCGACGTAAGCGCAGCGAGAGACCCTGCAAAAGAAGCAGTATAATAAGGCGTTCCGTTCTGACTAAAGATCACCGTGTCTTGCAGATAAATTTGAGAGTTGGCTGTGGATGTTTGAATCACTGGGCCAAAAAATAGCAGCCGATCTTTAAAGCCCAAAATCATCTGGGCCCCCACCAGGTAATATTGTCCTGCTGGAGAGTCGTCTATGGAAAAAACGCTGCCAACCGAAAGAGGGGGAGCGAAGTTCACCCATCCTTTATGTCCATTGAGGACAGGAGCGGTGACGCTTCCATTGGTTGGGTCTCCATCATACCAGCGAATACAATCTTTCGTGGTGTCGGAGCGATTGGTGAGATATTGGACGATGCCTGGAGTGTAGGTATCTGTTGCAAGATTGGCATAAGGGAGCTTGATCTCAACGGTAAGAGAAGCAAATGTCCCGCTTGTAGAAATGACATACCCCGATTGAAAGTTAAGCGTGGCTGCATTGGCAGCACTGCTTGCACCGAATTCATTCAAAAAGACAAAGTCCCCCACCACAAGAGGACAGTTTGTGATCACAAGGGTCAGCGTCGTCGCTGTTTGGGCAGAGAAGCTAATAGAAGCCTCGGGAGCATATTGCATCCCGATATTTGTCGTGGTAAAAGGAGCTGTCACGCCATTTGTAACCCAAAAAGCCCCTTCGTAATTCGTGGACCAATATTGTTGATAATCTTGCCCATTCCAAGAAGTAGGCGTTACAACTGTTTTTGCAAGATAACTAGGATAATTGTAAGGGAAAATGGCGGCTGGGTTTTTATAGAAGCTCACATCGTAGATGTTGTAGGGAGAAGAGGTGAGAATGTTGTAGGAATAGGTGGGATCAAAGGCTAACGTTCCTGGGAAATTATTGGCTCCCATGACGAGATCTTCCAATCCCAAAACAGGAAGATCGGGATAGTATCTAAAAACAGCCGTGACTGTACTTCCTGCTTGAGCAGGGATCAGAATTGCCCCTGTCGCATAATCAATTGTATTGGGACCGCCTGTCCCTGTGGGGGTCAGATAGCCGTCCATGGTGGGATCGGTATAGGTAACCGGGCCTGTGGAACCGACAATGGTCACGCTGCCAGGGATGATGTTTCCATTCGCTTGCAATGCGACAGACGTAGGAGGCATCGTCGCATTTAAATAAGGGCCTGTAAGAAGGTTTCCATTGCCAGATCCATCCAAAGTAATTTTGTAAGGAGGAGAAGGCCCCGTATAAGGCTGCAATGTGGAATTGAAGTATCTCTCGAGACGATTAAGGGCTGTCGTGCCACGTTTTCTTTTAACACGACCGCGCCATTGATAGGCATTGATTAGGATAGGGAAGGAATCATTGTCGATAAAAAAAGGCTCTTGATCTGTCCTTATCCCCTGCTGAACAGGGCCGACAATGATTTTCTCGCCCATCTCATATCACCATGAATCCGAAGAACATATTGTTTACCCCGCTAGTTTGTCCGCTCAATGTGATGCTGGTCGTTGTTCTGGTAATAGTCCTTGGGATAGCGCTTTCCACGTCAAAAAATAAATAATACGTGGCGTATGGAAGAGCGGCAGCGAAGGTGATGACTATTTGGGAAGTGCCAGCGGATGGAGCCGTTTGAACGATGCCGTTCATTGAAGCGATATTTACAGAGAGCGTATTGAGAATGGGAGTAATATTCCCAGGAGCCGTTAGACTCTGAAAAGCCGTCATGCACTTAACGAACGGCAAGTACCCGTTGATTTGCGCTCCAGAAGAGGGCTTGGCTGCTGTGTAGGTTTCCAAGTATGTCGTCGCATTCCCGAATGATTTGGAATAAAGTTGTGTCTGATTGGCATTGAGTGCTGGATCGCTGCCTGGCACTGTGAAAGTAACGCTCACATGAGTCCCATTCGGGAATTCATCATCGTTAAAGGTGATATGATCGACGCCCCAAATCTGCGCATTGGCATCATTATTCACCTGCATGAGAGGCTGGTCATCCGAGGGATCATTAGGCCCATTAGGAATGCCTAGAGTATAAGTAATCGTCATGTTGAACCCTGACCTATGTTGTTGTAGTTGCTTTGTCCTTGAAGATCCGAGAAGATCGTCGGCGTTCTTGTGCTCGTAAATTGCCGCTGGCTTCTTTTCCAAACCAACGTCTCTTGTTCTTTGAAGAGAGGCTCATAGAACATGAACTGTTCATTGTCGCCCGTATCCGCTAGGATCTTCCTTGCAGCGCCTCTAGCGATATACTCTGCCATATAGCCAAACGGGATCGCTGCGGTTGTATTTAAGAAGGCGCAAGGGCTCAAATAGGCGTCCAACTCGATGAGATAAGAAATGTCTGGAGGAGGTCTGACTTCTAGAATGTTGTTATAGAACAAAATGGCACGAGGAAGCCCTTGTTGATAGAAATAGCATTGTGCTTGGATATTGTTCCCAGGAGGAATGACAGTTGGGAAAATCACATTGGCAACGCCCGTGTTATAGTTCACGGTGTTTAACATTGTGGTATAGCCACCAGCAAGACCAGCATTGCCAAAAGGAGCTAGGCCTGGGGTCATCAGAAGGCCGTAGGTATCGCCTCCCGTGTCCCCCGCAAGGAATTGCCCGCTGTCCGCAACCGTGACGTTTTTCCCATTGTTATCTGTAGAAATGAAGTAAACGGCGGAATAAACGGAGGTAACTGGGATAGTTGTTTGAAAGGTATTCGTGTAGATCGGATCGGTGTTAGAGCCATATTGCACGATCCCCGACATATCGATATGTCCAGGAAGCGCAGGGAAATAAGGCAGCGTGATGATATAAGGTTCATTTGTCGGTTGTCCTGTTCCTATCGCTGCGGGATTGAGAGATTGCAGATAATTGGGCCATAGATTGTAGAACGTGTTTCTTTCTGTGTAGAAAGGCATCTGGATGCCATTGACGAAAGCGGGCGTCGTGAATCCTTGATAAAGGGGATAAAGCCCTATCATTTGATTGCCAGGCTCCGTCTGCACGCTATAGAGGGGCATGTTGTACTGAGTGAAGCCAGGCGTCGTTTGGAACTGATACTTCGTCTTGAGATCAAAGAGTTGGATGCGGGCGTCCACATCCATCAGCCAGAAACGGTTAATGTAATCGATGATTAGATTGTCCGTGATCTGGGCATTGGAAGGAGTTTTGATGATCCTTCGGACGTAGGTGATGATGTCCTGAAGAAGATTAATAAATTACCTCGTTTCTCCCATATCTTTTGATCCCTAGCCATTTGCGAATATTTCGAGTGCGGCAATCGCACCAGTATTTCCCTTCCCAATGGCCGCAATCTGCTCGGTGTTTTGTCAGCTTTTTCTTAGGAAGCTGCCTCAAAACCCGCTAGCCCCCATAAAAATCGACTTCTTCTCTGAAACCGGATAAGCGTCGAGTCTCTGTATGGTTTTATCTACGGACATTGATCCGTGATAGATCACCCCGCTTCCCTGCTCTCTAACTGTGTCTGACATGAAAAAGCGGTGATACACAGCCCCTTTGATCCGCTCGGCGAGATATCTAGGCCCAAAGACAGGTATATTGACAGGAACTTCCCACCATTCCGCAGCAATCCCGCCATAAGGTTTTGTCCAAAGCTCGATCGATTCGCCGACGATTTCCTTATTTTCTGCGATGAATTGGACGTATTGCTTATCTGCTTCCCAATCCTTGCGGAATGCCTCATTGAACTTGTCTTTTCCCATGATCGAGCGCTTAGGCGTCAGATAGACCGCATTGACCTTGGCGGCCATCTCTTTCATGGAGAGTTTGGTCTGAGGCTCAGACTCTTCCTTAGGGGCGGCAGCCACCTTGTCTAAGGTCATTTCCTTGATGCTTTCTTCCGTCTTCTGAAGTTGATCGGCGACTTTTTCTAATTCTTTCTTTGCGTTGATAGGTTCTTTTTCTGTCATGATGTCCTCGCATTTGATGTAGTACTAAACTTTTTAATACATGTATTTAAGAGGGAAATCAATAAAGATTTTTTAGGAGGGAGAAATATTGATGAAGCTGCCAGGGATAGACGTCCCCGTATTGGATCTTCCAGAGGAATTCGTTGTGCCGTTGTTTATATCTCCTATAGCTAGGATTTGAGGCTGAGTGGTGTTGGAAGTTGGATTGGCTGTAAAGACGTCAAAATTCTGGGAATAGATGCTTAAAACGACTTGATTGGCGGCAGGGATCGATAGGACATAGCCCGTCTGTTCGTTTAGCTGCCTGCATCCGTACATTTGAGGGATAATCAATCGAACCAACTGCCCGATCACATAGTTATGATTGACCGTTGTAGTCACGGTTGTTGTCTGTCCCAAACCAATTGCCGAGATATTGAACCAATTGGGCGCATAGTATTGCGGATTAATCGGCGGGTTGCTTTCTGGCGGGACAGGCCCGATAATAAAACTCATAGATTCCTAAAATAAAGGGGGCATTTCTGCCCCCAGGTTATCAACCAAANGTCGCATTCCAGTAGATAACGTTTCCGTTGGCGCCTACCAGAGAAGAAGAAGCGTCTGATACAGCCGCTCCCACTCCAACGATAAAGCCTTGGGATGTGTTATTTACGAAAGCTCCATTGATTGCAGGGCCGTTGATGGTATTGAAACCATTGACGACAGGAGGAGGATACAGCTGAGATCCGCTAGAAATAGCGGTTCCGCCCGTATTCACATCGCCCACTGCAATCATCTGCGGGAATGTCACCCCTACCATCTGAGCAACCGTTAGGTTGGTATTGAAGGCGGTATATCCCGTAGAATTGATACTCACAACCACAGTCGTCGAGTTCGTTACCGAGACAACGTATCCATAGATCGGAGATCCAGGGATTTGGTTGTCTGGCAGAGAATTCAACTGAGTAGTTCCCCATTGCTGAGGAATTCTAAACGCCACTTCACTGCCCACAAGCAAGTTGTGAGGAGTTGTGGTGACGATAGTGGTCGTGGTACCGGTTGTGATCGCTTCGATGAAAGACACGCCAGGAGCGTACAGGAAAGGATAAAGCACCTTTTTCACTGTGGCGCCGGCTGGAGATGCCGACAAAGCGGTATAGTTAGAGCCTGCTCCAGGCCATACTACAGAGAAGTGATTGGCATCGCCAACAGCACTAATCACGAAAGGTATACCGGAAATTTGAGGCATACCAGTTGTAGAGGATTGGAAGAGTCCTTGAAATACCACGATGTCGCCTACGGAATAACCGTGGGCAGTCACGTTGAAGACGATCGGGTTAGCGGCCGTCGCACCAATGATTTGTTGCGAAGGACCATATTGTAATGAAAGTCCTGCTGAGAACGTGCTGATCCCATTGCTTGTGACAACGCCAGTTGTCAAAACGGGAGTTACGTTAAACAGGTCTACCGCTGCAAATCCTTGACCCATCAAAGCGTTCCAATAAGCTTTTGGAATGCCATGGTTGGCGGGAGTTGCAAAGGCTGAATAGTTATATAACCATACCTGATTCGGCTGAAACGGCAGGTTGATATATTGTGTTCCACCCGTAGAGGTGAAAACTCCGGACGCTTGTCTTTGATATTCAGTCATAAGTCCCTCCTTTAAGGTCCAGCGCTAGACGAGAGTCTAGTGCTTAGAAGGTTACGAATGCCTGTATCTTGGGTGATCGCTTGCGCTTGAGCAAACTTCACCGCCAGAGTGGCGTTTTGGGCTAACATGCCGGAATAGTAAGGATCGCGATAAATCAAGTTCATGGAATATCCATCTTGATTTATGTGCGTGATCGCTTGCTTGCCTAATACAGTGTTGTAATAGACATCGCCGCCGTTTTTGGACGTTCCACGTGAAACAGGCGCCTCAGAACTGGTTAGTATTCGGATATTGAATACGTTTCCATACTCGGAAGGCAGCGCTGACGTGTTGGTAGGATAGTCCCATTGGTTCTTGAATCCAGATCCAACAAGGCTATCAAAATCCGTTTGCAGCTCAGTCGAACTCAACATGAAATATGATGAGCGGACTGGGCCAGTCAATCTGTTACTTTTGTGACCAACCTTCCGGAATTTCCAGATAATTGGCGGGGACTTTCTCTACTTATCCCTCTCTATGTTTCCATAGAGTTCAGAGCACCGCATCTCTCTTTCTGTTATTAGACCAAATTTGCAATTAGATCCATATTCAGAAGAAGAGTCTTCTCGCTTGCTACGTTCACGGTCCGATTTTTCAATCGGTTCCGCCTTGTTGTCGCCGTCAATATCCTTATCTCTCCACAAAGAACCGCCAGAATTGCGGAATTGCCGCGCTTCTATCATCTTTCGGTCCACTTCGTTGAGATCTAAGTTATCATGCATAAATTGCCTAGTGCGCCAAGTACCATTGTGTTTGTCTAGTACCGCCATACAGAGGTCGCAGAATTTATAAAATTCGCAAGCCTCTATCACCACGGTAAATTCGCCTCTATCGCACTGACATTTATCACATGTTAAATTCATATTACGCTGCGAGTTCCAAGTCAATCAGAGAAGATTTTACTTCGGCACACATTTTACCGAATCTGTCCATACCTTCGATACCAGACATGAACTTGTACGCATTGTTCGTGTCTAATGTCGTGGCGACTAAGCTAAAATCAGATACCCCAAGGTTAGTTGGGTTATCTCCATTGCTTCCGCCTCCAGCATAAATTTGGCTAGCAGCAGAAAGAATGTAATCGCGGAGGATCAAATCCTCTGCTTGACGCATCGCAACTGCAAGCCTCTCGGAGACCCAGGCGAGAACGCCCTCTTGGTCTTGCAAGATAACTTGTTCGTTGATGATACAGCCAGTTCCAAAAAACGCCATCTGCGCGTCTATAATATCGCGCTGTGGCACCTGCGCTGGGGGATCAATCCCCGAGTTCCCCAA
>JGI12635J15846_10002909_pt1 | contig 14934 bp, 11 predicted proteins | sample BlaSpr_A8_OM2_M2_FD_15846 | JGI IMG/M metagenome (IMG submission 15846) | reverse complement strand
ATGATCGCTTCGGCGGCATCGCGCCAGTGGTCTTCACGCAGCGCGGCTACACAGGCGGGCAGCGCCGCGGCGATACGTTCCACAGGCAGCGCTTCCATGATCACGCCGGTGGAGAAGGGAAGCACCTGTTCGGCTTTGACTCCCAGCAGCGTCGCCAGCTCGCCACAGATTTTGCGGGCATCCCGCAGGCCAGCCTCCCCCGTACCGGCGTTGGCGTTTCCGGTATTCACGACCAGCGAGCGAACACCGCCGCCACTGTCCAGATGCTCCTTGCACAACAGCACGGGTGCGGCGCAAAAGCGGTTGCGCGTAAACACCCCGGCCACCTGGCTGCCCTCGGCAAGGACCATCACCAGCAAGTCCTTTTTGCCCGGCTTCTTGATGCCTGCCTGGGCAATACCCAATGTGAGCCCCGCAACAGGGCGGAGCTGCTCGGTGGCGGGAGCGCGAAGATTGACTGGCATAGGCGAAAGCGAGGTGCAGGTGGGCGCTAGCGAAGCGGCTGCCATTCTACGCCGTTATCCGCGGGTCGAGTAATACGCCCGGCCGCCATCACCGGGAGAAGACGCCGCGAGGCGGGCGGTGATTCGTGCCCGGTCGCTGTTCGGACCGGGTGCAGTGCCGAGCGCAGCGATCCCGCGCGCCGTGCTACCACAAGCAGATTTCCCGATCGCGGATGCGCTCGGTCCATGCGCCGAGCGTGGAAGGGGTCCTGCCGAGCCATCCTATCGCCTTTTCCGCGGCGCCGGGGAGCGGGGGCTGAGGTGACGATACCCGGCTTCCGCCGAAAAAACAGACGTCTGACCACTGGGCTGCCCGTAGTCACACTAGGTCAGTTTGCCGTGGCACTGCTTGTACTTCTTTCCGGACCCACAGGGACAGGGGTCGTTACGACCGATTTTGCCGCCGCTACGTACAAAGGGTCGGACGACGGGGGCAGGGCGTTCCGCGACTGCCACATCATCGTCGCTTTCCTGCGCCGCCGCACCGCTGGCACCACTGTAGTCGGGGTGCTGATACTGTGCGTTCTTCGGCACCGCCTCCTGAGTCTCGATTTCCTCGGCGACTTCCTGCATTTCCGCTTCGGTACGGACCTGGACGGAAGTCAGTACCGTTGTTACGTCGCGCTTAATGCGTTCCAGCATCGTACCAAACAGCTCGAAGGCCTCACGCTTATATTCCTGCTTCGGATTTTTCTGCGCGTAGCCGCGCAAATGGATCCCCTGGCGCAGGTGATCGAGCGCAGCCAGGTGCTCGCGCCAGTGGTTGTCCACGCTCTGCAACATGATGGCCCGCTCGTAGTGATGGAGGACGTCCTTGTCTACGCTCTCAAACTTCTTCTCGTAAGCGGCGTTGGCTCTGTCCACGACGCGCCCGCGCAGGATTTCGGCATGCAGATCGGGCTCCTCCTTCAGCCACTCTTGAATGGAAATCTGCAGCCGAAAGTCGGACGCTAGCGCCTTTTCCAGACCGGGCAAGTCCCATTGTTCCTCCATGCTTTCCAGTGGAACGAACTGTGTGACCACGCCGGCGAGCACGTCCTCGCGCATGGCACGGATGGTTTCGGAGATGTCCTGAGATTCGAGCAGCTCGTTGCGCTGCTGGTAGATCACGCGCCGCTGGTCGTTTGCGACATCATCGTATTCGAGCAATTGCTTGCGGATATCGAAGTTTCGCGCCTCGACCTTCCGCTGGGCATTCTCGATCACCCGACTGAGCAATGGCGACTCGATGGCCTCACCCTCGGGCATCTTGAGCCGCTGCATCAACGCGGCGATGCGCTCGGAGGCGAATATCCTAAGCAGCGGATCTTCCAAGGAGAGAAAGAAACGGCTCGAGCCCGGATCGCCTTGGCGTCCGGCACGGCCGCGCAACTGGTTATCGATGCGTCGCGATTCGTGACGTTCGGAGCCAACAATGTGCAAACCGCCGCTCGCCAGGACTGCATCATGCAACTGCTGCCATTCGGCGCGAATTTCCGCCGCTCTCGCTTGTCTTTGCGGATCACCCAAGATCTCATCGGCCATGACACGCAAGATTTCCGGTTCAGGATTGCCGCCCAGCACGATGTCCGTACCCCGACCCGCCATGTTGGTGGCGATGGTAATGACTTTCGGTCGCCCGGCCTGGATAACGATCTCGGCTTCACGCGCATGCTGTTTGGCATTCAGCACCTGGTGCGGAAGCTTTTCCTTGTCCAGCATGCCTGAGAGCAGTTCTGAATTTTCGATCGACGTCGTGCCCACCAGCACCGGCTGGCCCCGATCGTAGCAGGCCTTGATTTCGCTGATCATCGCCTGATACTTTTCGCGCGCTGTCTGATAGACCTGGTCGTTGGTATCCTTACGAATCATTTCCCTGTGGGTCGGGATGAGTACCGTTTCAAGATTGTAGATTTGCTGAAATTCGTAGGCCTCCGTGTCTGCGGTGCCAGTCATTCCGGCAAGTTTGTGGTACATGCGGAAGTAATTCTGAAAGGTAATCGAGGCGAGCGTCTGCGACTCGTTCTGGATCTTCACACCCTCCTTTGCCTCGACCGCCTGGTGCAGTCCGTCGGACCAGCGCCGACCGACCATCATGCGGCCGGTAAATTCATCGACGATGATGACCTCGCCGTTCTGCACCACATAGTGCTGGTCGCGATGATAAAGCGCGTTGGCGCGGATGGCCGCATACAGGTGATGCACCAGGAGAATATTGGACGGATCGTAGAGGCTCGAATCTTCCGCAAGGAGTCCCGCTTGGACTAACAGTTGTTCCGCATGCTCGTGTCCTGCCTCGGAAAGCAAAACCTGGTGCTGCTTCAGGTCAACCCAATAGTCACCCGGCCCCTCCTCTGCCTCCTGCTTGGTCAAGCGCGGAGCGAGCAGGTTGACCTTCCGATAGAGCTCGGTATTGTCCTCCGCCTGCCCGGAGATGATGAGCGGCGTACGCGCCTCGTCGATAAGGATGGAGTCCACTTCATCGACGATCGCGAAATTGAGCCCGCGCTGCACCCGCTCGGCCACTTGCGTGACCATGTTGTCGCGCAAATAGTCGAACCCGAATTCGTTGTTGGTTCCGTAAGTGATGTCGGCCGCGTAAGCGACTTGCTTTTCCGCGTGCGGCATCTGCGACAGGTTTACGCCGACCGTCAAACCGAGAAACGTGTGTACGCGCCCCATCCACTCCGAGTCGCGTTTGGCGAGGTAGTCGTTCACGGTGACGACATGCACGCTTTTTCCGGATAAAGCGTTGAGATACGACGGGAGGGTGGCTACCAGCGTCTTGCCTTCGCCGGTGCGCATTTCCGCTATCTTCCCTTGGTGTAGTGCGATGCCCCCGATCAGCTGCACGTCGAAGTGGCGCATGCCGAGTACACGCTTGCTCGCTTCCCGCACTAACGCGAAGGCTTCCGGGAGAACCATGTCGATCGCTTCGCCATCGACCAGGCGAGCCTTGAACTCATCGGTCTTGGCGCGCATTTCCGCATCGGTGAGGGCCTGAACTCGTGGTTCGAACGCGTTGATCGCCGCAACTTGTTTGCGGTACTGCTTGAGCAGACGCTCATTTCGGCTGCCGAATATCTTCTTGAGAGCTGTCGCTAACATTATCAGTGGTAACCGTCGAGGTGTTTCGATCGAAAGAGCATTGGGGCGTTTGCCGAAATCGCAAGGATCATGCTGACAAGCACAGCCTGGATTGACAAAAGCCGGCTTGCGCCGGCTTCCCACTTGCTACCGTCCGCCTCAATCGCTGCTGGCGTCGGCAATGACCAACAGAAGCTATCCCCGCAAGGACAGGAAGTTTTTCGGATTCAGCGCCGTACCTTGGTTGCGTACCTCGAAGTGCAGGTGGGCGCCCGTAGAGCGGCCGGTGCTACCGACCGCGCCGATGTTCTGGCCCCGGAGCACCACGTCACCAATATTTACCGACCTACTGGACAGGTGCGCGTAACGCGAAGTCAGACCATTGCCGTGGTCGATCTCTACCATATTACCATACTCGGCATGGCGCTCGCTCGCGATCACCACTCCGCCTGCGGCGGCGGCGACCGGCGTGCCAGTCGGGGCAACGAAGTCCACGCCTTCGTGAAAAGTATTGCGGCCTGTGAATGGATCGATCCGATAACCAAAGTTCGAAGAGTAGTAACCTACGGACACTGGGAGCACCGTGGGAATCGCCTGCTTTTTTAGGCGCTCATCCATCAGCAAGGAGTCGAGTATGCCTAATTTGTCACTGCGGTCATCCAGCCAGCGGGACGTGTCGCTCAGCGACTTGCCAAACTCCGCCGGTGACATGTCGCTCATCGGCAGCGATGTGGGAAGCGCACCGCCGCGGCCGGGAGGTTCAGTGAAGTCGAATTCCTGGGCTTTCACCCCCACCTCCCTCACCAGTCGCGCCCCGAAAGCGTCGAGGCGCATCAGGCGCGCCTGCATTTCTCCCAATTTAGCAGCGAACGCATTGATATTATCGCGCATGAGGCTTTCTTTCTTGGCGGCCTCTTGGCGATAAAGCGACGAACTGATGGATTCAAGATGGGGAAACTTCACATCGACTGCATAGCGCAGCGTGAACGAATAAAGCACGCTGCCCAAGGCGAGAAGGAGAACGAAGGCCGCGACCGCCAGCAGCAACAACTGACTCTGGCCAACTGCGATAACTCGGCCTTTTGCCAAGTTGTCGGAGACTAGAATAATATTCATCGGTTTGTTCCCCCTGAAAAGACGGTCTTGGCTACCAGGCTTTCTCAGTTTCTAAAAGAAGCTCCCAGCTTAAGGCCATTCGTCGGACGGCTCGAACGCATCGGCCAACTCCAACGCATCTACAACAAAACCGTTCCTCCGGTGCTGGCGCAAACCAGTCGAGTCGGCAGTATAGAAGGCACTACGCTGATTATTATTGCTTTTAGTGGGACCGTTGCAGCGGGGTTAAAGCAACGGTTACCTAGCCTACTGCTTCAAATGCAAGCTAATGAGCCGCAGGTTACTGCAATTCGGGTTGACGTGCAACTCGAGTTGACGAGCGTGAATAGGCCTAAAAAACCGGGACTTATATTATCATCCGTGGCGCTTCATAGCCTTGCTACGCTACACGCGGCGCTACCCGATTCGGCGCTAAGGGTGGCTTTGGAACGCCTATTGCGCCATGGTGGAAGGCAGGACAGGGACTAGATCAGCCGCTCGATAAAGAGCAAAACGACGATGACCGCTAAGACGACGGTCATGAGACGCAGCAACTGCCAGGCGAGCCGAAGGTAACGTCGATCCTTCGTGAAGAAGAAGGCGCCGAACGATCCCCCCATGAGCACGACACCGAGCACGAGGACTAGCCGGATAACTAGCATGGGGCTCGGACAAACTGCTAAACGGGGTTCAGGCCGTTTGAATCCGAGGTTGGGCAAACGCCGCCGGCAAGCCTTCGAACTTGTCAAAGGTCACATATTCCCAGGCTGACTGGTCCTCGAGTAACGCCCGCAATAGCTGGTTGTTCAGGGCGTGTCCGGACTTATAGGCGACAATCGCCCCGATCAGCGGGTGCCCGAGCAAGTACATGTCCCCGACCGCATCGAGAATCTTGTGCTTTACGAATTCGTCCTCGTAGCGCAGCCCGTCCTGATTTAACACCCTGAATTCGTCGATGACGATCGCATTGTCGAGACTGCCCCCCATACCCAACCCTTGCGAGCGCATCGTCTCCACTTCGCTGGTGAAGCCGAAAGTGCGGGCGCGCGCCACTTCCCTGATATAGGACGTTTCGGCGAAATCGACGATCGCGCTCGGGTTCGTGTTCCCAATCACCGGGTGATCAAAGGAGATCGTAAAGGTGATCTTGTAACCATTGAACGGCTCGATGCGCGTCCATTTATCGTCCTGCTCAACCTTCACCGGTTTCTTTATGCGAATGTATTTCTTGGCCGCCGGCTGCTCTACGATACCCGCGGATTGCAGGAGAAATACGAACGTCCCGGCGCTGCCGTCCATGATCGGAACTTCCGCCGCGCTCACCTCCACGCAGGCATTGTCGATCCCCAATCCGGCAAAGGCCGACATCAGATGCTCGATCGTAGCGACCCGTGCGCCATTGGCTTCGATGGTCGTCGATAGCCGCGTGTCGTTGACGTTGAGCGCGTGGGCGCGCACGCACGGAGCGCCGGGCAGGTCGGTCCGGCAAAACACGACGCCGGTGTCAGCTTGCGCCGGACGCAGCACTAACTCGACTTTCTGGCCGGTATGCAGCCCAACACCCGTGGCCCGGACCACCGTTTTCAATGTGCGTTGCTTGAGCATGTCCTTTTTACGCGCTTGCGATCCCTACCTGACTCCGGCATTTTATCACTTCGAGAGTTCCCTCCGAACAAGTTCCGCCGTTCCTAAAACCCTGTACAACCGTCTCAGCTGAAGCGAGACCGTGTATGGACGCAGGCGCCGAACGGTTTTGCCTGCGATTGCACGAGGGCGGTACCCGTGGCGATTGGCTCAGCGGGAACAGGCAAGCGCCCCGTCTTCCACATCCGCCATGCAGTTTGGCACGAGAGGCCTTGCGCTTTGCCCAATTGCCGAGTTTCATGCCTGATGATTTCTGCTGGTCATATATTGTTGTGACGCCTATGGCCGACTATGGTTGACACGATTTAGCGATATTTTGTGGAACAGATGGAAACCCCACCGGTCATCGGGCCACTTCCTGGACGCTAACTGCGAATTTCGGGCGTACCGCTACCCCGCCAACGGGTGATCCTCCCGCAGTTCCGGTCGTCGAGCTGCGCTCGTGGTCAGTCCGCTTGCTTGCGTAAGAACGCCGGGATATCGAGAATCTCCACCCCCGACTGGCGCATCGCTTCGACGGTGGCATCGCGGCGCCGCCGCATGACCGCCGGCTGGTCGAGCGCGCCGTAGTCCACGCTTCCGTTTCCATGGGCTTGGGTGCCATCATTGGTTCCCGTGCGATTGTTGATCACCTGCAGCGTCTTTGCCTGAACCCGGTTCGTCGCTGAACCCAATCCCGTGGCGACGATCGTGACGCGCAAATTGTCACCCATGTTCTCATCGATCACGGTGCCGAAGATGACCGTTGCATCATCCGCGGTAAACGCCCGGATGGTATTCATGACCTCATGCACTTCACGCATCTTCAGGCTGCGGCTGGCAGTGATATTGACCAGCACACCGCGCGCCCCCGCCAGGTTCACGTCCTCCAGCAGAGGGCTGGCGGCGGCCGCATCGGCGGCGGCACGGGCGCGATCGACGCCCGCCGCTTCCGCGGAGCCCATCATCGCAACCCCGTGCTCCGACATGACCGTCTTCACATCCGCAAAGTCCACGTTGACGCCGCCGGTCACGTTGATGATTTCCGCAATCCCCGCCACTGCGCCGTGCAGGACGTTGTTGGCCGCCTCGTATGCTTCGTCGTAACCAATATCGTCACCCAGCACTTCCATCAGCTTTTCGTTCGGTACGATGATGAGGGAATCCACATGCTGATGCAGCAACTCGATGCCACCGAGCGCTATTTTCATGCGCTTGCCTTCAAAGCCGAAAGGCTTGGTGACCACCGCCACGGTCAGCATGCCCAGTTCCTTCGCCACTTCGGCGATGATCGGCGCTGCGCCGGTGCCTGTTCCACCACCCATGCCAGCGGTGATGAACAGCATGTCCGCCCCATCGATCGCTTCGCGAATGCGTTCGCGATCTTCGATCGCGGCCTGCTTGCCGATTTCCGGATTGGCCCCTGCACCGAGCCCCTTGGTGAGGTTTCCGCCCAGCTGCAGGATATGCTTCGACTGATTGCGCTTCAGCGCCTGGGCATCGGTATTGGCGCAGATAAACTCCACGCCGATGACGCCACGTTTGATCATATGGTCCACCGCATTGCCGCCGCAGCCGCCGACACCGATCACTTTGATGCTTGCTCCGGCACTCTTTTCTTCCATCAGCTCGATCATTTTCGTCTCCTTTTGCTCCATTACCGATTTATCCCATGCCGCCTGTCGATTTCCACCATGCCGTAGTTCCTTGAAGCCCTCACCGTCAGCTTTCATCCAGCCTCCCGCGCAGCGATCTCAACCGTTAGAAATTTCCCGAAAACCATTGCTTCATTCTTTCCAGAATCTGTTTCAAGCCGCTCGTTTGCATGCGTACCAAATGGTTTCGGTTGTGCTGTTCAAAGCCCGCCAACAGCAGTCCGAGGCAAGTCGAATAACGCGGATTTTTCACCACTTCTGCCAGCCCGCCGACGTACTGCGGCACCCCCAGGCGCACCGGCATATGGAAGACCTCCTCACCCAGCTCCAGCATGCCGCGCATCACGCTTGACCCCCCGGTAAGCACAACACCGCTGGATAGCAACTCCTCGAAGCCGCTGCGCCGTAACTCGGCCTGAATCAGCGCATACAGTTCTTCCACGCGCGGCTCGATCACTTCCGCCAGCGTCTGGCGCGACAGCTGGCGCGGCCCGCGCTCGCCAACCCCGGGTACTTCCACCATCTGACTCGGATTGGCCAATTGGCGCAGCGCGACGCCGTGGCTGATCTTGATGTCTTCNGCATCCTTAGTGGAAGTCCGCAAGGCGTGAGCGATATCGCTGGTGATCTGATCGCCGGCGATGGGGATCACCGCCGTATGACGTATGGCGCCCTGAATGAACACCGCAATGTCTGTGGTTCCTCCGCCAATGTCGATCAGGCAGACGCCCAAATCCTTCTCGTCTTCAGAGAGCACGGCCATGGCGGAGGCGAGCGGTTGCAAAATCAAGTCGCGCGTCTCGAGTCCGCAGCGCCGCACGCATTTCATGATGTTCTGCGCTGCCGACACCGCGCCTGTGACGATGTGCACCTTCACTTCCAGACGGACCCCGCTCATCCCCAGCGGCTCGCGCACGTCCTCCTGTCCATCGATAATGAATTCCTGAGTGAGCACGTGCAGGATCTGTTGATCCATCGGGATGTTCACTGCCTTGGCGGTCTCGATCACCCGCTCAACGTCGGCTTGCGTGACCTCCTTGTCCTTGATCGCCACCATGCCGTGCGAGTTGAAGCTCTTGATGTGGCTGCCTGCGATGCCGGTGATGACGTCGCGTATCTTGCAGTCGGCCATGAGTTCGGCCTCTTCCAGGGCGCGCTGGATCGCGGTCACGGTCGATTCGATATTGACCACCACGCCCTTTCGCAGACCGCGCGATGGAGATTGTCCGAGGCCGATGATGGCCATGCGCCCTTCGCCGGTGATCTCCGCAACGATTGCGACAATCTTCGACGTGCCGATGTCGAGCCCGACGATGAAATTCTTTGTATCCCTGTTCACTGGGTGGCTTTCACGTTTTCCTTGTTCTTGAGCTGACCGAGCAACTTCACTGCAAAGCCGCTGGGATAGCGCAGATCCACATAACCGCGCCGGTCCTTGAGTTCGGGAATGAGCTTGTCCACCGCCACGAAGCGTTCCAAGCGTTGCTGGGCGTCGCTACGGCCCAATGCCAGCACCATGCCGCTATCGAGCTTCACCGACCACGCACGGCGCGCCGACATCGCGATCTCCGCCACTCGGCGCCCGATTTTCTGCAGCTCGCTTTGGTACAGCAGGAAGGCGCCGGTCATTTCCTTCTCGCTGCCCGCAGGACCGACAAAGCGCGGCAGATCGCCTTCGTACTCCGCGTTGAAAATTTCCCCGTGATCGTTCACCAGGCCACTCGATCCCCAGCGCGCGAGCGGCACATGTTCTTCCAGCGTGACCTCGAGCCGGTCCGGCCAGCTTCGCCGAATGGAGGCGGAACGCACCCACGGCAGCTTCTCAAACTCGCTTTGCACGTCGCCAATATCCACGGTAAAAAAATTTCCCTTCATCACCCGTCCCACCAGGACGTCCGGAACCTCGCGCCTTATCCGGTGCAGTTCGCCCTTGATCAGCACTTCCTTCACAGCGATGCCGGGAACGATTCCCAGCCAGTTGAGCTGAACCTGCGCTATCCAGCCGGCGGCCAGGACCAGCGCGATGGCCGCTATCCACTTCAGCGAGCGCAGCCTGATCCTCATCGCGCGCCATGGGCAGAGTCCGAGGCACCATCACTCAACACGCGCCTCGGCCAGAATGCGCAAGCACAGATCGCCGAAGCTCAAACCCGCCTGCCTGGCCGCCATGGGCACCAGACTATGGCCTGTCATGCCGGGTGAGGTGTTCATTTCCAGGAACGAAAAGGTGTCGTCGGAACGAATCATTACGTCGGCCCGGCCCCAGCCATGGCATCCCAGCACTTGAAAAGCCTTGAGGCTGGCCTGCTGGATTTCCGCCTCCTTTGCCGGATCGATTCCGGACGGGCAGTAGTATTTCGTCGCGTCGGTGAAGTACTTGTTCTGGTAGTCGTAGTTCCCCTCCGGTGCTTCAATGCGTACCAGCGGGAGTGCCCAATCGCCGAGCAAGGCGGCGGTGAGTTCCTGTCCTGCGACGAACTCTTCCGCGAGCACCATGCGGTCGTGCCGCGCTGCCAATGCATAAGCCGCAGGCAGTTCGGACGCGGCAAGAACCTTGGTGAGGCCGATGGTCGAACCCTCGTGGACGGGTTTCACGATGAGCGGCAGGCCGAGTGTCGCCGCGACCTGCGCGAAATCGCTCTGCGCCGTGAGCAGCAGCGAGCGCGGTGTCGGCACGCCCGTCGCATTCCATAGGAGCTTGGTACGCCATTTGTCCATGGCGAGAGCCGAGGCCATCACTCCGCTGCCGGTGTAGGGGATGTGCAAGGTTTCGAGCGCGCCCTGCACCGTACCGTCCTCTCCGAACCGGCCGTGCAGAGCGATGAAGGCCCGCTCGAAACCCTCACCCCGCAGCTCAAACAGCGAGCGCTCGGCTGGATCGAAAGCCGAGGCGTTGACACCCCGTTCGCAGAGCGCCGTCAATACGGCGTTGCCGGACAGCAGAGAGATCTCGCGCTCCGAAGAAGGTCCGCCCATCAGCACCGCTACGCGGCCAAAGGATGCAGGGTCGGGAATGGCGGATGAATTCATATGCGCCTCCGCTTTACTGCCCGCGATCGGACGGGCTCGCTTTCATCGTCTCTTCCGTGCTGGTCCTTCGCACGGCTTACACTGCCTTGCGCAATCTTCGCTGCGCGAGCAGGAGTGCCGCGCCGCGCCCGACCTGGCCGGTCCACCGGCGAAACTTTCGATCCCGCGCGGCGCACTTCATCATGACTGCCGCCCTGGCGAGTTTGCACACCGTCGTTCGCTTCATGCGCCACCTCCAGCTCGGGTCGTGTCCTTCATCCTTCCGCTTTCATTCTCTGTAGCGCGAGCGCCACGCCGCCTACCGACCCTGCGCCCATCGTTACCACCACATCGCCAGCCTGCACCGCCGCCAGGATGGCTTCAGGCATCTCGGCGGCACTCTCCACGAACACCGGCTCGACCTTGCCGGCGACCCGAATCGCTCGGGCCAGGGCCCGGCCGTCCGCCGCAACGATCGGCGCTTCGCCGGCGGGGTACACATCGGCAAGTACGAGAGCGTCAACGCTCGACAACACCTTCACGAAGTCCTCGAAGAGGTCGCGCGTGCGCGTGTAGCGATGGGGTTGGAAAGCGAGCAATACGCGACGATCGGGGAAGGCGCCGCGTGCCGCTGCCAGGGTGGCGAGCATTTCTACCGGGTGGTGGCCGTAGTCGTCGATCAACGTCGCGCTACCCCCGCCCGGCAATGGCAATTCGGCGAAACGTTGAAAGCGCCGCCCCACCCCGTGGAACTCCGCGAGCGCCTTGGCGATCGCCGCATCCGCAGCACCCACTTCGCGGCCCACCGCGATGGCGGCGAGCGCGTTGAGTACGTTGTGTTGCCCAGGCAGATTGAGTGTTAGCTCAAGATCAGCGGGCTGTTTGCCGCGTGGCCGACGCGGCTGCGTCACGACACGAAATTGCATCCGTCCACCGCGGTGGAGTACATCCACCGCCCGCAACTCGCTATCCTCCCCCATGCCGTAGGTGAGCACCGGCTTGGTGATGCGCGGCATGATCTCGCGCACGTTGGCGTCGTCGCCGCACAACACCGCGAGTCCATAGAAAGGCAGGTGTTCGACGAAGTCGACAAACGCCTGCTTCAACCGGCTGAAGTCGTGCCCATAAGTCTCCATGTGGTCGGCATCGATGTTGGTGACCACTGCCAGCACCGGTTGCAAATACAGAAAAGATGCGTCCGATTCATCGGCTTCGGCGACCAGGAATTCGCCGCCGCCGAGTCGGGCGTTGGCGCCGGCGCTGTTCAGCCGCCCGCCGATCACGAAGGTCGGATCCATGCCGGCCTCGGCCAGAACGCTGGCAATCAGACTGGTCGTGGTGGTTTTTCCATGCGTTCCCGCGACGGCGATGCCCTGACGCAAGCGCATCAATTCGGCGAGCATCATCGCGCGCGGAACGATCGGGATCGCCTTTTCACGTGCCGCCGCCACTTCGGCGTTGTCCGCAGCGACCGCGGTTGAAACGACTACGGCGTCGGCGTTGCCGATATGCCCTGCTGCGTGACCCTGCATCACCACAGCACCGAGCGCGGCGAGGCGTTGCGTCGTCGCGTTCGCGGACGTGTCGGAGCCGCTCACCGTGTAGCCGAGATTGAGCAGCACCTCTGCGATGCCGCTCATGCCGGCGCCGCCAATGCCGACGAAGTGAACCTGTTTGACCTTGTGCTTCACGCCGCACACTCCGCACACGCATCGGCGACCCGCGCGGTTGCGTCGGGCTTGGCAAGCAGCCGTGCCTTGGCCGCCATGGCAAGCAGCTCTGCGCGCGTCATCCCTCTGATGAGCGCGGCGAGCAGCTCCGGGGTCAGATCCTTCTGCAGCACTAATACAGCGGCGCCAGCCTCGGAGAGAAATCTCGCGTTCACCGTCTGATGGTCATCCACCGCTGCCGGAAAGGGTACGAGAACGCTCGCCACTCCCGCGGCAGTCAGTTCGGCAACCGTGAGCGCGCCGGAGCGGCACACGACAAAGTCGCACCACGCATAGCGCGCAGCCATGTCATCGATGAAGGCAATGAGTTCTCCGTCGACACCGGCGCGGCTGTAGTGGGAGCGCAGCGCTTCGATATGTTTCGCTCCCGCCTGATGGACAACGCTCGGACGCTCGGTTTCGCTGATGAGTGCCAGCGCCTGCGGCAAATTTTCGTTGAGTGCCTGCGCGCCCTGACTGCCTCCAATCACCAGTAATCGCAGCCGGCCTGCGCGATCCAGATAACGTCGGTCCGGATGTGCTATTGCCGCGATCTCCGCACGCACGGGGTTGCCAAGCCATTCGACCTTTTTCGGCTTGGGAAACAAACCAGCGAGCCGGTTGGCGATGGGCAGCTGAAAGGCGTTCGGAAAACCCGCGAGGACTCTGTCGGCCACGGCGGCAAGGACACGATTGGTGAGTCCCGCGATGGAGTTCTGCTCGTGCAATACGAGTGGCCGAGCGAGCAGCACGGCCATCAATCCGCCCGGGAAGCTGGCGTAGCCGCCCATGCCGAGCACCACGTCAGGCCGGAGGCGCAACAGTACTCCCATGGATTGGCCACAGGCAAGGATCAGCGCGAGCGGAAGCAGGGACACGGTCAGCAGGCCTTTGCCGCGCAAGCCGGAAATCGAAATCCATTCGATTGGATAGCCGCGCTCGGCCACCAGCTTGGCCTCCATGCCGGCCCGGGTGCCGAGCCAGACCACGTTCCAGCCGCGGCTTGCGAGTTCGCCGGCAACCGCCAAGGCCGGGAAGACGTGCCCGCCGGTACCACCCGCCATGACCAGGATCGTGCGGCTCACACCGCCCCTCCCTTCATCATGTGCCGGTTCTCAAAATCGATGCGCAGCAGCAGCGCGATGGCGAGGCAGTTGGCGATAATCGCGCTGCCGCCGAAACTGAGGAGTGGCAAGGTCAATCCTTTGGTGGGCAGCACGCCCATGTTGACCCCCATGTTGATCATCGCCTGCACGGCGATCCAGACCGCGACCCCCTGCGCTACCAGCGCGGAGAAATAGCGCTCCAGGCTGGCAGCCTGGCGGCCGATGATGAACGCCCGCACGACGAGCAGCGCGAACAGCAGAATGACGCTGCACACTCCTACGAAACCCAATTCCTCCGCGACCACGGCAAGCAGAAAGTCGGTATGCGCTTCCGGCAGGTAGAACAGCTTCTCCACGCTGCTGCCCAGTCCCACACCCAGCCATTGGCCGCGGCCGAAGGCGATCAGCGCGTGCGATAGTTGATAGCCTTTGCCATAAGGATCGGACCAGGGATCCATGAAACCGAGTACTCGTTGCATCCGATAGGGAGAAACCACGATGAGAGCAACAAAACCGGCGCCCAGCAGCACGATGAGCCCGGCGAACAGGCGCCAATTCATGCCACCAAGAAACAGTATCGCCATGGCGATGGCGGTGATCACGACCAATGCGCCGAAGTCCGGCTCGCGTAGCAGCAAGCCTCCGACAAACAGCATCACGGCGAGCATAGGCAGGAAGCCTTTTTTGAAACTGTGCATGAAGGCTGCCTTGCGCACCGTGTAGTCGGCCGCGTAGAGCACGCAGAAGAGCTTCATGAACTCCGAGGGCTGCAAGGTCGCGATGCCCAGGGAGAGCCAGCGCCGGCTGCCGTTCACTTCGCGGCCGATGCCGGGGATCAGCACCATCGCGAGTGCCAGCGCGGCGCAAATGAACAGATACGGCGCAAACTGCTGCCACATCCGCATGGGTAGGCGTAGCGCAATGAATCCGGCAGCGATGCCGATGCCGAGATAGAGCCCATGGCGCACGACGTAGAAGCTGCCGCGGTAGCCCGTTGCCCTGCCCGCCTCGGCGGTGGCGAGCGAGGCGGAATAGACCATGACGAAACCGAACGCGAGCAACAGCAGGACTGACCAGATGAGCGTCTGGTCCGCTTCCGCGGCGGGCCTGCCGGCCGCAGGGTCATAGAACATGGGTTGCTGGCGGAGCCAAGGTACCGAGTCTCCGC
>JGI12635J15846_10002905_pt1 | contig 14944 bp, 10 predicted proteins | sample BlaSpr_A8_OM2_M2_FD_15846 | JGI IMG/M metagenome (IMG submission 15846) | reverse complement strand
GAGAACATCGTACTCGCGCCAGAAGATGTTGTGCTTCTCGGCCAGCAAGTTTGCCATCGCGTGACATGCCGCGACATTTGGCAGAAACCAGAACGAATGCTGCAGGTACGGCAGAAGCCTAACATCCGAATAAGGGAAAGGCGGCGGCGATCCAGTTTTGAATCCCTCTACCTCCTTCGGCATGTATTGTCCGCGTATGATGTCCAGCCACTTTTGTACGTCGCTCTTGTGCTTGAACTGCGCGCCTTTTCCCGTTCCCGAAGCTGCGAAGAACTCGTTGAGGTCGAACTCGTCGAACTGCCCGGCGCACGCGACCGCCAGCAGTTCCTCCGGCATCCGGTAGGTGAGCAAACGCATTTGCGGTAGTGCGCCATATGGATTCCATTTGCCTGCGTTTTGCGCGGCGAATTCTTCCTTGGCGCGCTGTTCGTCGGTATAGGTCCAGTTAAAGATTTGTTCTTCGATGAACTCGCCAGTGGCAAGCGCTTTGAATGGTGTTCCGGAGAGGTAGAGGTAGGCCTTGGTCGTGATGGGGAGGAATTCGGTTTCNTTCTCGGAGAGCACCTGTAGGTCTTCGTTCACATTCTCTAATGCGACTCCGTATTCAAGCTTCGCNTCCTTCTGNGCGACGGCTTCTTCTTCGCCTTCGAACAGTTCCTTGGCAGTATCCCGCCAAGCGCCAAAGTGGTATTCGTCAAATACGACAAGGTCCCAATTCACCGCGTGCAGCCATTCGTTCTTCGACTTGATGTTTCCTGACGCGTCGCGGCCCAGCAAATCCTGAAAGGAACCGAAATAGACGACGGGCTTCTTACGGTTGATCTGAGTGGGGTCAGCGCCGGAAGACTTCGACAGGTACTGCCACCCATCGAAGTCCACATGACTCTCAAGGTCGGTTTGCCACGCGTCTTCCACCGCGGGCTTGAAGGTCAGCACCAGCACTCGCTTGGCGCCAAGTTTCTTCGCGAGTTGGTAGGCGGTGAAGGTCTTGCCGAAGCGCATTTTCGCGTTCCACAGAAAACGCGGGACGGCGTGCATATCTTCCGCCCAGCGCGAAAGGAAATACGCGTGCGTCATTTTCACCGCTTCGGCCTGTTCGCGGCGCATCAGGAAGGTCTGGTGATGCGTGCCGGTGAACCGCTGTCCCGTGCGCAATTCGGCGAGCACCGTCTTCAAGTCGCGGAGGGAACAGTGCATCCATTCCAGCTCGGGGTTCGCGAATCTCTTCCTGACGAGTGCCGCGCGTACTTCGTGGTCGCTAAAGATGGTGCCGTCGTCGCGTTCTGCGGATTCGTCTAGTTCGATGGTGTAGTTTTTGATGCTGGCGGTCTTGAGTTGCTCGGCGACGCGCTGCTTCACATTGCGCGTTGTCTGCCCAACCTTAAGAAGACCCTTGTGCGCCTTGTCGTTGATCGAATAGGCGTAGATGCGCGGCCGAGCCTCCGGCTTTGGCGCAAGGATCTCCTCGATGTCTCTACTCACCCTTCGATCTCCTCCGCAGCGATCTCATCGAACAACTCGCTGTCGTGCTCGGCGACCTGAGACTGGATGAACGCGATCTCAGCGACAGTCAATCCGTATCGCTTGTAGAGCATGGCGTCTGTCCATTGTTTGTTTAGTGGCAAATCTGGGATGAAGCCATAGACGTTCTTCGGCGCGTCTTGGGTGGACTTGCGGAGCGAAACAAGAAAGCGAGCGAAACGTGTACGCAGGTAGCCCCCGTAATGCTTCGCCTCAACTTCGTTGTCGAAGAGGCCGGCGACGACGTAACTCTCGGTGCAAGCAGTTCCGGGCTCGGCGATGATCGGCCTGCTAAGGAACTTGGTCTCGACTGCCGCGCTGGTGCCCTGTACTCGGGTCATCAAGACCTTCCACCTGTCAATCCATGCTGCGTTCGTCGGTATTGCAGAGCGCTCAACCCAACTAATCTTCTGTGATCCGAAGAGCTTCACGGGATTTTTCAGGCGTTTGGGATCAGGTTTGCCATGGAAGAACGTACGAAGGCCAAACGGCTTTTGGCTGGACACGCGACCATCAAGCGTGGGCTCACCTCTAGCCTTGATCTTCTCCAGGATCGGCACCGCCTCATTGCGCCGCACGAGAATGTCATACGCATCGAGATAGCGCGCAACGGCGGGTCCGGTAGGCTGCCCGTCCCAGATCGTTTCCACCTCGCAAGGCCCGTTGTGCTCGCGATCCCATAGGAAATAAGAAATGCCGCCGCGAATCTTCACGCCCGGAAAACCCTCGTAGAGCTTCGGATAGTCCACGATGCTGCGCATTCGCTTGTCGGCGAGCATCCGCTCGCGGTATTTATCGAGCCCCTTGCCTCCTGCCATCCAACGCGACGGCGTAACAAACACCGCGTAGCGTGGAGCGAGTTCAAGCGCCTTCTCCACGAACAACTGGTAAATAGGGGCCGCGCTCGTCCCGTACCCTCCGTCGTCCAACTGGTAGGGCGGGTTACCTATAACCACGTCAAATTGCATATTGTCTCCAAACAACTCCGCTACGCGAGTTTTGATGTCTTTGGTATGAATGAACGTATAGGCGTGGGTCTCAAGTCCGTCGCCACGGTCGAACGTCTTCTGGCTCGCTCCGCAAAACTCGCACTTGCCTTCTTCCCACGTGTGCTCCGTGCGCTCGAACCAGATGTTGCCTGCATCGCTGGTGAAGCCATTGGCAATGGAGTGCTCACCGTTGGCATGCTTCGAGCAGTACACGCTGCGCCGCGCCAAAAGGCTGGTGAGATACGTGATGCCGATACCGAAGACCTTCTTGGTGAGGATATAATTTACGCGCTTCTGGAGATTAGGGATCTCAGCCGCAAGCCCATTGGTGAGGCGGCTGGCAATCTCGCGCAAGAACACACCGGACTTCGTGCACGGGTCGAGGAACTTCACCGTCTTGTCCGCCCAAAGGTTCGCGCCGTTGTGGTCGGCTTTCCAGGCGTCGGAGAGCGTGTCAAGCATGCGGTTGGCGAACTCGGGCGGGGTAAATACCTCATCGTTGGAAAGATTGGCTATGCAGGTCAACACATCCGGGTTGCGCCCGCGAAGCGTAAAGCTCGCCTGATCGTTCATGCGGGCTCCCTTAGGCCATCTTCTGAAGGGACGCAGGCAAGGTCACGCACATTCATTGGCGGATATGCCTTGATCGGAGTGAAGACCTCATGCTTGCCGAGATGGGCAAAGAGTGAGCCTTCCTGGGTGAAGGAAGACATTTGGGTAAGAACATCAAGGCGGAAGTCGCGCCGCTGATACTTGCCCCTGCCAAGGTAGCCCCACTCGGCAAACGTGATGGCCTGGCCATCATGCGTGCGCATCGTCAGGGCGTCGCCATGCACGAGATTTTGGGAGACGACGTAGTAAGCGGCCAGGTACACCTCATCCGTTTCATCCAGATTCAGGTAGTCGGCAAAAACCTCAAGCATGTTCGCGCGGCACTCAATGATATTGTCCGCTAATAGTTCAATCCCGTAGGTGCACATCACCGCCAAGAGGGCGTAGTGTCGTCGCTCAAAGTCGGTCCTGCCGAACTTGGCCTCTACGGCGGCCAGTTTACGTTGCAAGACAGGGACAAGGAAATTCCCACTTCCGCAAGCAGGCTCTAGGAAACGAGAGTCAATGCGCTCGGTCTCGCCCCTGACCAGGTCGAGCATCTTTTCGACCAGCCACGGAGGCGTAAACACTTCCCCGTGGTCTGCAACGCGCCTCTTGGATTTGATCAGATTCATAGGTGATGGCCCGACCTCTGGCACATTGTATCGGCATCCACAAGATAAGATAGCGCATCGAGGCGGTGGTAACCCTCAACTGATGCTATCGACGATTTCACTCATTGAGCTGGACGTTCGCACGGAGATACCCACTCTGGCAGCCACATTGGCCAGAAGTCGTCTTCTGAGAAGTCTCAAGGTGGCGAACGGCTAACCGACAGTGAGTCGAAATTCGCACGAACAGAACGCTGCTGTGACGGTCTAACCGTTTACGGCTTTCAACAAGTTACAGCTGGCGCGAGGGCTACCCAAGCACGCTGTAGTCGCGTAAGAATCCCCATTTTGGGAACGATTTGTGGAACGGGATTGCCGGACTACTGGCCCAAGCGTTTCATTAGATGGTTCGCGATCCTAACTCCCGCCTCGGCACCCTTTTGGTTACCTGCCGCAAACATCAAGACAAAGAGAAGCCCTTTGGAGTTATAGAGAAAACCCGGCTTCGCCACCGCAGCGAACTTTCCCTTCAACCGCTTCATGAAGAACTCGGTGATTTGCTCCTGATCGGCAGTCTTATACGTCCGCTCGACGCGCTTCTCGGGATCTATAAGCGACTTCCATGAACTCGTCGAATAGAAGTCTTTCGCCCATTGGTCAGTCCCAAAAATACGCGTCAGCCGGTCCGCCCATGCTTTAGGCGGCATGCCCTCGCTCACGAGCATTCTGTTGATCGCCGCGTATGGGAACAGAATCCAGAGGTCCACCGCCTTCGTGTCGGCGATGGCCGCGATGACCTTCCACTCCACGCTCGCGCCGAACGGATCAAGAAACACAACCGCCCGTTCCTTCCTGGTATCCAGCTCGGCGCACCAGTTCAGTAAAGCTGCATTCGCATCTTCGTTGATGATCGTGATGTCGCAATTTGTAAACTCCTTTTTAAGCGCTTCCAGCTCTTTGCATTTTCCCGCGTCCTTTTCAATGAACACGTAATGGTGGAATGGCGGCTCAACTTCCAGTGCCCGCTTAACGCTACCCTTTCGAAACTCCTCTTCGGCCTTGAGCATGTCAGGGTCATCTTTGAAAAATCCCTGCAGCTTGCGGCGCGGGATTTCCCCTGTGCCTGCGAAGGCATCAACGTAGCTGGTCTCAAAGAATCTGGCTCTCGGATTCTTGTGGAATATCAGCCGGTAAGCGCGAAGGTACTCGCTGAGGATCTCCAGCTTCTGCTGGGTCCACGAACCTCCGAACATCTCTTGTTGGCTCAATGTCCAATTGTCCCAGATGAAACCAGCGCGTCAAGCTGCAAACTGATGACTCTCCCGAACCCGGTTTGCCCTGGACCATATATGGCGAATAAAAAGCGAATACGATAGACTCTACCTCATGGCGCGTTGCCGTGTCTCGTTCACAGACTCGGACGGAGTCCTCCACACAGTCGGAGTTGACGCGAGTTCTCTCTATGAAGCAGTCGCGCTTGCGGTAGTGGAATTTCGGTCCGATACGCTGTCACAGTCTCCGGACCCACTAACGGAGTTCACGATCTCCATACCACGGCCTCCCGTCGAGCATAGAATCCGGCTGGCACAGGTGACCAGATGGACGGAGGGAACGCGCGACGGACCGGCTGGACTCGTCAAAAGGCAAAGGGTTAAAGAGTTACTTGGAAAGCGCTGATGACATCGCAACACTTGCCTTCGCGCTGTCAGTTGCTACTATGGAAAGCGATGCAAGGATCAAGGGAGCCGGCATGAGTGAGAATTCCAAGATCGAGTGGACGGACACTACGTGGAATCCTCTCCGGGGTTGCACAAAGATCAGCCCCGGCTGCAAACATTGCTACGCCGAGACGTTCGCCGAACGATTCCGCGGCGTTCCGGGTCACCCTTACGAGCAAGGCTTCGATTTGCGCTTGGTCCCCGAGAAACTGTCAGAGCCTTTCTTGTGGAGCGGCCCCCGCACCGTTTTCGTCAACAGCATGAGTGATCTCTTCCAGCCGGAAGTTCCCGATGCCTATATCGAAGATGTCGTCAGGGTCATGGTCGATGCCAACTGGCATACGTTTCAGGTTCTGACCAAGAGATCCGAACGGCTCATGGATATGCTCAACGGTCCTCTGCGTTTTGCAACACATCATCAGCACATCTGGTGGGGCGTGAGCGTTGAGGACAAGCGCTATGGCCTGCCACGGGTGAAGCATCTTCGAAAAGCTCCAGCAGCGGTCAAATTTCTCTCCATCGAGCCTTTGCTTGAGGATCTTGGCTCTTTCGAGATTTCAGGTATCGATTGGGCTATCGTAGGAGGAGAGAGCGGCCACGGTGCCAGACGAATGAAACAGGAATGGGTTGAAAACATCCTTCATATCTGCCGTGGCGAAAAAGTAGCGTTCTTCTTTAAACAGTGGGGCGGTGTTCATAAGACCACCCGAGGCCGTCGCCTACATAGGCGTACCTATGATGAAATGCCCAAGCTTCATCCGAATCCCATGCCCTCGCGACCTGAACGCTGCACAGCCGCGACTTTATGGGATGAGCGGAGCACCCGCTGGGCTTATCTGTCCAACACGTCGCCCCTTATATTTCTGCAGCCAGCAGTCGCGGTGTAGCCTCTGCCATTGATTTTTGTTTCAGTCGGGCCATTCGTCCCAGTTTGCTGCGACTGCGTTCCATTGCGACTCTGAATTCATCGCCGGTTTACTTCCACCAGCGAATCGTCACAGCCGCGTAGGCGCACGACAATGGCGACGAACCTATTTAATATCAACACCAATATCCGAAAGGCCATTTACCTCCATCAGCGCCGGACGGATTACGAAATGCATAAGGTTGTCTCCACGCTCATAAGCATCAGGCGGCACGCCGACCAACTTCCTGAATTCTTGAAGGTCAATAGTCTCGACGGAACGATCTAGGTTATTCCGCAGGCAAATCATCTCGTAGACCGCGATCGGGTTACTTACTCGACATCGGATAGGAGATTTCGCATCGCACAAGGCCCCAGCGGTTTGAGCGTGCAAGAATTAGCCGGAGCCGCTCGAAACCTAAGACCTTTGTGTCCATCAGGCGAAGGCGATTTACTTCTTGAAAGGCCGTGTTAAGTTTCACCGGGAAGACGGCTCGTGCCCTAAGAACGGGTCCAGCGGCCCCGAGCTGCCTCCACGAAATCGGTAGCCAGAGGAGCCAGAGGGTATCCTCTTGACAGCGGTGGTACGAGTATGTGACACTCGTACCGATCTAGTTTTAACTCGTACCAACACTCGTACTCAACGATATTAGAGGAAAAACATATGGGATTACAGACATCAATAGAGAATGTTGTTCGTACCGAAGACGGGCCTTACACCTGCTACGACGCTGTTGTGACCGCCCATGATATCTCCCAGCTCTACAAAACGGGCTTTTTGAAAGTGGACGACAACCGCCAGCGGGGGATTGACTCCGTCACCGGCAAGCGCATCCTCGACGACGAAAAAGTAGACCGCTGGGCTGAACAGCTCATTAAAGGTGAGGCGTATCTGGGCCAGCTAAGCTGGAATTTCCGCAAAGATGAAACGATGCTGGAGTATAGCGACGAAACCAGGTCCCTGAAAATCGGTGCCGGCGCGGCGACCATTCCGGACTCGGGACACCGGCACATGGCTCTTCTCAGAGCAGCTGAAAGTGTTGCTAAGGGCAGCTCTTTCAAGCTTGACCGGAAAGTGAGTGTGAGGATCTACAACGTTCCCGAGGGTGAGGAAAACCGAATCTTCTACGCGATGAACCAGGAAGGAAAGAAAGCCGACCCAACCCGCTCGAAATGGCTGCACCGGATTGGTGCCGCGAAGATTGCCGGTGCGCTGGCCGAGCAATGTCCTTCCCTGCGCGACAACGTAGACACCATCCGCGACCGTCTGAGCAAGAAGAACCCGCGCCTCTGCGCTTTCAATACGCTGAGCGGAGCCTTCGAGGCCTACTGGGGCGACTGCAATCCGGAAGATGAGGCGGCTCTTAAGATCGACGTCGAGTACGCAGTCCGCTTCTGGAACAAACTCGCGGAGGTCCGCTCCGAGCTCGGCAAACTGGATATCGCCCGTCGCAAGAGAGTGCGCGAGACCCTCCTCGTCGATTCTGCGCTCGCCATTTCAGCCTATGTGGCAGTTGCGCGCAAGATGCACGAACGAGACGTCGACCTCTCCATCCTGGAGAAGCTTGGGCACCCCGTTCTTATAAAGCATGGCGCGACGGGAGAGGAGCGCGAGGTTGATCTTTTCTCACGCGAAAATCCGTCCTGGGAACAGCTCGGCATCTTGGTGCCCTCGACCAAGCGGACTGGAGAGAAGGTTTTTACGCTGCGCAACGCACGACAAACCCGTGACGCGATGCTCCAGGTGATCGAGGGAATACTCGGTTTGAATCAACAACAGGCAGCAGAGCCCATCGCTGCAGCCAGCTAACAAACAACAGGAGAAATGGAGACTAATTCGTTATGGCAAATTTCACAGTTCGCGTTGAACTTCATAAAGGTGAGTGGACCGACTACGAGAAGTTGCACGGAGCGATGGAGCAGAAAGGATTCTCTCGTCAGATCGTATCCGACGATGGCAAGGCATATCACTTGCCATGGGCGGAATATAACGGCACGGGAAACCTCACGAGCTCTCAAGTTCGGGATATCGCTCGCCAAGCAGCCGATAGCACGGGGAAGCAAAACGCCGTGTTTGTGACAGAGGCTGTGAGCCGGGCCTGGATAGGTCTTAATCAGCTCACCACCGCCTAACTGTTCCGGCAGGACAGCGGTGCGGGCCACGAACTACTGAAGCATCTTTATGGGGTACTTCTACGATCATTACGATAAGTTGCGATTTCCCATCGCGATGGGTACGCGCCCAGGCTTTCGCCCTGCGCAGATCGCCGCAGCGCAGGCCGTTGCCACACACTTCTTCAACGCAAGGCAGCAGGCGATCGTTACTATGCCGACGGGTGCGGGGAAGTCCACCGTTCTCATTGCTGTCGCGTTCATGCTCAGGGCCGAGCGTGTCCTTGTACTGACGCCCAGCAGATTGGTCCGCGAGCAGATTGCGGAGAATTTCCGATTGCTTCTCGATCTCAAGAAAATCAATGCCCTACCTGCGGATCTGGACGGCCCGAGAGTCTTTGCTACAGAAGGGGAGGTCGGATCGGAAGGTGAATGGGAAGGCCTGCGGCAGTTCGATGTCGTGGTCGCAACCGTCCCCAGCGTGAGCCCGCGCGATGGTGCGATACCGGCGCCGCCTGCGGATCTCTTCGATCTGGTTTTGGTTGATGAAGCCCATCATTCACCCGCCAAGACATGGAGCCGGTTGCTCGACCTGTTGCAGAATGCGAAGCAGGCACTATTTACGGCGACACCTTTTCGTCGTGACGAAAAGGAGATCAAGGGAAAGTTCGTATTCACCTACGACCTCAGACGTGCCTACGAAGATCGTGTTTTCGGAGACATCACGTTTGAGCCAGTTCGCCGCCCGCCTGGCGGAGCGTCCATTGACGTAGCTATCGCACGGGCAACAGAGGCGAAATTCCGGGCGGATCGCGCGGCGGGGCTGGAGCATCTGGTGATGGTGCGTGCAGATACGTTGCCAAGGGCCAAAGAACTCGAAGATATTTATGCACAGAATACGGACCTGCGCCTGGCTTTCGTGAATGGCAAGCATACGCTTACGCATGTGAAGAGAATCATCGGAAAACTGCAGGGCGGCGAACTAGACGGAATCGTCTGCGTCAACATGTTCGGGGAAGGTTTCAACCTCCCCAACCTGAAAATCGCGGCGGTGCACAGCCCGCACAAGTCTCTTGCCGTCACGCTCCAGTTCATCGGCCGGTTTGCCAGAACGGGCCAGGCAAACATCGGCGGCGCAACGTTTTTGGCGGAACCGGCCAGCAGCGGCGGTGAGATCGATGAGCTCTATGAGACGGGTGCTGTCTGGCGCACGATTGTACAGAATCTCGGCGCCGCGCGCGTGGAAGAAGAGGTTCAGACCCGTGAGGTGCTTGACAGCTTCGAGGTGGAAGCCGTTCCTGACATGGCTGATTTTTCGCTTTATACGGTTAGGCCGTACTTTCATGCCAAAATTTTTTCCACCCCGGACGGCGCCGATCTAACTGTTGAGCCCGACTTGCCTGAAAAGCTTCAAATCATCTACCGCGGAATCAGCAATCCTCACGGAGCCGCCGTGTATTTGACCCGCGAGGCGATTCGCTCTCCATGGTCCACCGATGAACGCTTCACCAACGTCGCCTACGACCTCTTCATCTTCCACTACAATGCCGGTGCTAGGTTGCTCTTCATATGTTCGTCCCGCCGCAACGCGGAACTTTATAACCGACTGGCTAAGGATTTGGTGAACGGAAGACCCCGTCCACTGTCAAACAGCAGCATTAACCGCGTTTTGAACGATCTCGACGCCGCTGAGTTTTTCAACGTGGGGATGCGCAAGCGGCACAAGCTTGGGCAATATGAATCCTATCGGATAATCACGGGACCCAGTGGAGATCGCGCCATTCAGGAAACAGACGGCAGACTCTACGACCGTGGCCATTGCTTCGGCAAGGCGCTTGACGACGGCAACAGTGTCACGATCGGTGTGAGTTCAGCCTCCAAGGTCTGGAGCAATACCTCCGACCAGATTCCTGAACTCCTGAACTGGTGCAACCGGCTAGCCGCCAAGATAGCCACGAATCGCGCGACAGTCACTGGCTCCGGGCTCGATCTTCTATCTGCCGGCCAGGAACTGCTCGAAGTACCGGCCGGAGTTATTGCGATGAACTGGGCGGCTCCCGTTTACTACGATCCTCCGCCAGTGTTTTATCAGAATGTCCATGGGAGAGTGATCGAACGCGATCTTCTGGATTTTGACCTGCAGATTGTCGAAAGCCGAGAGGGAATGGTGATCTTCGCTATCACTAATGCCGACATCACTTGGAGGGGCGAGTTCTCTTTAGGGGGCGGCGATCTATTTCAGGCGGCCTCACCTGACGAACCTGATCTCATCGTTCACCGGGCGAATGAAGACATTACCGTGCAGGAGTATCTGAACGAAGAACTGCCTAGCTTCTTCTGCTCGGATCTGTCTGCGATCGAGGGTTTAAGCCGTTTTCCTACACCAACAGTTTTGCAAGCATTCAGTGACGATTTGGTCGAGGTCATAGATTGGGAAGTCGCCGACGTTGACATCACCCGTGAAAAGCCCAGGGAGGGTACCGGGAGATCACTTTTTGAGTGGCTGCAGGAGCGGCTTCTGGCATCAGGCGCCGAGGTCGTCTTTTGTGACGACGGTTCCGGCGAAATCGCTGATTTTATCGCCATTCACGAAACTGCGGCAGGAACTAGGGTAAAAATGTTCCATTGTAAAGCCAGCGGTGAGTCGCAGCCTGGCAACCGCGTAGACGATCTCTACGAGGTGTGTGGCCAGGCTGTGAAATCCAGCGTGTGGATCAGAACCGAGCAGTTACTGAATCGACTCCGGCACCGTGCGACGCTCCCGAGCGTAACTGGATATCTAAGGGGAGACGAGGATGCAGCTGCGCGTATTCTGGCGGTGCAGTACCGGCAGCAGACTCAGTTTGAGATATACATCGTACAGCCTATGGTTCAGAAACACGGGCGGCGCGATGACATATCCAATCTCTTGGCAGCGGCTCGCGATTACCTGCTCCAAGGGGGTATTGAAGTATTTGGCGTGATTGGCAGTTAGGTTAAGCGATGGACCGCCGAGGTTTGTACTTTTCATCCTGATTGTGCTATTCGTTCCCGCATGATAATCCCGTTCATCAGCGAATGAATATCACTGCGATAGTGACAACGCTCCTTTTAGCGTGAGATCATGCGCCGTTGTAGTTCATCGACTAGAATGGGGTATCTAAATGGCGCGCGCCTTCCTTTCACACTCCAGTGAAGATAAAGCTTACGTCGATATCGTGGCGCGCCGCCTCAGCCGATCACGAGTTGTGTATGATCGGCAGAATTTCGAGCCTGGCGATGATTTCAGGGACTCCATTCGAAAGGGTCTGGACAACTCGTCGCTTTTTGTTCTTTTTGCGAGCGCCCGCTCTCTTGCTAGTACCTGGGTAAAGTTTGAAATCGATGAAGCAGAAGTCCGCCGAATCGCCGGAAAACTCAAGTCTGTCCTTGTCGTTGTTATTGACCGCAGCGTTAAACCTGCTGATCTGCCCACTTGGATGCAGAAAGGCTTGTTTTGCCCGCAGACCCGCCCCTCACAAGCTGCGCGTCTGATCCTGTCGAAATTGATGCAGCAAGAAGGAGCCGACCAACAGACCCTATTTGTCGGTCGCGAGGAGTTGACTAAAGAGGTAGCGGGACAACTGCCTCCGCCAAGCGGACTTCCTACTCCGCAAATATTAGTCTTTAGCGGCCTTGAGGGTGTCGGACGTCGCTCTGTTGCACAACGAGTCTTGAAAGACAATCTATCCCTAAGTTTTGGTCCGGTACTACTTTTGGAGGATACGGACGATCTTGACAAGCTGTACCTGCAACTTCTGGAAGATGCCAATGCATTCACGACGCGTGATGAATACAAAAAAGCAATTTCGACATTCAGGGCGGCCTCCGCGGCGACACAGGCTCAGATGGTCGCTAGGGAGCTTGAGGGCATCGCGAAGGACAACGCGGCTGCTGTGATTGTTGACCAAGGATCTCTCATTGAAGAATCAGGAATGTTTACTGAAAGAGTTTCCGCAGTATTCAGGGAAGTCATTGCCTCAACCTCAGAACCATATGTGATAGTTGTCCAGAGAAGACGTCCGCCAATCGCTCAAACGACCACCAGCAGCCGCATTGCCTCCTTTGCGGTTCCTCCGTTGACCCTTGATGCTACGAGACGGCTCCTCGCGCAAGCGCTTAAGTCAGCAACGGGGAAAATGCCTGACGAAAAGACAACCCAGGAGCTGACCCCCTATTTGGATGGATACCCTCCTGCAGTACAACTGGCCGTCGCTTACGCCGTCCGCTATGGCCTGGACGCCCTTGTAGCTGACAAGAGTTCTCTGATTGATCTTAAGGTTAGAACTTTTGACAGAGTCCTCACAAAGCTGCAGCTCGATGCGGCGGATCAGCTGATTCTTCGCGTCCTCGGAATGGAGCCAGGCCTTTCGCTGGATGTATTGGCCACCATCGTCGATATCGCGACGCCCGATCTTGTGCCGAGGATTACCCGCCTCATTGATCACAGCGTTATCGTTAGATACAGCGACATGTTGTCTCTTGCCGCTCCCATGCGCGACTCGGTTTATCGGGAGTTTGGCATTATCACCCCCGCTGAATACGGCGTCTTTGCCCAGCGCCTAAAGAGCCTTTACTGGAAAGATCCAACGTTGGTGCCTAGTCTCGATGCTATAGATGCAACCTTGTATACGGCGGCGCGCGCAAACGCAAAGGAGCTCGAAGAATTTGCCGACATTATTGTTCCTTCGATGTTACTCAAAATAGCCAGCGCTGCGTACCATGAGAAAGACTGGAAAGCGGCGCGTGACTTTGCACAACGCGCCATAAACGCGGACCCGCGGCCTGATAGAGCCTGGGTCATCCTTGCTAAGGCCTACATCAGACTAGCGCATGAAGGAGCAGCGGAGTGGTCACAGGCGGAACGTGTGGTCGCAACGCTCAAGGAACGTGGCCACCGTGGTCAACACTATCTGGCTGGGTTCTTAAGTTGGAAGCGCGGTGATCTCAAAGGCGCCGTGAAACATTTTGCTCAAGCTGAGAGTGCGGGAGATCGCGGTGTGGCCGTGTATCGAGATCGGGCTCATTGTAAATATCAGCTCGGACTCGTTGACGAAGCGCAGGCAGACATCAAGGTTGCGCTCGACAGATATCCGAGGAATCCGTTCATTGTTGATCTCGCCGCTGCCATCGCAATCCGGGGAGGTAAGTATAAAAAGGCTGAAGACTTTCTCAAGGACCTTGAAGAAGTAGAGCCTACAAAAGAGAATTACTATCATCGACTTGCGACCTTTTATGCTGCTAAGGGGCAGTTCGAGCGTGCCTTAATTGAGGCTGACAAGGCAGCGCAGCGTAATCCGCCGCTTCCTGAGATTCTGACCAATCGTATCGACATTTTGATCGAATTGGAGCGTTACGACGACGCTGTTCGTGAACTCGGGAGCGTTGAGCAACAATTCAAAGGTCGAACGGCAAAGGATGTGCAGAGTGGCCTGCGATGTAAGCTTGCCCTGCGTCAGGGTAACTGGCGCGAAGCGGAGCCGCTCTACACGGCACTCCACAACAAAGAACTTCCAGTCCACAAGTCCCTGAGGGCTGAGCTGCTTCGCCAGAAATCTCTTGATGCGGCAGTTCCCCTGAAGGAGCGGGAGCAGGCAAAAGAAGAGGCCGGAAAGCTTGTGAAGGAACTCACCGCCGCAGGTACAGCATTCTCCTTCGTCCTCGATGAGCCTGAATTTGACAATTGATCCACTCCCGAATCACTGTCCCTAATACTTAACGTGAAATGTCCGACAGTCCTCGGGCTTGCTCTTGCGGCGGTCGTAGAGTCGGGCAGTGGAGAGGTTTGCGTGTACTCGGCTGCCACGCAACGAACAACGACTGAGGTGCGCCAACAACTGCACCTGTGACGGGTTGGAGCAGAGACATTCACTTTGGTTGAGAGATTTAGCTTGTATTTCATCAACTCTCCTTCGGGCTTGGCAGCAAATCCTAAATAATCGCTGGTTTGCTGACCTCACGACCAAGGATCTCGGACGCCATCAGATACAGGAACTGCATGGGAGACTCGGAAATGAAAGTGTCGAAAAACGGGCCAAACCTGGAATCAAGGAAATCCTCAAAGTGCCCCGGAAAGTACCGGGTAACGTGACCAAGAAAAAACATTAGGGCGTAGATGGACAGCATTTGAGGAAGCCGCTTCGCCTGTTCGGATGGCGGAGTGCAATAGATATATGACTTCCGATAGGGCGATGCGGTCTTCACCGTTTCCCATATGCGATTCCGGCCTTTCTGAATAAGCAGCGCAAGCGCCTCGCCAGGATCTTTCACATAGGTCTCGGGCTTTTTCTGCTGCAGGCATACCACGTTGACATCTGTTGCGTTGTCAGCAACCTGAAATTCGTCCAGATCCGCCTGTGAGAGTATTTTGGACTCGGTAAGATCAAGGCGTTCTAGATCAAGCCTGCTTATATAGAAGTTGAGCCAGACTTCGCGTTTCGGCGGGGCATGCAGGAGGCTTGGCCAAGGCGACTGGTGTGA
>JGI12635J15846_10002904_pt1 | contig 14948 bp, 13 predicted proteins | sample BlaSpr_A8_OM2_M2_FD_15846 | JGI IMG/M metagenome (IMG submission 15846) | reverse complement strand
CGCGGAGCAATCGGAACGATCGTCAAGAGCTGGGTCAATGCTGACTCGCTGCACAACTCGGGTTCGATCTGGGCGATTGCTGCCCCCGTCAACGGTTGGCTCGCGACCGCCGACGTCCGGCTGCTGCCGAACCACCAGGCGCCGGCCGCAATGAACAAGAGGCAGCACGCCAGGATCAGACGCCTCATGCCGGGTCTCCATTGAGGGACTAGCGCAATCCTAGAGCCGCCCATTATAGAGTTCGTTAATTACGACGCGTGAATTTGCCTTGAGCGCGTCTGCTCCTGACACTTATGAGAGTTGCCAGTCGCCGCTTGGCATGTCTGCTTGGCGGGGTAGATCGGAAGTGGCGGGCCAAGGCATTCTTTGACGGGCGAACGGGTGGAACGGCCGCTGGCAGCCGTACTGGCGGCGGATGTTGCCGGTTATAACGGGTCGCCGACGTGATTCCCTTGGGTTTCGCCAACGGCCAGGTTGAAGTAATGGCGCCAGGGCGCTCTTCACTTCAAGCCGGTTTCGTCATCATGCACTCCGCGCCGGCTCCAGCACCTCTTCGAGCCAGTCCCACATATAAGCCGCGCAGATGCTCTGATTGTCGATCTGGCAGTGGTGATAGCCGCCCTCCTCGCGCGTGAAGAGCTTGAACGTCTTCCGGTTCGAGCCGACGGCATCGAAGCACTTCTGCGCCTCGGGCAGCGGGATTTGCTCGTCGCCCTCGCCGTGCAGCATCAGGAACGGACAGGTGATCTTCTGCACCACGCCGTCCAGCTTGAACGGCTCCAGCAATTTGACGGCCTCTTCCTGGCCGCCGGCGTTCAGCACCCACGAGATATGCCGGGCCGCGACCGAGAGCGACGGCGTCACCGATTGCGCCATTCGCTCGAAGCGCTCGCGCCAGATTTTCTGGTAGTCCCACTGCGCGCCCCAGGCGATACAGCAGGCAAAACGCTGCTCGAACGCCGCCGCGCGCGGGGCATAATAGCCGCCGAGGCTGATCGCCATGACGCCGATGCGCCTGGGATCGATCTCGGGGCGGGCGGCGAGCCATTCGTGAACCGGGGTGGCATAGGCCTCGGTATCGTGACGCAGATAAAGCTCACGAAACCGGATGCTCTCGCCATTGCCCGGACCGTCCACGATCAGACAGGCGATGCCGCGCTCGGCCAGGTCAGCGACGCCCTTGAGGTATTGAATCTCCTTGGTGACATCCAGCCCGTCGAAGAACACCATGGCCGGCACCTTGCCGCCGCCATTCGCCGGCTCGGCATGGACATAGATCGCCGGCAGGCTGGTGTCGCCATAGGGGATCTCGACATGCTCCAGCCGGGGACGCTTGAGGTGTTTGGCGGCGTCGCGCAGGCAGTGCACGCCGCGCATATAGGCGTCGTTGCCTTCCCTGCTCTTCGGCTGCAGGAAGCGTTCGCCGACGTGATAATAGGCGCTCGCGCGCTGCAGGTATTGCGCGCCGCTGGTGCGGTGGCCTAGCGCGATGCGCTCGCGGCCGCGATCCTCGACGGTGCGTGCTTCTTTCGTCCATTCGCGAAACCAGGCGTCGTCGTCGCCAACGTGATTCTTGAGGCGAAGACCGATACGGTGGACCTCCCCGATTTCGGCGCCGCCCCAGGGCGCCATGTTCAAGCCGATCAAGAGGCCATGCGACCAGCGGTAGTTCTCCGGAAAATAGACGAATGACAATTCTTCTTGTTTTTGGTTCATGCGAACTCCGAACAGAATGGAACAGCCCGACTAGATTTGCGGGACGCAATTGATCGAGATTAATTCCCCGTCTGCAATTCGCCAAAGCGCTCCCAGCTCTTGCCATTGAAGCGCATGAACTGCATCTGGTCGACGGGGACGTGATCAGTCGGCGAGGTGTTGACCTTGATGCCGGGCAGCAGCATCGGCAGTTCCAGATCCTTGATCGAATAGGCCTGTTTGAGAATGTTCTCGGTCGACAGGTCGTCGCCGCAGGCCTTCAGCACGTGCTCCAGCGTCATCGCGCTATTGTAGGAATTGACGTAGTTGGCGTCGTGCAGGTCGGCCTCGGGCGCGTATTTGACCATGAATTCCCGCCATGCCTTGACGCCGGCATCGTCCTTCCAGGCGGGATCGTCGGGGTCCTTGATATAGGCGGTGGAGAGAATGCCGATGCCGGCCTCGAGCCCGGCGGGCTCCATCACGGTATTGATCCAGACCGCGACGTTGGACAGGAACGTCATCGGTTTCCAGCCGATCTCGTGCGCCTTGCGGATCGACTGTGCCGCGAACTTCGGCGTCGCTGCGATCACCAGCACGTCGGCGCCGGACGCTTTCAGCTTGACGATCTGGGAGTCGATGGTCGGGTCCTGCACTTCGTAGGTGGCGCTGGTGAGAACGGAATCGTATTTGTCGCCGAGCACGTCCTTCAGCCCCAGGAGGTAGTCGCGTCCGAAATCGTCGTTCTGCGAAATCACCGCGAATTTGGCGTTCGGATTCTTGGCCAGCGCATAGCGCGCGTAAAGCCGGGCCTCGTAGCGGAACGGGCCCTGCACGCCGAGCGTCGCCTGCGGGTATTGGGCGATGTCGGCGAATTTCGAGGCGCCGGAGCCGACGAACAATTGCGGGATGTTCTTGCCCTGCAGGTATTTGGCGATCGCGGTGTTGTGTGCAGTGCCGATCGAGGAGAAGATCAGCGCCACCTCATCGCTCTCCACCAGCCGCCGGGTCTGCTCCACGCTCTTCGGCGGCGCGTAGCTGTCGTCAAGCGAGATCAGATTGACCTTGCGGCCGTTGATGCCGCCGCGCTCGTTGAGCATCCTGAAATAGGCGACCTCGCCCTTGCCGAGCGCACCGAACGCCGAAACCGGGCCGCTGTAGGGCATGGTCTGGCCGATTTTGATCTCGGTCGCGGTGACGCCACGCATCTCGGCCGCCGGCGAGGCGGCAGAGGCCAGCACCGCAACCGCGCCGGCGATGCCAACCCCGGAAACAAAACGCATCGATCCCCTCCCCCGGTTTATTCCTGGACCTTCGATGTCAGCCGCATGCGGCTGGCCCGCGATCCCATTGTCATCAAAACATGCCATGTTGGGGGAATGGATGCCATTCATAATTGCCGCCGGTAGCGCGGCGAAGACGGCTTGGCAGGCCTTGCGGAAACTGCGTAATCTTCCCGACGAGTTGAAGGTCATTGTCGAAAACAGCTCTAGCCGCGCGGCCCACCATGCTTACCAAAGCCCTTTGTCGCCGATTGCGTTTCGCGGTATTGCTCGGCGCCGCGATCATGGCCGGCTCCGTCGCAGCGCCGCGTCAGGCCAAGGCCAGCGAGGGCGGCGCGGCGTTTCTCGAAAAGCTCTCGCTCAACTCGGCGCCCTCGCAAATCCTCGTGGTATGCCACGGCTTTGGCTGCGCCTATCGCGATCAGTTCGTCCTGACGCCGGCCAAGGTCTCCTATCTGAGGGGGATGCTTGGCGCCGCGCATTCGGCGAAGGAGGAGCGAAAGCTGCTGGCGAGAGCAGTTGCCTGGTTCGACCGCGAAGGCGGCCGCTCTGCCGGCACCGTGGGGCGGATCGCACGCGCCGGCGCCGCCACCAAGTCCGGTCCGTCGCAAATGGATTGCATCGACCTGACCGCGAACATCACCGAACTTCTGATCGTGCTCGATCGCAACAAGCTGCTCAGATATCACCGCGTCGGCGAGCCGGTGTCGCGCGGCCTGTTCGTCGACGGCAAGCAGCCGCATACCACGCCGGTGATCGTGGAGACCGCGACCGGTACCGAGTGGTCGGTGGACTCCTGGACCAAGGCCTACGGCCAGAGTCCGGACATCATGACCATCACCGAATGGAAAAGCAGGAGCTGAGCAGGCTGTCCGTATTTTGATTTTTTGATTGGAATTTCGATCGAGGGTTCCATGCGCGCCTCCGGTTACGCTGATAAACCCGGTTTCCGCTTCTTGCTTGTTTTGATCTTCGCGATTGCGGCCCTGATTGTCCCGATGCAAAACGCTTCCGCGCAAGCCGACCTGGCAGCGATGAACCTGATCGCGCTGTCGCAACTCTATGCCGCATCAGCCGCGGTTGACGCCTCCCGCAAGGCCTATTGGGGCCCGTTTTCGGTGATCGGAGAGGGCACGGCGAAATGATCGAATGCTAACCCTCACTTCGCGCGTTTGCCGCGCTGGTCTTTCGGGATGACGAACTTCAATCCGGACCAGCTATCGTCGATGGCGCAGACCTTGATATCGACGAGGCCGAGCGGAAGCGCGATATCGCGCACCACCACATCGGTGAGATCGGTCGCCACGCCGCTCGCCTTCTTCGGCCACGACACCCAGATCATGCCGTCCGGCGCGATGGCTTCGCGATAGCCGCGCAGCTTGCCCGCAAGCCCCGCGGCCTGGCTTGCAAACAGATGGACCATGTCGACGGAGCCAGCGAGGCGGGTCAGCAGCTTCACGTCCGCGGGCAGTTTGCCGACGATGTCGCCATACGCCGCCGGGGCGTGGCCGACAAAAATGCGAAAGCCCGGCTTGATGCCGAGCTTTTGCACAACAGCCTTGCTGGAATAACCAGCCATCCGAGCCGCGGCATCAGGCCTGCGGCTGCGGCTCCAGGCCGGGATCCGGATCGGGGCGCGGACGCGGCTTGCCAGCCGGCGGCACCGCCGAGGTGCGTGGGGTAGTCGGCTCCAGCACCGACTCGCGGTTCGGCTTCTTGCCCTTGAGCAGATCCTGAATCTCGTCGCCGGTCAGCGTCTCGTATTCGAGCAAGCCCTTGGCCAGTGCTTCGAGATCGGCGCGCTTCTCGGTCAGTATCTTGGTCGCCTGATTGTAGCCGTCTTCAACAAAACGCCGGATCTCGGTATCGATCTTCTGCACCGTCGCCTCGGAGGCGTTCTGGGTGCGCGACACCGACATGCCCAGAAACACCTCATCCTGGTTTTCGCCATAGGACACGGTGCCGAGCGCTTCGGAGAGACCCCAGCGCGTCACCATCATCCGCGCCAGCCGTGTCGCCTGCTCGATATCGGAAGAGGCGCCGGAGGTGACCTTCTCGCGGCCGAACACCAGCTCTTCGGCGACGCGGCCGCCCATCATGATGGCGAGCCGCGAGGTCATCTGCTCCAGCGACATCGACAGCTTGTCGCGTTCGGGGAGCTGCATCACCATGCCGAGCGCGCGGCCGCGCGGAATGATGGTCGCCTTGTGGATCGGATCGGTCGCGATCACGTTGAGGCCGACGATGGCATGGCCGCCCTCGTGATACGCGGTCAGCATCTTCTCTTCCTCGGTCATCACCAGCGACTTGCGCTCGGCGCCCATCATGACCTTGTCCTTGGCCTCCTCGAACTCGGCCTGGGTCACCATGCGCTTGTTGCGCCGCGCCGCGGTCAGCGCCGCCTCGTTGACGAGGTTCATCAGGTCGGCGCCGGAGAAGCCGGGCGTGCCGCGAGCGATGGTCTTCAGGTTGATATCGGGCGCCAACGGCACCTTGCGGACGTGAACTTTCAGGATCTGCTCGCGGCCGACGACATCCGGGTTCGGCACCACCACCTGGCGGTCGAACCGGCCGGGGCGCAACAGCGCCGGATCGAGCACGTCGGGCCGGTTGGTGGCCGCGATCAGGATCACGCCTTCATTGGCCTCGAAGCCGTCCATCTCGACCAGCAACTGGTTCAGCGTCTGCTCACGCTCGTCATTGCCGCCGCCGAGGCCGGCGCCACGATGGCGGCCGACCGCGTCGATCTCATCGATGAAGATGATGCAGGGCGCGTTCTTCTTGGCCTGCTCGAACATGTCGCGGACGCGCGAGGCGCCGACGCCGACGAACATCTCGACGAAGTCGGAGCCCGAAATGGTGAAGAACGGAACGTTGGCTTCGCCCGCCACCGCGCGCGCGATCAGCGTCTTGCCGGTGCCGGGAGGACCGACCAGCAGCACGCCGCGCGGAATCCGTCCGCCCAGCCGTTGATACTTGCCGGGATCGCGCAGGAATTCGACGATCTCCTGCAGATCCTGCTTGGCCTCATCGACGCCGGCGACATCCTCGAAGGTGACGCGACCGTGAGCCTCGGTAAGCATCTTGGCCCGCGACTTGCCAAAACCCATCGCCTTGCCAGCGCCGCCCTGCATCTGCCGCGACAGGAAGATCCAGACGCCGATCAGCGCGATGAACGGCAGCCATGAGACCAGCAGCGAGACGAACCACGGCACGTTGTCGCCGGGCGGTTTTGCGGTGATCGAGACCTTGCCGTTATAGAGCCGCTGCACCAGCGTCGGATCGTTCGGCGCATAGGTCTGGAAACTCGAGCCGTTGGTGAAGGTGCCGTGGATTTCCGGCCCCTGGATAACGACGTCGCGAACGTGGTTCTGATCGACCTCGGTCAAAAGCTGCGAGAACGAGATGTCCTGCGAGGACGCGCGCTGGCCAGGGTTCTGGAAGAGCGTGAAGAGAGCCAATAACAGCAGGACAATAATGACCCAGAGGGCGAAGTTGCGCAGATTGGCGTTCATCGATCTTCCTTGGTGGTCGCGCGGATCGCGGCCCTTACGTCCTTGGGTCGTGTCTTTGGGCAGGCAGGAGGGAATCTCCCTCGGGTGACTGCAGATAATCTAGGTGCCGCCCCGGTCGATGCCAAGGGAACCAGATGGGACTATTTAGCCCATCCTAGCGCGATTCCCGCTCAAATAATGGCGGCAAGGTCACGGTCTTCCGCGGGTGGTTAAGACTCCCCCGAGGGAATAGGGCTGATAGATGCCGGTAACGCGGTCCCGTCCCGCTAGCCCCGCCGGCGGCGGAGCGGCGCCGGCTCGATGCAAATCCGGCCGCCGGTGACGCTGACCAGCGCACCGGCGAGGGTCTGTTTCAGCTTTGGCCGACTCCCGGCGCCGGCAGCAGCGGTCCGGTCCAGCGCCGCCAGCACGGCCTCGACCTTGCCGAGTTCCGCCGGCCCCTCATGACCGAAACGATTGATCGCGCGCAGCAACAGCCGCAGGCGGATTTCCTCCGGCATGGCGGCAAACGCCTTGAAATCGAAACTCATGCCGGCGAAATCCGGCGGCGGCGTTTGGCGGTCCCTGAGCGCGAGGTAGCGCTCGGCGCCGTCGGCCAGCACCTCCACCGCGGCATTGGCGCGGGCCAGCCGCGACGCCAGCCGCGCCAGACTGCTGATATCGCCGCCCTCGGCGGCAAGCCGCGGCAGCAGCGCGCGCAGACGCGGACGGGTGAAATTGACGTCGCGGTTGGTCGGATCGTCGGCGAAGCCGATTCTTGCCTTGCGGAGCGTGGCGAGCAGCTGCGATTTCGAAACATCCAGAAACGGACGCGCCAGGCGGACGCCATCCCGCTCGGACTCCCGCGCCATGGCGGCGAGCCCCGCGAGCCCGCTGCCGCGCAACAGCCGCATCAAGACCGTCTCGGCCTGATCGTCGCGCGTATGTGCGGTCAGGATATGGGTCGCGCCCTGGGCGCGGGCGGCTTCCGCCAGCAAGCGGTAGCGCGCGGCCCGTGCCGCGGCCGGCAACCCGGTCTTCGGTTTGGTCCCGCTCCAGCGCATCGTGCGATGGTCTACGTCAAGCGAGCGCGCCAGCCGCTTGACCTCGCGCGCCTCGCGCGCCGCTTCAACGCGCAAGCCATGATCGACGGTGACGGCAATCAGACGTGGACCGCGCGTAAAAGTGCGGCGCCAGCGCGCCGCAAGCCACATCAGCGCGATCGAGTCGGGCCCGCCGGACACCGCGAGCACGATCGCGGGCGCGGCCTTCCAGTCCGCGAACAGCCGCTTGGCGTCGCTTGCCGAGATCGGAGTTTCGTCGTCGGTCGCCATGCTCTTATTGCAAGACCGCCGGCACGCCCGGGTCAAGCCCGGCAACCGGCGTCAACGCATCGNGCGCTTCAGCACTTGACCCGCTTCTGCTCGCGGTCGACCGCCGCCTTGACGCCGGCGGAGGCGCGCGGATATTTCCGCGTCACCTCGCCNAGCGCGGCGCAGGCGGCTTCCTTCTCTTTCAGCGCCGCCAGCGATTGGCCGAGCCGCAACAGGGCGTCCGGGGCCTTCGCCGATTTTTCGAATTTGGTGGTCACCCCGAGGAAGGCTTCGGCGGCGTCGCGATATTGCTGGCGCTGGAAGAAACTCTCGCCGAGCCAGTATTGCGAATCCGCGATCAAGGGATCGCTCGGGTATTTCTGCGCGAAGTTGCGCATGGTCTCTTCGGCGAGCGCATAGTCCCTGCGCTGCATGTAGCCGATGCCGAGATCGAACTCGTCCTTCGGAGTTGCCGACGGCGGCAAGGTGGTGAGCGCGCCAGCGCCCGCGGCAGCACCCCGCGGCGGCGGCGCTGCCGCCGGATAGCCCGCCCCGCCGGTATTGGCGAGATCGAGCGGTTCGCCCGCACCTCGCCCGCCCGGCGCGCCGACGCCGGACTCGGCCGGCATCGGGAGCTGACCGCCGCCAAGCGCGCGCGGCGCGCCGGGGGCATTCGGATTCTGGTTGGGGTCGAAGGCATCGCCGCGCCGCCGTCCCTGCGGTGCGGCGGGCGCCTCAGGCGCAATGATCGGCGCGGGCGCGGCAACCTGCGGCTCATAGCCCGGCTGCCGCATCGGTGCATTCAGCTGGACCGGAGGTGCCGCAGCGATATTGGGCTGGGCGACGGCGGGCTGCCCGCCGGGGGCCGCTTGCGCGCCGCCCTGCAGCATCCTCAGGCGCTCTTCGAGCTGCCGGTTGCGGTACTGCAGTTCTTCATTCTGGCCGGTGAGCTGCCGCAGCTGATTCTCGAGCTGCTGGATCCGCATTTCGGGGTCGGGATCGTCGGATTGGGCCCAGGCCTGCTGTGCCAGCGTCAACATCGCGGCGATCGCCGCGGTGCGGGCAAGTCTATGAAAAGTGGCTGACATTCTGGCCTGACGACGGAATCGCACGTGTCCTCGAAAGCGCAAACACATTGAGAGAGGGAGTACGCCAAAAATGTGACTATTGTCCCAGATCCGGCGCCGCTCTTGCGCGACATGGTTTAGTGTCGCCGACGAAACAAGCAAGCGGCTCGAGGCCAAGCGGCTTGGGGCAATGAATCGATCGCCCGCAGGCCAGGGAGGCCGGGCCATGGATGTGCTCGTCAACGGAGTCCGGCTGTTCTTCGACGTCGAGGGCGGAAAGCTCGTCCCGGATGGCGCCTTCATGCGGGAAAACCCGACCTTGCTGATGCTTCACGGCGGCCCCGGCTCCGACCACTCGATCTACAAACCCGCCTATTCCGGTCTGGCCGACGTCGCGCAGATCGTCTATCTGGACCACCGCGGCAATGGCCGAAGCGAGGATGGTCCGCGCGAGCGCTGGAACCTGGCGCAGTGGGGCGACGACGTGCGCGCCTTCTGCGATGTGGTCGGCATCGAAAGCCCGATCGTGCTCGGCGCATCGTTCGGCGGCATGGTTGCGCTGGCCTACGCGACGCGCCATCCGGCTCATCCCTCCAAACTGGTGCTGATCTCGACCGCGGCCGCCGGTGGCACGCATCGCGAGCGGCGCGTCGAGCTGTTCGAGCGCTTCGGCGGCCCGGAAGTCGGCGCGCTGGCGCGGCGCCGGTTCCTGGAGGTTCAGGGCCACCCCGATCAGGCCTCGCTCGACGCCTGGGCACGGCTGGCCATTCCGCTGTATACGCGAATTCCGCGCGATCCGGACATGGCGCGCCGCGCGGTCAACCGGCCGGAAGTGTTGCANTGGTTCACCAAACCGGGCGGCGAGAGCCATACNTTCAACATGTTCCCGGACCTCGCCCGCATCCTGTGTCCAACGCTGGTGCTCGGCGGCGAGGACGACCCGATACACCCGATCGAAAGCCAGGCNGAGATCGCCTCCGCACTGCCGGCGCATCTGGTGCGGTTCGAAAGGTTTGAAAATTGCCGGCACGCCGTGGTCACCGACGCGCCCGAGGCCGCTATCGCGTCGATCCGGGACTTCATCACCTATCGATAGCGAAGGACCAGCCAAAACAAAACCGGCGCCCGAAGGCGCCGGCGGCAAATGCTTGCGAAAAATCAGGAGCTGGCGTTCAGGACCGTAACNGCGCGGCGGTTCTGCGACCAGCAGGAGATGTCNTTGCAGACCGCGACCGGGCGCTCCTTGCCGTAGGAGATCGTCCGCATCCGNGACGGATCGATGCCGCGCGAGGCCAGGAAGGTGCGCACCGATTGGGCACGCCGCGCACCGAGCGCAATGTTGTATTCGCGGGTNCCNCGCTCGTCGGCGTGACCTTCGATGGTGAAGGCGTAGCGGTTGTAGGTCTGCAGCCAGCGCGCCTGCTTCTCCAGNGTGGTGATGGCCTGCGGCGACAAATCGGTCTGGTCGCTCTCGAAGAAGACGCGGTCGCCGACATTGACGACGAAATCCTGCTGGCTGCCCGGGGTGGCGGCACTCGCCATCGCGCCGTCGGCGCCGAGGTTCTTGTTGGCGCANGCGCCCATCGACANCGCCACGGCAAGCACGNCGGCCAGCTTAAATCCCTGGAGGATACGCATCTGATATTTCATTCCGGAGCCTCCACGCTCAGGTTTTTCGGACTNTCATCCGGTCTACAGGGCGATGGTTAAGCGAACGTTCCGTCAACCTTGACGCGGTCTTGCCAGACCCGATCAAATGCCGACAAACGGCGAAAAGCAACCGCGATAGTTAATGATTTGTAAATGTGGCGCGAGGGTGAAGGCAAGCGTGGACCTCGCGCGAATGGCCCGTTTAGGGTCGATCCGAAGCGGTTGTGCAACACCTGATCGCAAAAAGGCACTCCCGGCAGGGGAACCCTGGTCCCGATCGTTCAGGACTGCTGCGGAACGATCGACATCCGCTCGAGCGGGGAAATCATCGGTTCCGGTGACGGCGTCTGCAGCCGGCGCTCGAATAACGCCCGCCGCTCGAATGCGCTCGAACGCATATAGGGGAAGCGCTGGAACACCTTTTCCCGAATCGACGGATAATGGGCGGCCATCAGCCCCACCGGCTTGATCAGACCTGGATACAGCCTTGGTTCGCCCCAGGGCTCCTGCAGGAACATCTTGCGATAGAACGCCCGGTGTTCGGGACGCACATTGGCAAGCCCGATATCGGCGTTGAAGTGCCCGCAGGCGACATAGCCGAGCCGCACCGTCACATAGGGCAGTTCGGGAAATTTCTTGGCCTTCTCGGGATCGGCAACGAAGCGGGTTGGATCGACAATGATCTTGCCCCGATCGAGCTCGGGGTGAAGCAGGTCGACGAACATTTCGGACGAGGGCGACCCCCGCCACTCCGAGGTCAGCACGCTGACCCGGATCGAGCTGCAAAGCTCGCCCTGAATGAAGATGCCGAAGGTAAAGTTGTTGGGCAGGTCGTCATAGCGATCCGTGACCCGCTCGGATTCCGACGGCAGGATGGCGCCTTCGCGCAGATAGGCCCGATAGCGCAGGCGATAAATCTGCTCCCTGTCTTCGGCTGTTTCGGCAAGCCGGTAATCAACGTGTTCGAGGGGATAGGCGCTACGCTCGGGAACAAGGGCGATTGCTTTAGCCGCCGACGGCATTTAGTGCTCCTTACTACTCACGACAACTTGCACGCGTATCGGAAAGATTAACAGCTTCTTAACGAAGATGCAAAGAGATCGCCGTGTTAGGGTTAACCGAAGCCAGTGCAAATGCAGCGTCGGAGGGCGCCGTGAGGGAAAATAATTCCACCGGAGCCGTCGGATCTAGGCGATTGATCTTGTGGAAACCACGAGCAGTCCCTCGTCGGGCAGCCTTCGGCCGTGCGAGGCGTTCAGCAACTGGCGGACCCGTACCGCGGGCACCGGCCGGCTGAACAGATAGCCCTGCGCCTCGGTCACCGTGCCGTCGGAGCTGATCAGCTCCAGCTGCTCGTTGGTCTCGATGCCCTCGACCACCACCGACATGCCAAGGTCGGCGGAGAGCCGCGCCACGCCGCGCAGCAGCGTCAGCGGACGATCGCTGTCGATGCCCTCGAGGAAGGAGCGGTCGATCTTCACCTTCTGCAGCGGGAAATTATGCAGATAGCTCAGGCTCGAATAGCCGGTGCCGAAATCGTCGAGCGAAATCCGCACCCCGATGGTGCGCAGCTGCGCCAGCACATCATGGGTCAACTGGGTGTTGCGCAGCAGTGAGGATTCGGTGATCTCGATTTCGAGGCGATTGGCGGACAGACCGGAGACCTCGAGCGCGTAGCGAACCTCGTTCAGCACGTCGCGCTGATGAAACTGCTGCGGCGAGAAGTTGACCGCGACGCTGACGCCATCGGGCCATTTCATGCATTCCATGCAGGCCTTGCGCAGGATCCAGCGGCCGAGATCGACGATCAGGCCCATGTCCTCGGCGACCGGAATGATATCGATCGGGGAGACCGTGCCGCGCACCGGATGATTCCAGCGCAGCAGCGCCTCGCAGGTGGCGATTTTCCCGGATTTGAGATTGACCAGCGGCTGATAGAACAGCTCGAATTCCTCGTTGGCCAGCGCCTTGCGAAGGTCCAGTTCCAGAATGCGGCGCGCCTCGACGGTTTGCGCCATTTCGTCGCGGAAGAAACAGAAGGTGCCGCGGCCGTCGGCCTTGGCGCGATAAAGCGCCATGTCGGCGTTCTTCAACAGCGTATCGGCGCTGATGTCCGGCGACGTCATCGCGATGCCGACGCTGGCGCCGATTTCGACCAGGTGATTGTCGATTTGATAACGCTCGCTCAGTTGATCGACGATGCGCCGGGCGAGGTGGCCCGCCTCCTCGTTCGATCTGATGTTCTGCTGGAACACCACGAATTCGTCGCCGCCGAACCGCGCCACGAAGTCTTCCGGCCGCAGCATGGCGCGCAAGCGGTCGGCGACCGCACACAACAGCTGGTCGCCGCAGGGATGACCCAGGGTGTCGTTGACCTGCTTGAACTGGTCGAGATCGACAAACAGCAATGCCGACAGCCGTTCGGCGGAGTGGGAAATCGCCAGCAACCGCTCGATCTCGTCACGGAAGTTGACCCGGTTGGGGAGCGCCGTCAGCTCGTCGTAGCGCGCCAGATGGCTGATCCTGGCTTCCGCGATTTTGCGTTCGGTGATGTCCTCCAGCAGCACGACGGTGCCGCCGCCGGCCATTGGCTGAAACGTCCAGGAGAACGACCGGTCGCTCGCGACGTCGGGATCGGTGGTGGTGATGTCCCTCGCCCGCGCATTCTCGATTTCCGAGAGGATCATTTTGCCGCTCGTCGCCGAGATCGATCCGGCGGCGACGCAGGCGGTGAGGATATCGGCCGCGCTGGCGCCGCGACGCACGAGATCGTCCGACAGGCTCATCATCTCGCTGAAGCGGTGGTTCATGACCGCAAGCCGTCCGTCGGCGGCGAACATGCACAGGCCGTGCGGCATGTTGTTCAGCGCGGTATCGAACTGGCCGGCAAGCGCCGCCTCGCGCTCGCGCGCGATCAGCGCCCGCACGAAGATCTTCTGCAGGCTGGTCGAGATATGCCTGAGCGCCAGGAAGAACACCACGTTGAGCAGGGCCAGCGCCACATAGTAGGGATTGCCGTACGATGCCAGCGCCAGCGTCAGCGGCCCGCAGGCCAGCAGCATCTGCACGTGGAATATCCACGGTCGGCCGTAGGTGCGGCCGCCACCGGCCGACACATAGCAAAGCGTAAAGGACACGCAGAGCAGGTGCGCGGCGGCATCGTTGCTGCCAAGCAGCGTCACGGTGCACCATAGCCCGAGTGCCGCGGCATAAAGCACGGCGCCGATCTGATAGCGTATCTCCCAGCGCGCCGCTTCGTTGGGGCTCGGGCCGGAATCGGGCCGCTGTTGCTTGTACCGGCTCATGTCGAGCGCGCGGAGCGCGCCGGTGACGATCAACAGCGTCACGCAAGGCCAGAGCCACAAATTGCCGGTCTTGACCGCCGTCAGGGTTGCAGCGAGCGCGGCGCAAAGCGAGCCCGCAAACATCGTCCCGGCATCCTGGAACAGCGAATCGATCAGCGCCGCATGAATCGTCGGCGACATCTTCTGATCGTTGTCTTCGGTCTGGTTTTCGAGCTGCATTGGGGGCGCGTGCGTCCTCTTTCAGGCCGGTACTTTTACCCGTCGCAGATGAAGTCTTTCTGAGGGAACATCGTTAGCGAGATGTTGCTTTTTGCCCGCGCGCAGCGAGAATCTGCCCGATAAATCAGCGTGCTAGGCAAGGCTTGCCGACCCGGGCGAAGGCCTTCCCGCAAGCGACCGCCGTGTCGCCGGTTGACGGCGCCTGCAGCTTCCGCTTCGGCGCCGGTCAAATCCCTGGCTGATCGCTTTCGATGTTTCCCGACATGCAGCATAGGAGCCCGCAAATGTGCGGCCCGCCCGGCACCCCGTCAGTGGCTCCCGGCGATGACTCAAGCGGTCGCGAAGGCCCCCCGGGGACGGCAAGTCTTAACCACACGTTAAGATTTCACGTTAATTTTGGGTTAATCCCGCTTGGTAAAACCGCCGACTAACGGTACTTTCCGCCTGAAAGTTGTAGTTGAGGAGAGTACCGATGCCCGATGCCGTTGTGGCCCGCTCAGCGAAATTGGGCGATTCCTGCCTGCGCGACATTCCGCGCCTGCTCTCCAAGGAAGAAATCCGCAACCTTTCGCAAATCGACAGCGTCAAGTTCACCGCGGCAGCCTTGCTTGAATATGGCCTGATCGCGGCTGCGATCTGGATCAGCCAGACCTGGTGGAACCCGTTGATCTATGCGCTCGCCGTCGTCGTCATTGGCTCGCGGATCAATGGACTGGGCGGGCTGATGCACGACGCCGCTCACTATCGAGGCTACACCAACCGGCAGCTCAACGATTTCGTCGGAGAGATTCTGGCGCTGCCGACGTCGGCCTCGATGGCCGGCTATCGCAACACGCATTTCGCGCACCACCGGGAGTTGAACAGCGAAAACGATCCCGACTGGCGGCGAAATCTGGGGCTGAAGGAGTACGAATTTCCGGCG
>JGI12635J15846_10002903_pt1 | contig 14949 bp, 14 predicted proteins | sample BlaSpr_A8_OM2_M2_FD_15846 | JGI IMG/M metagenome (IMG submission 15846) | reverse complement strand
TGTCGCGGCGGCAAAAGCCTTCGGGCCATTGGATGCGATCGATCGCTTCGTAGGCGCGGCTTTGAGCCTCCGCGACGGTCTTGCCTGACGCGCAGACGTTCAGCACGCGCCCGCCATTAGCGAGGATGGCGCCGTCCTTCGACAGCGTGCCAGCGTGGAAAATCTCGACGCCTTCGACTTTTGCCGCCTCATCTAATCCTTCGATGCGCGTACCCTTTGCATAATCGCCGGGATACCCCTTCGCGGCCATCACCACCGTCAGCGCCGCCTCATCGAACCAGCGCAGATCAAAATTTTTCAGTTGCCCGTCGCAGGCAGCGAGCATCGCCGGCACGATGTCCGACATCATCCGCAGCATCAGCACCTGGCATTCGGGATCGCCGAAGCGGACATTGTATTCGAACAGTTTTGGGCCTTCGGGCGTGAGCATGACGCCGGCATACAAGATGCCGCGAAACGGCGTGCGGCGTGCCTTCATGCCCTTGACCGTCGGCAGAATGATCTTCGCCATGATCTCGGCGTGGATCTCGGGCGTGACAAACGGCGTCGGCGAGTAGGCGCCCATGCCGCCGGTGTTGGGGCCCTCATCGTGATCGAACACGCGTTTGTGGTCCTGCGCGGAAGCAAGCGGGATCGCGGTCTCGCCGTCGGACAACGCGAAAAAACTGATCTCGCGGCCGGATAAAAATTCCTCGATCACGACCTCAGTGCCGGCCGCCCCGAACGCGCCGTCGAACATCATGGCGATGGCGTCCTCGGCTTCGCGCACCGTTTTTGCGACCACGACGCCCTTGCCTGCCGCCAATCCATCGGCCTTGACCACGATCGGCGCGCCCTGCGCGCGGACATAGGCCAGCGCGTCGGCGGCATTGGCAAAGTGACCGTAGGCGCCGGTCGGAATGCTGAACTCCGTGCAGAGCGCCTTGGTAAATCCCTTGGAGCCCTCGAGTTGCGCAGCCTGTTGGCTCGGTCCGAATGCCTTGATGCCGGCAGTCGTGAGATCGTCGACGATACCGGCCGCGAGCGGCGTTTCCGGGCCGACCACGACAAGCTCGACCGCGTTGCGTTTGCAGAACTCGATCACCACGGCGTGGTCGGCGATATCGAGCGCGACGCATTCGGCCTCGCGCGCGATGCCGGCATTGCCCGGCGCGCACCACAGTTTTGTCACCAGCGGGGAGCCCGCGATTTTCCACGCCAGTGCATGTTCGCGGCCGCCGGAACCGAGCAGGAGAATGTGCATGCGATGCAGCCAGAATGGGAGGTTGCGAAACCGTGTCGGTCGCACGAGTCTCCCTCCGCTTGCAAGCGTTTTCCCGTCATTCCGGACGGCGCGCACGGCGCGCCGATCCGGAATCTCGAGCTTGTTTTGCGCTGACGCACCTCATCTCGAGATTCCGGGTTCGCGTCTTCGACGCGCCCCGGAATGACGGTAGTCAGCTTTCCCGCGCCGAGGCCGCGATGATCTCCTGCAGGCTCGCGACATGGCGGGCGAAGGCGCCGCGGCCCGAGGCCGTCGCGGTCACCGTGGTCTGCGGCTTTTTGCCGACAAAGGCTTTTTCCACGGCGACGTAGCCAGCCCTGGAAAGCGTCTCGATATGGGCGCCGAGATTGCCGTCGGTGGCGCCCGTCAGCTTTTTCAGCCGGGAGAATTCGAGGCCTGCGGCAACCGGCAGCGCATTCAACGCCGCCATGATCCGCAAGCGCAGCGGCTGGTGGATGATGTCGTCGAGCTCAGCCATCGCGCTNGCTCCGGCGCATCCACAAGCCGCCCAGGATCAGCCCGCCACCGTTGACCACCGCCATCCACAGCAAGAAAGCGGCGCCGTCGACAAGAAAATAGCCAATCAGGGTTAGGGCCGTAATGCCGAGGCCGATCGCGACAAAGGCGGCGCCGACCCATAATCCCACGATGGTGTAGATCATCATGAAATAGGTCGGCCAAAACACGCCGAGCTGGCGCGGCCCAAAATGCCCAAGCCCGACCGACCAGAGAATGCCAAACGCAAAGAACAGCACGAAGGCCGCGATCGACCTGGGGTCGAAGCTAAGTAGTTTGGTTCGCCTGCTCTCAAACGCGCCGATCGCACACGAACCGGCGAAACCCAGCACGTTCACCGCGATCCAGACATAGGCGCCGTGCCGCGGCCACAGATAGTTGACTATGTTGCCCGCGAAAACCAGCACGCCCCACAGGATCAGCATCAGGCTGGCGAGATGATAAGTCGTCGACTGACGAACGCGGTGAGCGATCGAGGCGATGTCCGACAGCGCCGAGGCAGCCTCCTTGGCATCGATGCTCGTCATGCGCCGCTCTCCCCTTTCGCCACGTCATCGGCGATGACAGAAACCGCCCTGGGATCGCTGACGACGCCCATGTGATTGACGCCGTCGATCAGCTTCACCTCGACCGATGGTGCCACCGCGTGCACAGCCCCGGCATATTTGTCCGCCAGCATCAATTCATCGTCGGCGCCCGAGATGAGCGTGAGCGGTTTTGTCACAGAAGCAAGATCGGCCCGGTAACCCCGCGTGGCGAAATTGCGCATCAGCCGGTCGGAATAGGCCGGCACCAGGAGGTTTTCGGAATTTGGCGGTACCGCGAAGGCCAGCGTCGGCAGCGCCTCGCAACAATCGATGCCGAGCTTGCGCAGCGCCATCAATCCGAAAATGCGTGGAATATCGGCACTGGCCCAGCCGCCGGAATTCGGCTGGTTGGTCGGCGCATCATAGCCAAGATAGGGCGCCAGCAGGATAGTACGCGCGAACAGGTTCTGGATCGGGGAGCTTGCGACCCGCAGCGCAAAACCGCCGCCCGCGGAATGGCCAATCAGCGTCAGCGGCACGCTCGGCGCGCGCGTGCGGACGACGGTAACGAGATCTTCGAGATCATCCTCGAGCTGGCCAACATAGCCGATGTCGCCGCGACTTCCTGAGGTGCCATGGCCGCGAATGTCGATCGCCCAGGTATCGACGCCGCGCGCCGCCAACGCCGCCGACAGCGCATGGATCGGGGTTCCGCTGGAGCCAGAGGAACCATGGACCACAATGGCCGCGCGCCCCGTCGGCGCGCCGCTCAGGGGATAATGGCGGAAGCCGAGCATCGTGCCGTCGCGGGCCTGAAACCGCTCGATCGCGGGCAAGGTCGAGTAGTCGACGTTCTTGCGGGCCGCCGCGAGGGAACGCAGCTCAGGAGGATTTTTGAGCGGCGTGGCCACCATGGCCGTGAGCAGCAGGGCAACGACGCCTACGCCGCAGAGGGCCCATTTGAAGACGCTGAAAGACGCGCGCAACAGCCATTTCAACATGACATCTCTCCTCAACGATCGTTCTATACAGAGGACTCTGTATCACAGAGTATGTGGATTGACAAGCTCCCGATTGGCGGTGGCGGCCGAAAATCCCTAACTTGGGCGCCAGTCCGAAAAAGTGCGAATCGATAGTCCCTGATGACCGCAACCGAAGCCCTGATCAACGCACCGGAATTCACAGTGTCCGAACTATCCTCCGCCCTGAAGCGGACGGTGGAGGAGGCCTATGGGCATGTCCGGGTGCGCGGCGAAATCACCGGTTTTCGCGGCGCGCACTCCTCCGGGCACTGCTATTTCGCGCTCAAGGACGACGGCGCCAAGATCGAGGCGGTGATCTGGAAGTTCGCCCACGCCAGGATGCGCTTCAAGCCGCAGGAGGGCCTGGAGGTCATCGCCACCGGCAAGCTCACGACCTATCCCGGCTCCTCAAAATACCAGATCGTGATCGAGGCGCTGGAGCCCGCCGGGATCGGCGCGCTGATGGCGCTGATGGAAGAGCGCAAGAAGAAGCTTGCCGCCGAAGGTCTATTCGACGCCGCGCGCAAGCAGATTTTGCCTTGGTTGCCGGAAGTCATCGGCGTCGTCACCTCGCCCACGGGCGCCGTGATCCGCGACATCCTGCACCGCCTGGAAGATCGTTTTCCCCGCCGTGTGCTGGTGTGGCCGGTGAAGGTGCAGGGCGACGGTTCGGCCGAACAGATCGCGGCTGCGATCCGCGGTTTCAATACGCTGCCGGAAGGTGGCGGGATCCCGCGGCCTGATCTATTGATCGTCGCGCGCGGCGGCGGCTCGCTGGAAGACCTGTGGTCGTTCAACGAGGAGATCGTGGTCCGCGCCGTCGCTCAAAGCATGATCCCGCTGATCTCGGCGGTCGGCCACGAGACCGACATCACGCTGATCGATTTTGCCGCCGACAAGCGCGCGCCGACGCCGACGGCGGCGGCCGAAATGGCGGTTCCGGTGCGGGCAGAATTGTTCGTCGAGGTCGAAAGCCTGGCGCGGCGGACCATGATGTGCTGGCAGCGCGGCCAGGAATTCCGCCGCAACGAGCTGCGCGCCGCAGCCCGCGCGCTGCCCGCCGCAGGTGAATTGCTTGCGATCCCGCGGCAGCGGCTGGATGGCGCGGGCGCGTCGCTGCCCCGCGCGTTGAAGGCCAACACGCACCTGCATTTCCGCCACTTCGCGGCCGTCGGCGCGCGATTGACGGTGCGGGTGCTGCGCGGACAAGTGGCGCAGGCCGATCATCGGCTGACGGTTTGCGGCGAGCGCATGACGCACTCGTTGCGAACATTGCTGCGCGCTCGTCGCGATCGCTTTGCCGGACTTGCGATCCGGCTAAAAGCATCAAAGCTCGCCAACGCACAAGCGCAGCGTAACGCCATTGCCCGCGAGCGCGAACGCGTGCTGCGGCTCGCCGAACGCGCGCGGCGGGCGCTCGCGACCGCAACGCAGCGGCTGCAGGCGCGGGTCGCCCATAGCGGCCAGTTGCTTGGAGCCTTGTCCTATCGCAGCGTGCTCGCGCGCGGTTTTGTTTTGGTGCGCGACGAACAGGGCCTCGCNCTACGCACCGCGGCCGGCATCGGACCGGGCGCGCGGCTCGACCTGGAATTTTCCGACGGCCGCGTCGCCGCGACCGCTGATGGCGATCGCCCGGCGGCAACGCGCCCAGTGAAACCGGCTGCGAGCGAGCCGAAGGTGGCCGCGCCGAAGCGCGTGGCAAAGCCGGTTGGGCAGGGAAGTTTGTTTTAGACGATGCGTGCTTGCTTACCTCTCCCCGCTCTTTTTGCGGGGGAAGTCGAAATTCGCGGAAGCGAATTTCGGGCGAGGGGCAAGGCACGGCGCTTGCCACAACTCTGAGCCTTGACGGGGAGACAGCCCCTCACCAAAGCCGATGCTTCGCATCGGCGTCCTTCTATCAANAACGGCGGCCGTAGGCCGCCTACGCCCTCTCCCCGCGAAGAGCGGGGCGAGGGTGAAGCTACCGCGCCAGCCACTCCGCGACCAGCTTTTGCGAATCGGCGCGCGCTTCGGGATCGGTGCCGAGATGGCCGCCTTCCGGCAAAGCGGCATCCGCCGTCCCGGCGATCGCTTGAGGCGGAAGATTGGCGCGGTCGAAATCGTGATAGGCGCCGGGGTAAACCACGATCCGCGTCAAAGCGCTGCGCCCGCGCGCGCCGTCGATCATCTGGCGGCAGGCGGGCGGCGAACTGACGTCATCTTTCGCACCGATCAACAATAGCGTGGGGATGCGCGCGCTCCAGCCAAGGCCAGCCGAGACGCGGCAGTCCGGATAGAACGCAACCGCGGAGCGGAAGTCCGGCTCGACACTGCGCGAGGACGATTGCGGACGCACCGCCCATAACAGCGCGCTGGCGCCGTTCGACCATCCGAGAAGGCTGATGCGGTCGCGGGCGGCCCAGGGCTGCTGCACCAGCCATTGCCGCGATGCCATGATATCGTCGACGCGCTGGCGGCGCGCCAGCACGCGGCGCTCGCGCTCCTTGACGCGGCATTGCGGGCCGAGGTCACGCGAACCATAACTATCCGGCAGCAGAACGGCTTTGCCGCCCTTCAGCAATTGCTCGGCCCAGTCGCGATAGCGCTGCAGCACCGGCTCGGAATGGCCGGCCAAGCCGGCACAGCCGTGCAGCGCGATCACCACCGGAAACGGCCCATCGCCGTCGGGCTTAAAGAGCTGCGCGTGCAGGGTCCCGCCGCTCAAGGGAATGTCGACCTGGTGCGGGGAAGGCAATTGCGGGGAAGCCAATTGCGCCGCATCCGCGGCAACGGCCGCGACAGCCAGCGTCAGGAATGTGATTGCTGAGGCAAGGCGCATCGCATTCGTAAGGCTGCTATAGCCCTCTGGAGACAGCGTCCATTTGCGAAAGGCTAGCATGCGCGAGGGGCGAAATTTTATCACAAATCGGTGGGTTTAACGGGCGGACATCATGACCTATTTATGCTAGATCGCCTCGTTAAATTATTTTTAGCCCCGGTCGCGGATAGCCGGGTGGACGGAGAATTCGACCGTGCTGAATAAATTCGGTCCCTCGGGCCATGGCGAAGCGCAGGTGCAATATCTGGATGGCGATTTCCGCGTGATATCGCCTGGAACCTATGTGCGCTGCGCGGTGACCGATGCGCGGATACCGCTCGACGAGCTGAAATATTGGAGCGTCGACCTGCAAGAGGCCTACGCCATCCCGAGCGCGGTGCTGCAGCGGCATTTTCCCCGCGCGCTGAAAACGTGAGACCGTAGGGTGGGCAAAGCCAACGGGTCGGCGCGAAGCGCCGCCCGATGACAGGCTCCGCGTGCCCACCAATCCCATTCGCATCTGAAAGATGGTGGGCACGGCGCGAAGAGCGCCCTTGCCCACTCTACGCGTTCTAGGGGAGACGGCTTTCGTAACAATTGACATCGGTGGTTATGGGTCCCGGCTCAAGGCCGGGACGACGTGTTGATGGATCGCGCTAGCTAAATTTCCTGTCGCGCGCCTTGAACAAAGTCGCCGACACGAGCTTCCGCAACGCCGCCGCATCATCGAATTCGAGTGTCACCTTGAACGGCACAATTTCGTTCGCCCAGGAAGCCAGTCCCTCGGCGTTGCGCAGCCGCGCCAGATCCTTTTCCGTCGTGACCAGCGTCAGCGAGACGAATTTCGCTTCCGCGAGCAAGGTTTCGATCTCGCTTTTCGAAAACGGGTGGTGATCCGGAAAAATCCGCTCCACCACGACCTCGATGCCGCCCGAGCGCAGTGTCCTGAAAAACCGCGCGGGATCTCCGATCCCGGCGAAGGCGAGCACGCGTTTGCCGGCAAGTGAGGCCAGCGACGCATCGTCCGGCCTAATATGCGCCGACAGCACCGGCTTGCCCTGCGCGGCGATCGCGGCGGCAACCGGCGCGGCGGCATTGCCCTCGCCGATCACGATCAGCGCGTCGGTGCGGTCAAGCTGTGGCGATAGCGGCGCGCGCAAGGGGCCGGCGGGAAACACGCAGGCGTTGCCGAGACCGCGACCGGCGTCGATCACGATCAGGGAAGCATCCTTGGCGATTGCGGGGTTTTGAAATCCGTCGTCCATCAGGATCACGGTGGCGCCTTGCGACCGCGCTAGCGCAACGCCATCGACGCGCTCGCGCGCGACCACCACCGGAACCGTCCGCGCCAGCATCAAGGGCTCGTCGCCAACGTCTTCCGCAACATGCCGCTCCGGATCGACCTTGATCGGCCCGCGCAAACGTCCGCCATAGCCGCGGCTGAGCACGATGGGCGTCTCGCCGAGATCGCGCAGCACGTTTGTCAGCGCCAGCACCGTCGGCGTCTTGCCGGCGCCGCCGACATGATAGTTGCCGACGCACAGCACGGGAATGCCGGCATCGAACCCCTTGCGCTGCAATCTTGTGCCGGCAACCAGACCATACAAAGCCGCAAGCGGCGTCAGTACCAGCGACATCCATGACGGCGGCCGGTGCCAGAAGGCCGGCTCACGCATTCGCCGCCCCCATTTCGAGCCGCAATTGCAACAGATACGGCTCCAGCGCGGCCAGCGTCCGATCGAGCGCGCCGCCGAGTTCGCCGACCACGCGCGCCGAAGCCTCAACCGACACGTCGCGCGCCACTGGGTCGGCCAGCAACTGGCCGAGTTGCTTCACCAGCGCCTCCTCGGTGTCGGCCCGTCTCGCGCCGCCGGCGCTATCGAGTGCCTCGTAGACATCGGTGAAATTGAACACATGCGGGCCGTGCACGATCGAGGCGCCGAGCTTGACCGCCTCGATCGGGTTCTGCCCGCCATGAGGAACCAGCGAGCCTCCCATGAACACGATCGGCGCCAATCGATAAAACAATCCCAGTTCGCCCATGGTATCGGCGACATAGATGTCGGTGATCGCCGTCGGCAAATCCTCGTGCGAACGCAACGCCGCATGCAGGCCGGAGGCCGCGATCTGCCGCGCGATCGCCTCGCCGCGATCGGGATGCCGCGGCACGATCACGCTCAACAGCTGTGGGAAGAATCCCGCAAGCGTCCGGTGCGCTCCTAGCAGAATGTCCTCTTCGCCGGGATGGGTCGATGCCGCCACGATGATCGGCCGGCCGCGCGTCACCGCCATCAGCCGATCGAGCTTTGCGGGATCGGCAGGTGGCGCCGGAACATCCAGTTTCAAATTGCCCGTGGTAACGACGTTGCGGCTGCCGAGCGCCGCAAAGCGCTCGGCATCGACTTTCGATTGGGCGAGACAGACGTCGAACCGGCCGAGCAGCGCGGAGATCGTGCCGGCAACCCGGCGCCAGCGCGGAAACGAGCGCTGCGACATCCGACCGTTGATCAGGACCATCGGCAGCCGCCGCGCCGCGCTGGCGAGGATCAGATTGGGCCACAGATCCGACTCGATGAACAGCGCCAGCGAGGGCCGCCAGTGATCGAGGAAGCGCGCGACATAGCGCGGCGAATCGTAAGGCACATATTGATGGATGATATCGGCGGGAAACCGTTTTGCCACGATCGCCGCCGACGTCACCGTGCCCGAGGTCAGGAGGATGCGGATATTGAGCGCCCGCAGCTTCTCGATCAAGGCGGCCGCGGCCAGCACTTCGCCGACGCTGGCGCCGTGAATCCACACCAACGGTCCGAGCGGCCTGATGTCCCGGCTCATGCCGCGGCGTTCAGAGACCCGCGCCGGGTCCTCCTTGCCCAATTTCAGTCGCCGCTTGATCAGCGCCGGCGCCAGCGGCACCATCGCGGACGACAGTTTCTGGTAGAAGCGCAGCGTCATCGGCAAGGTGTTAGCCATGACCCGCCTCTTCCGGACGGCCGAGCTGCGCATAGGCGCGACGGGTCGCGTCGTTCAGCGTTGCCTCGAGCTGCGCGCGCAGTTTCTCCATGGTCTCGGTATCGGCGTCGGGTGGAACCATGATAATATCGCCTCCCACCAATGCGCCTCGCCCGAATGGCAAATTGATGGTGGTGCGGTCCCAGTTTTTCAGGCGGATGAAACGGCTGGTGGCCATCGCAAAGGGCATGATCGGCCGTCCGGATTCCCGCGCCAGCATGATGATGCCGAGGCCCGCGACCCGCGAGCGCTTCGGCACGTCGGCGGTCAGTGCCACGTTATAGTTGTCTTCGAGCGACCGCACCATCTCCTTGAAGGCGCCGACGCCCCCTTTGCGATGAAACGCCGAGCCGTGATCGCCGGAGCCGCGGATGGTGCCGATCCCGAGCCGTTCGACGGCGATGGCGTTGAATTCGCCGTCGCGATGCCGCGAGATCAAGACCTTGCCGCGGTGGCCTTCCTTGGTCTTGATGAACGGCGTCATGAAATGCTGGCCGTGCCAGAACGCGAAGATCGCCGGCATCTGCGGTTCGACGATGGCATGGACGTCCGGCGGATCGAAGGAGAATTTGTTGGTCAGCCAGACCAGCCGCAAAAACTCGGCCGCGAGGACACCCACAGCAAGCTGAAGCCAGCTGCTGCGCAGCACATTACGAAGTAGTCTTTTCAACGGGCAGGCTTCGTGTCTTGACCCGGATCGAGCAGCCGGTGGAGATGGACCACGAAATAGCGCATGTGGGCGTTGTCCACGGTCTGCTGCGCCTTGGCCTTCCAGGCCGCGTGGGCGGAGGCGTAATTGGGAAACACGCCGACGATCTCCACCTTGTCGAGATCCTTGAACGTGGTGCCCGAAAGATCGGTCAATTCGCCGCCGATAACGAGATGGAGCAATTGCGGGGGGGCACTATCTGGCATGATTCGTTTTCCTGGTGCGGTGCCCGGCAAAGGGTTCCGACGCGCAGCGATGGTGTCTGGTGTCACGAGCGGTTGCGAAAATGCTCGACAATGCGTGCATGACGATCGCGCCCCGCTGCCACCAACACCCCGTGCGTCACTTCCCGGCGATTGTAGAGAATCTTATCGCCCGAGAGCGCCGTCATGTTACCATTCGCTTCCTGCACGATCAAATTGGCCGCGGCAAGGTCCCAATCGCGGCTTTGGCCGCCGGCAAACGCCGCGTCCAGGCTTCCTTCCGCGACCCGGCACAGCCGAAGCGCCAGCGATCCGATCCGGGGATGCAGGGTGATCTCACCCGACGACGGGTTGAGCCGCTCGACCAGCGGCTTCGGACCGGCGATGCGGGAAAAATCGAGCTCGGTTCCGACCGCCGCATGGACCGGCACACCGTTGCGCGCGGCGCCCTCGCCGCGCGCGGCAAAGAAAAACTCGTCCGTGGCCGGTGCGAACACGGCGGCCAGCAGCGGCGAAGCGTCCTCGACCAGCGCCACGCTGACGCACCAGTCTTCGCGGCCGGCGAGGTAGCCGCGGGTGCCATCGATCGGATCGACGATCCAGACCAGGGATTTGCCGAGGCGCGCTTCATCGTCGGCGCTTTCTTCCGACAGCCAGCCGTAATCCGGCGTGGCGGAGCGGAGTTTATTCTCGAGCAGGTCGTTGACGGCGATATCGGCCTCCGACACCGGCGAGGACGCGCCTTTGGTCCAGTTTTTCAACTCGGTACGAAATAGCGACAGCGCCAGGCGGCCTGCCTCCCGCACGGTTTCCCTCAAGAGCGCGGCATCGCGCGCCAAAATTCTGTTCTGCACGCTGCCGGCGTTACCGTCCGCCAAGCGTCAACCCCTCGATGCGCACCGTCGGAGCATTGACGCCGTAGCGGAATTCCAGATCGTTGGCCGGCGCCATCGATTTGAAGATTTCGAACAGATGGCCCGCGATCGTCACCTCACTCACCGGATAGGTGATCTGGCCATTCTCGATCCAGAAACCGGATGCGCCGCGGCTATAGTCGCCGGTCACGCCATTGACGCCGGAGCCGATCAGGTCGGTGACGTAAAATCCTTGCTTGATGTCGGAGATCAGCTCGGCCGGCGTCGGCTCGCCGGCTTCGAGATGCAGATTATACGCTCCCGGCGACGGCGACGAGGAGACGCCGCGATGGGCATGCCCGGTCGTGACCAATCCAAGCTCGCGCGCGGTCGCGCAATCCAGGAGCCACGAGGTCAGCACGCCCTGATCGACGATCGCGAGCTTCTTGACCTTGACGCCCTCGGCGTCGAAGGTTTGCGAACGCAGGCCGCGCAGGCGCAGCGGATCGTCGATGATGCGGATGTTCTTTGCGAAAAGTTGCTGGCCGAGGCGGTCCTTCAAAAAACTGGTCTTGCGCGCGATCGAGGCGCCATTGATCGCCCCGACGAGATGCCCGACCAGCGATCCGGCCACGCGAGGGTCGAACACCACGGGTACCTTGCAGGTCTCGACCTTGTGCGGATTGGCGCGCGCGACCGTGCGCTCGCCGGCCTTGCGGCCGACGGTTTCGGGCAACTCAAGGTCGGATGCATGCGGCGCGGCGGTGTAATCGTAATCGCGCTCCATACCGGTGCCGTCGCCGACGATGGCGGTCATCGAGATGCCCTGGCTCGAGCGCAGATACGAACCGTGGAAACCTGTAGAGGTCACCAGCACCATGCCGCCGATGCCGGCCGAGGCCGAGGCGCCGCCAGACTTGGTCACGCCCTTGACCGCAAGCGCGGCAGCTTCGGCTTCAGACGCGCGACGTTCGAGCTCCGCGGTGGACGGGATCACAGGGTCAAGCAGATCGAGATCGGGGAAATCACGCGCCAATAAGGACGGATCGGCGAGACCGACATATTTGTCGTCGGGCGCGACGCGTGCCATGGCCACCGCGCGCTCGGCGAGTTTTGCGACGCCATCGCCGCTGACGTCGTTGGTCGAGACCACCGCCTGGCGCTGTCCCACCAGGACGCGCAGTCCGACATCGTCGCCTTCGGAGCGCTCGGATTCCTCGACGCGTCCGTCGCGTACTTCAACACCCTGCGACACGCCGCGCACCGCGACCGCATCGGCGGCATCGGCGCCCGCCCGCCGCGCCGCCTCGACCAGACGCTGAGCCAGCGTACTCAGGGCGGATTGATCGAACAGGTCGGAACTGGCTGTATTGGACGAAAGCGCCGATGCGGCGGATGGTGAAGAGTTCACGAACAAGATCCCGAGGATTGAGGGAGGACTGACGACCCCCTGGATGCAAATCAGGGAACCCATGAGATGTTCCTGATTCACGCGGACTTCAAGCGTTTTCAGGCGTCCGAAACAGAAGAATTTCGGCGGTAGAGCAAGCTCTCGTCAATCATGTGAGCCAAGCTCTTGTCAATCATGCCGGCGAATGCAGCCCCGGTGACGCCCGGTTAACCAGCCTTTTTAAGCGATTTCGCAAGCGGCTCGGCTAGCCTCTCGCGTGTCGACCGGGAACATAATCCCGGCGGGGAGACAGAGCCGTGAGGCGTCAAACAGCAACAAGCGGGAGTAATCCCGCCGGGTCGGGCCGCGCATTGCGGCTCGACCCTCTCTCTTTGCCGGTCTCTTTCGACGCGCACGACACCCGCGCTGACGGCTACGTGCGGCACATCGAACTTCATCGCGAACGTGTCATTCTGCGCCGTGCCATCCATGGCATCGAGATGGCGGTCAACGTTCGCGTCCGCGATTTTCTCGGCGTGGCGCTGCGCGGCCTCGACGACGCCCAGATGCTGGTGCTCGTGCACCGCGATCCCTCGCTGACAATTCCGCTCGGCGCCAGTTCTGATTCCGAAGAGATCGCATCCGCCTGGCAGATCTGGAGCGAGATATTTGGGCTTCCGCAATTATTCGAAGACAACGCGCGCGAACCCGCCGCGCGGCGGCGGCGCCACAACGCGATCCGCGCGCGGCGCCCGAAATTTCTGGTGCGACGGCGCGCCGGCGATCTGCTCAATTCGGCGAATCTGCATCAGGGCGAGCGCGAGATCATCGCAACGGATTAGTCTTTCAGCTCGAACGAATGCCGTAGGGTGGGCAAAGCGTAGCGTGCCCACCGATACATGCGTCGACGGGATAGATGGTGGGCACGGCGCAAGAACGCCTTTGCCCACCCTACACGCCCGCCCGCATCACTGCATCCGCGAGCAATCCCGCAAACAGCAACAGCCCGGCATCGCGGTTGGATTTGAAGACGCGCGAGCACAGCGCCGGATCGCTGATCTCAAGCCGCCTGATCTGCCAGACCAGATGCGCCGCGAATGCGGCGAGCCCGGTCCATGCCGCAAATCCGGCGCCGGCAAGCATCAAGGCAACCCCGATCAGGACCACCGCCAGTGCATAAAACACCATCAGCGCCGGTTTGGTGCGCGCGCCGAACAATAGCGCGGTGGATTTGATGCCGATCAGCGCGTCGTCCTCGGCATCCTGATGCGCGTAGATGGTGTCGTAGCCGATCACCCAGGCGATCGACCCCGCATAGAGCGCAAGCGCCGTGGCATCGATCCGCCCAAACGTCACCGCAAATCCCATCAACGCGCCCCAGGAGAAGGCTAAGCCCAGCACGATCTGAGGCCACCAGGTGATCCGCTTCATGAACGGATAGACCGCGACGATGACGAGCGAGGCGATGCCGGTCGCAACCGCGAAGCGGTTGAACTGGAGCAGCACGGCAAGACCAATCAGCGCCTGCACGATGAGAAAGGCAAAGGCCCGTGCTACGCTCACCTGCCCGGCCGGGATCGGCCGCGAGCGCGTCCGCTCGACCATGGCATCGAGATCGCGGTCGGTGATATCGTTCCAGGTGCAGCCGGCGCCGCGCATGACGAAGGCGCCGACAAAGAACAGCGCGATGACGAGGGGCAATCTGTGGATGTCGTGGGCTACTCCGGCAGCGAGCGCCGCCGACCACCAACACGGCATCAATAACAGCCAGGACCCGATCGGCCGGTCGAAACGGGAAAGCCGCAAATAAGGCCGCGACCATGGCGGCGCGTGCGTGTCGACCCAGTTGCCGGTTGCATCCGCAACGGGTGCCGCGGCGCCGCTCATCTGATCATCGCGTAAGGACGTTGCCGTTCAGCGTGTCGAAAGTGCTGCCGCCCTTCTTTTCGGGTGTCGCCTCGGGAAGCGCCGTCGCAGAACCCAGTACCTCGCTCAGGCTCGGGCCGGCTGGCCCTCTTGTCTGCACCTGCTGTGCGACCGCGCAAACTCGCTTCTGCATGTTCTCGGTGTTCTTGTGGCCGGTCTTCAGCTGGTCCGCGACCTGCGGTGGAATCCCGCACTTTGCGGCGTGAGATTCGACATATTTGATCATCTTGATCTCGGACTGGCCAAAATTCCCGATCAGCTTGCAGGCTTCATCCGGGGGCGAATGGCGGTCGCTGGCGGCCTTGATCAATTTGCCGCGCTTCTCCGCCTCTTCACGCAACGGCATGAATCCCTTCATGCATTCGTCCGAGGGGCCTCCCTGCGGCGGCGCAGGCCCGGGCCCGCGCTCGAACGCGGAGCCGGTGATGGGCGCAGCACCGTTGACCGGAAACGAACTGGAAGGGGTACCGATGGAAGCGGCCGGAGCTGATCCGTTCACCGGCGGAAACGCGGGATCGTTCTTCTGAACGGTCTGACCGGGGAGCGGCGCCGGAAACGCGCCTTGCGCTAGGGCCTGACCGGCGCAGACGACGGTCACGGTTAGCGGCACAATCAAGCGGCGAATCATCAAAGCTGTTTCTCCGGCAAGGTCCAAAAGTCTCCCGTCGGGCCAGAAGGTCCCCTTTGTTGCACCTGCTGTGCCAACGCGCAGACCTTTGTCTGCATTGT
>JGI12635J15846_10002895_pt1 | contig 14967 bp, 10 predicted proteins | sample BlaSpr_A8_OM2_M2_FD_15846 | JGI IMG/M metagenome (IMG submission 15846) | reverse complement strand
TGGAGCGGATGGAGCGGCCGGACGTCGATGCGATTTCCGAGATTCCGCCGGCGCTCGCGCTGCGCCAGAAGAACACGATCAAGAACGCGCGATCGACGGTCGGTACCGTCACCGAGATCAGCGACTATCTGCGCCTGCTGTTCGCGACGGTCGGGCACACCGTATGTCCGAAGTGCGGCGGCGAAGTCAGCCGCGACAGTGTCGAGAGTGCGGGTGCGCAAATCCTCGGCGCACCGGGGCTCTACGTCATGCTGGCGCCGTTCGAGGCCGGGTCGCGATCGATTCCCGACGCGGCCGGCTACCTGATTCAGAACGGGTACCATCGCCTGTACGCCAACGACGCGATCACCGAGACGGCGGAGTTTGCCGCGCGCGCGATTGCAGCCGAGGCGCAGAACGGTTCCGCGCCGCCGACCGAGAATACGACGGCGGACAATACGATGATGGTCGTCGTCGATCGGATCTCGGTGAATGGCGAAACTGAGAGCGAGCGGGTGCGCGAAGCGCTCGAGAAGGCATTCTACCTGGGCAGTGGACGCGCGCGAGCGGTGCGCGTCGAGCGCGATAACGGCAATACGCATAGCGTCGGCGCGATCGATTTCGATCGGCGCTTCAATTGCTCGCGATGCGCAACGGCGTTTGCCGAGCCGACCACGGCGCTGTTTTCATCGAACAGCCCAATCGGCGCTTGTCCCGAATGCGAAGGCTTCGGGCGCACAGTCGAACTCGATCTCGACAAGGTGATTCCCGATCACACTCGATCGATGCGCAATGGGCTGGTCGCGCCGTGGCGCACGCCGGCCTATCGCGAGATGAACGAGTGGATGCTCAAGCTGGCACGGCGCAGAAAAATCCGCACGTCGGCGCCCTATCGCGAGATGACCGACGAGGAGCGCACGTGGCTGCTCGACGGCGACGAGGGTCCGCGCGCGAAGTGGGACGAAGACAAGTGGCCGGGGGTACACGGCTTCTTCAAATGGCTCGAAGGGCGCCGGTACAAGACTCACGTGCGGATTCTGCTCGCCAAGTATCGGCGCTTCGTCACCTGCCCCGCATGCGGCGGCGCCAAGCTGAAAGCCGAAGCACTGAACGTGCTGGTGGACACTCGGTCGATCGCGGACGTTGGCCGGCTCTCGATTCGCGACCTGGTGGTGTGGCTCGACCGGATCGAATCGATTCCCGAAGTCGCGACGCGCGCGGCAGTGGTGATGCGCGAGCTGCGCAATCGCGTCAGCTACCTGGTCGAAGTGGGCCTCGGCTACCTGACGGTCGAGCGGCAGGCGCGCACGCTCTCGGGCGGCGAGGCGCAGCGGATTCATCTAGCGAGCGCGCTCGGCAGCGTGCTGGTCGGGACGCTCTATGCGCTCGACGAGCCGACAGTGGGGCTACACGCGGCGGACGCGCGACGGCTGCTGGCGGTGCTGTACAGTCTGCGCGACTTCGGCAATACGGTGGTGGTCGTCGAGCACGACCCCGCGATGATTGCTGGCGCCGATCACGTGGTCGAGCTTGGGCCCGGCGGCGGCAGCGAAGGCGGCCGACTCACCTACTCGGGAGTTCCGGCGAAGGCGAATCTCGACAGCATGGCGTCGTCGCCGGGACGCGTGCTGCTGATGCGCGCGATTGCGAAGCAGCATAAATTCTCGAAGCGTGACCCGGCGATTCGAATCACTGGCGCGCGCGAGCATAATCTCGGCGGCATCGACGTCGCGCTCCCGGCCGGCCGCATGATTTGCGTGACCGGAGTTTCCGGATCAGGGAAATCGACGCTGGTCGAAGACGTGCTCTACAATAACTATCTACGCCGCAACGGGGATACGTCGGTCGAGGCCGGTGAGTGCGAGCGGATCGACGGCCTGGAGCTGATCGGCGAGATGGTGCACATGGGGCAGGAACTGCCGACGCGATCGATGCGATCGAATCCGGCGACCTATCTGAAAATCTACGACGAGATCCGCAAGCTGTTCGCCGCGAGTCCCGAGGCGCGCCGGCTGGGCGTGAAGGCGCGGGATTTTTCGTTCAACGTCACGGGCGGGCGATGCGAGAAGTGCAGCGGCACCGGCACCGTCACGATCGAGATGCATTTCATGGCGGATCTCGAGGTGAAATGCGACGCGTGCGACGGCCGCCGCTTCCAGAGCCATATTCTCGCGATCAAATTGCGCAACTACAGCATCAACCAGGTGCTCGATCTCACGGTCGAGGATGCGCGCGCATTTTTCATTCATCATCCCGCGATCATCAAGCGGCTCGACGCGCTGATCGCAGTCGGCCTCGGTTACATCCGGCTCGGGCAGACCACCTCGACCCTGTCCGGCGGCGAGGCGCAGCGGCTCAAGCTCGCGCGCTTTCTGCTGGCTGACCTCGAACCCGCGCCGGCGGGCGAAGACGGTAAGCATCTGCCGCGGATGTTCATCCTCGACGAGCCGACGACCGGGCTCAGCTCGACTGACATCAAGCGCCTGATCAAAGTGCTCAACCGGCTGGTGACGGAGGGCAACACGCTGGTGGTGATCGAGCACAACCTCGAGTTCATCGCGAACGCCGACTATGTAATCGATCTCGGACCCGGTGGCGGCGACGAGGGCGGGCGCGTGGTGGCAACCGGTTCGCCGCTCGATATCGCCGCGTGCGACAAGTCGGAGACCGGGCGCGAGCTGCGGCGCTTGTTCGGATTGCCCGAGCGAGGCCGGCAAGTGCGATCGGCATTGCGGGCGGCGGCGAGCGTATAGTGGTGAGGCGGCAAGGAGAACGAATGCGGGGATTCAATCGACTGGCGCGGGGCGCGACGCAACTCGGCTTCGTGGACATACTCACGGCGGCAATCCTGCTGGGGATTCTGCTGTACGCGGCGACTCTGCAATTTTCCGTGTACAATCGTGCGCCGGCCGCGACTCCTTCCGCCACTGCCGCGAGTCACTAGTGGACGGTCCAGCAGGAGCTGGGCAGCAGGCGAGCCTCAGCGATTACCTGGCGGCTGAGCGGACATTGCTTGCGTGGATTCGCACGGGGCTGGCGCTGATGGGTTTCGGTTTCGTGGTGGCGCGCTTCGGGCTGTTCCTGCAGCAACTCGAGGCAATACAGCGCGCTCCCTCAGCGCACTCGTTCGGATTGTCGCTGTGGTTCGGCACGGCGCTGATCGCAGCCGGAGTCATCGTAAATATTTTTGCCGGATGGCACCATCTTCGATTGGTCCGGAAGCTGGATTCCGGTGAAACGGAACACTCCAGTGCTTCCACCCAGGCGGTCGCGATTGCTTTCTTCCTCGCATTGGTCGGACTGGCGATGGCGATATACCTGTTGTCGGTCTGAAGTTCCATTGCTGCGTCGCGTGAAAACATCGAGGAGGAGGTATTTATGACGCTCAGTAGAGGCAAGGGGATCGTCGACGTACCCAGCAATCACTCGGTGGACCAGACCATGGAGAAGCTCAAAGGAATCCTGGAATCGAAGAGTGTCACCATCTTCGCGCTGATCGACCATAGCGGAGAAGCGGAAAGAGTGGGACTTAAAATGCCTCCCACCAAGTTGTTAATCTTCGGCAGCCCCAAGGCGGGCACTCCGGTCATGCAAGCCGCTCCCAGCATCGCGATCGATTTCCCGCTCAAGATTCTGATCTGGGAAGATGGTCAGCGAAAAGTTTGGGTTTCCTACGACAGCCTTGAGTATTTGCAGGAGCGGCATGGCGTACCGGATGAGTTGCTAAAGAACATCGCGGTCGTGGAAACATTGGCGGCCAAGGCGGCCGAGTAATTCCGCCGGCTACCCTTCCGTTTCCAGCTAATCATGAGCGGCGCGTGGCGGCATGATCTCATTCCGGTTCTGAGTTTGATCGGCGTGGCACTCGACGCGCTAGGCGGACTGTACCTGGCTTACGACCTGCTCGGCGGGAAGCACGGACCACTTCGCAGAATCACCAAAAGCGTCAGCTATGGGGTAATGTTTGGACTCACCTACGGGCTTCCGCTCGGCGTGTGGTTCGGACTGGCCGGGCTGCTGATCTCGGGTCCGGCGCTGAGCCTCGAAATCGAGCGCCGTGAAGTTCGCGAGGTCCATCCCTTTTATGAAGCGCTGATGTTCGGCCTGCTGCGCGCGGCCAGCTTCGGAGCCGCAGGATGGCTCTCGCGCGATGCGTGGTTTGGAATCAATTTCGGAATCTTGTGCGCGATTGGACAAGTCGCCACCTACCTGATCGTCGGTCCGTTGCCACTCAATCTGAGCACCCGCCGGCCGCAAATTGATAAAGCCGTGCTCAGGCGCGCCGCATTTCGTGGCGCATCAATCGGGCTGGCCGCGATACTTAGCGGTATGATCCACAAAGAGCCCCAGACGCTCTTCTATGGGGTCGAGGTAGGATTGGTCACCGGCATATCGAGTGGAGTGCTGGTGGCAATCGCGCCCTCGGTGGAAGCATGGGTTGACAGCCTGCCTGATCGGCGGCTGGGAGGTTTCGGCGCTATTCTTGTTCTGATTGGTTCGTTGTTTCAGGCCGCTCAGTACCTGTTTCCCTTGGTCGGTCTGTCATGGACGTGAAGGATGGCGCTAACTGTTTATTTTGGATACAAGGAAAAATTGCGGCGGGGTCGTGCGGGCGGTTTGTAATATTTTGTAATACGTAAATCGTCGCTTAGGTAAGCAGGCATTGGAGACGCGGCAATGCCAAATGACCGGACCGCATCGACTGAAAATCAACTAGCTCCCCTGAGCGTATCCAGCACCCTGGCACGATTGGCTGGCATCGGCCTTGTCATCCTGTCGGTCGTCGCAGGGTTTCTCTATTTGGGAGGCTGGTTCAATCCGCATGAACTAACACCTGCGCGGTTGGTCGACGGTTTTGAGACGGTCTTCGGAATCCATTCCGGTTTCCGTCGCAATCATGCCAAAGGGATGTGCGTCACCGGGTACTTCGACAGCAATGGCCAAGGAGCGCGCCTCTCTAAGGCCGNTGAGTTCCAGACCGGCCGCGTGCCGGTCATCGGCCGCTTCTCGCTACCCGGTGGCAACCCCTTTGTGTCCGACAGCCCGGCGTCCGTGCGCGGCATGGGACTCGACTTCACACCAGCCAATGGGGAAGAGTGGCGAACGGCAATGGTTGATATCCCCGTCTTCCCGGTCAACACCGCTCAGGGATTCTACGACCAACTGCTGGCGTCGAAGCCGGACCCGGCGACGGGCAAGCCGGATCCCGAAAAGCTGAAGGCATTTTTCGCCGCCCATCCTGAGAGTGCGCGAGCTCTAACGATCATCAAAGCCAAACCATTTTCCTCGGGATTCGACAACAGCACTTTCAACGGCCTCGACGCGTTCCGTTTCATCAACGCGACCGGCACGTCGACGCCGGTTCGATGGTCGATGGTGCCGGTGGATGCGTTCAAGCCTGAAGACGCGGCTCAATCCGCGAATCCCGACAAGAATTATCTCTTCGACGATCTGATCGCGCGGATTCATAGTGGGCCCGTGCAGTGGCGGCTGATCCTCACCGCTGGGCAACCCGGCGACCCTACCGACGATGCGACGACTCCATGGCCAGAAGATCGCGAGCACGTCGATGCCGGTACGCTGACCCTCGACCAAGTTGAGGCCGAGGCGCCCGGAAACTGTCGCGACATCAACTACGATCCGTTGGTGTTGCCGGTCGGCATTGCACCGTCCGACGATCCTTTGCTCAGCGCTCGATCGGCAGTTTATTCGCAATCGTTTACCAGACGAGCGGGCGAGACTAAAGAGCCGAGCGCGATCACGCCTCCGGACGTGCAAAAGTGAGCGCCAGTATGACGACGAACCCGCAGCAATTCCCGGTTTCGATGCGGTTTTTTCACTGGTTGATGGCTGCGATGGTGCTGACCATGCTCGGCATTGGTGTTGCGATGGTCGCGTCGCTCGCCGATTACTATCGGCTTGTATCAATCCATCGCCCGATTGGGATCCTGATCCTGATTTTAGTGGTGATCCGATTCGTGAACCGGCGCCTCAGCACCCTGCCTCCTTTTCCTGCGACGATGTCGCCCCAGGAGCGCGTCCTTGCACACTGGTCGGAAATCCTGCTGTATACATTGCTGTTTGTGCAGCCCCTGGTTGGCTGGGGGATGTTGTCCGCGGCGCGCTATCCGATCGTACTGTATGGGCCGCTGCATCTTTTCCCCATCCTTCCGCATAGCGTGATGTTGTACGCGGCATTGCGAACGGCGCACACGTTTCTCGCCTACCTATTGTTCCTCGCGTTCATCGCCCATTTTGGAGCTGTTCTGTTTCACACGCTGATCCTCCGCGATCGGTTATTCAATCGCATGGCGCCGTATAGAGTCCCCGCGCGCTAGCGAGTTGCTGCAACGATCCTGGTCATCGCCCGCTGCGTGAATCGCAAGCTCAAGCCGCCGCCGGAGTGGCAGCGTGCCGCCTTGACATCGTGAAAAGCGACTTGTAGGTGAATTTGAGCTTGAAACACGCGTTGGCGAGAATTATGAGTTGATGCGATCCAGGAGCCTCATCGCGGTCGAAATCAGTACTTCGAAATGGAGGAGGTGCGTGCTGAGATGTTTCGGATCCGTTTGTGGTTATTGATTCTGGCGCTGACCGCAGCTCTTCTGCCCAGCCTATCGATTGCAAGCACTGAAAATCCTGAAATCTCGCCCGCGATGGTTCGTCTGCCCGGCCACGTGTTGCCGGCGCTCGCGAGGGCAACCGTCGTCCCGTCCAATCCGAGCAGCGGTTCGGAGTCCATCACACTGACGATCGTTCTGAGACGGGATGACCAGGCAGGCTTCGAGAGTTATCTGCACGACATCTACGATCCGCACTCGAAGAACTTTCGCGAATTTCTGACCCAACGCCAGATCGCCGATCGGTTTGGTCCGCGCCGCGACGATTACGATGCGGTGATCAGCTATATCCGCGCGAAAGGTTTCCGGATCCTTCAAGGCTCCAGGAATCGATTGACTGTCACCGTGCGCGGAACTCGCGCGCAGGCGGAAAGCGCGTTCGACCTGCGAATCCACAGTTACAGGATCGGTGCGCGGACCTTCTACGCGAACGATCGCGATCCTGCCGTGCCAGTTGAACTGGCTCCGCTCCTGCAAGCGGTGGCCGGTCTCTCAAATTTAGCAAGACCAGAGCACGGCAAAGAGTTTCTGATACTGATAGTCCTTTTGGCTGGTGTCTGTGCCGTTGTTTTCACAGCTTTGGGATTCTTCGTACCGGGTATTCTCGTTTGTTTCGGTGCCGGCGCCCTGCTTTCCGCTTACGCGGCGTGCGCTCTCGGATACTTTGGCACCGCTGCGGCGAACATTTGCAACCTCAGTAGCTCTTCTACCGTTCGAAGGCCTGACATAGCAGTCAACGGAACTGGCCAGACTATCGGCCTTATCGAGTTCGACACTTTTCAATCGAGCGACGTAGCAGATTATTTGAACCTGATCGGCAGTCCAACATTGATCAGCAATCTGAGCAACGTTCACGTCAACGGCGGCGCTACGCCCGGCTCTAATCAGGACGAAGTATTGCTGGATATCGACAACGTGATGGGCCTCGCACCCGGCGCGAAAGTGGTGGTTTACGACGGCCCCTTTACGGGCGCCGGAACCAGCTTTCAAGCTCTGTTCAATGCAGCAATCGACGGCGGCTCGACGATTATCAGCAACAGTTGGGCGTACTGCGAAGACCAGACCACGCTAGCAGACGTCACCAGTATCGACTCGATCTTTCAGAACGCGGCTGCCGCAGGGATCAGCGTCTTCAATGGCACTGGCGATTCGGGCAGTACTTGCCTCGACGGCAGTCCCAACACGATCTCAGTACCGTCTGACTCGCCTAATGCGACCGCTGTCGGCGGCAGTTCGCTGACAACATCACAAGGTTTCGATTACGTCAGCGAAACCTGGTGGGACGGCTCCGGAAACACGCCTCCTACCGGACAGGGCGGCTTCGGGGTCAGCAAGTTCTTCGCAAGCCCGAGTTACCAAACCGGACTGGGCAGTTCGATGCGCTCTGTACCAGACGTCGTGGCCAATGCTGATCCAGAGCACGGTGTTTTTATCTGCCAGGCAAGCAATGGCGGCTGCCCCAACCAAAAGCTATACGGAGGAACCAGCAGTTCAGCCCCGAGCTGGGCAGCATTTACGGCGCTGCTCAATCACCTTTCGGGGAAAAACCTCGGCTTTCTTAACCCGCTTATATATCCGCTCGCGAGTACAGGCGCGTTTCACAACGCCACTTCGATGGACAGCGACTTCGCGCACGTAGGCCTGGGCTCGCCCAACCTCGACTATCTCTATCTGGAGTTGAGTGGTCAAAGCGGCGGACCAGCAAGCGCTACCGCATCCATGGTGAACGGTCTGATAGGCGCTAACCTGGCCCAATTGGGTGGGCAGTTTGGTTTCCCAGCGGACGGGAAGACGCCGGGCTACGTATCAGTTCATCTGTTGGATGCAAATGGAAACATAGTGAGCGGTAAGAGTATCCAGCTAAGCGCAAGTTCAGGAAGTTCCGCTACTATTTCTCCACCCAGTGGCGTTTCATCCGTGAACAACGGCTCCGTACTTTTTACCGTGACCGATTCGAAGCCGGAAAGTGTTTCATTTACCGCCGAAGACACCTCTGACGGTCTTCAACTGACACCCAGCACTGCGCCGGTTCTACCGTTCGTTACGCCGCCCGCGGCCGCCGCGAGCCTCGTCGCAGGACCGTCGGATGTCACCGCCGATGGAATGACGCCGGCGGATATCACGGTTACGCTGCAGGACTCGCTGGGGCGCCCGACTCCGGGCAAGCTGATCCAGATCTCGCAGACTGGCGGTAACTCGGTGATCAGCGGACCGAATCCACCGGTCACCAACGCCAGCGGTCAGATCGACTTCAGCGCAGTGGACTCGAACAACGAGACCATCACCTACTCGGCCGTCGATGTGACCGACGGCAACCTTCCATTTCCGGCGACCGGCACCGTCACCTTCAGCGACGCGCCGGAGCCCGGATGCTCGAACACCTTCGTCGCCGCGCCGGGGTATATCGCGCAGCCGTACGCGACCGGCTTCACTGCGGAGAACTTCTGCATCAGCGGCGTCTGCGTCTCCGGATGCCCGGGCGCGTTTGGCCTGGCCTTCGACAGCTCCGGCAATCTGTTCGTGGTCGATCAGCCGACAGGGGACATCTACAAGATTCCGCCTGGTGGCGGCGTCGCAAGTTCCAGCACACTGCTGACGAAAACGGCGATTCCTTCGCTGGATGAGCTGGCGATCGACAACAAGGGAAACCTGTACGGCGGCGTGAATGAAACCGGCGGCAGCTATACAAACGGCGAAGTGGTGACGATCGATCAGTCCACCGGCGCCATCGCGAGCACCGTCGCATCGGGACTCACCTGCCCCGCGCTGATTTCGATCGATCCTCTGAGCGGAGATCTGTTCGCCGACGACAACTGCTCGGGCGACGGGCTCAACAACGCCTCGCTGTGGCGCATCTCCAATCCGAGCGGATCGCCGAGCGTTTCGCTGTACACGACGCTGCCCGGCAGCCCAAACGGCACTGAAGCGTTCGCGCCGGGCGGGACGCTCTACATTACAACCTCCGGAAGCAGCGGCGGGATAGCGGTTGTCAGCGGGACCAACGGCCCTGCGACTCCAACCGTCAGCACGCTTGGCGGGTTTCCGTCGTTCGGCCTCGGGCTCATCGCGCAAGGCAGCCCGTCGAGCAGCGCCGCGCAGTTCCTCATTTCGAGCTTCAATGGAATAGACAATGCGCCGGGAGGAATCGGAACGTTCGCCGTGACCAGCGATGGTTTCACCCAGAGCGGCACTACCGTGACTAACAACGGGCAGGCCGTTGATATGATCATCGGACCCGATGGATGCGTATATGCGGCGCGCGGCGTCGCGGTTTTCAGAATTACCGACAGCACCGGCGCGTGCACTTACGCCGCCGCAAATCCCGCGACCTCATTGTATCTGGCGCCGATCGGTATTTCGCCCAACGCGCCACAGGGTAGTACGCAGAACTTCACCGCTACCTTCAACTACGCGACCGTGCCGGATGGGACGCCCGTCGTGCTCAACGTCACCGGCGCCAACCCGCAGGTCGTGCAGGCCAACACCACCGGCGGCGTCGCTTCATTCAGCTACACGGGTGCGCATGAGGGGGTCGATACGATTGTCGCCAGCGCCGCGATCAGCGGCTCGCCGGTGACTTCCAATAGTTCGGTGGTCACGTGGGGCGCTGGCACCGACGTTACGTTCCTGACGCTCAACCAGAGTCCAACCGCCGGCGCGGCGGGTCAGGTGGTGACTTTGTTTGCGAATCTAACTGACGTGTCTGAGACACCCGTCGGCGCGCTCGCGGGTCAGGAAGTGGAATTCTCGCTGGCGGGCACGAATTGTTCGGCGCCCACCGACTCTCACGGCAACGCATCGTGCCAGGTCACTACGGGCGGCGCCGGGAGCGTGACGCTGAGCGCGAGCTTCGCCGGCACAGCGCAATACAACCCGTCGAACGCGTCGGAAAACTTTAACGTGATAGCTTCGGCCGCATCGCCTACTCCGACCGCGACTCCAACCGCAACTGCGACCGCGACCGCCACTGCAACGGCCACCGCGACGGCGACTCCGACTGCGACGCCGACGCCGGTCGTTGGCAAGCTGAAGATCTCGCCCAAGAAGCTGAACTTCGGCGATGTCGAAGTGGGGTCGAATGATAGCAGGGAAGTGAAGATCACCAACGCGGGAAAAGTTAAAAAGAAACACGTTCCGCTGCCGATTCTAATCGAGATGGAATCCGGCGTGAAGAACCCGTTCAGCATCACCGAGGACTGCGACGACGATGACCTTAATCCGAAGTCCAAGGGCGTCGCGCCGGGAAGCTGCAAGGTAGCGGTGGAGTTCGCGCCGACTGCCGCGATCAAGTACAAGGGCACGCTGATAATCAACGACAACCTCGAGCCACTATTCGAGAAGAGCGTCAAGCTCGAAGGCACCGGCAAGGAGCCAAAGAAATAACGCTGCGCTAGCGAGTTTCCTGCAATAAAAATAGGATTCGGATGCTATGGATCCCATCCTCGTAACCGGCGCGGCTGGACGCGTGGGCGCTGTCGGCCGCACGGTAGTGGAGTTGCTCCGTCAGCGCGATATCCCGGTGCGCGCGCTGGTCCATCGCGAAGATGAACGCGCCGCGGGATTGCGCGCAACCGGCGCCGAGGTCGTGGTCGCCGACCTGACGGTTCCCGCGGATGTCGCGCGAGCGATGGAGGGCTGCCGGCGGATCTTCTTCGGCATGAGCGTGTCGGCAATGTACCTGGAGGCGACGGTCATCGCGGCCGCGGTTGCGCGTGAGCGCGGCGAGCTTGAAGCGTTCGTCAACATTTCGCAAATGACCGTCTCGCAGATGAGCCTGACAAAGATGACGGACTCTCCGCAGCATCGGCAGCACTGGCTGGCCGAGCAGGTGTTGAACTGGTCGGGGCTTCCGGTGGTGCACGTCCGCCCGACGGTGTTCCTCGAAAATCCTCTGTTCCTGCACCTGGCGGCGCATTCGATCGCGAAGGACGACACGATCCGGCTGCCATTCGGCACGGGAAGAACGTCGCCGGTTGCGGCTCAAGATGTCGCCGAGGTTATCGCTGCGATCCTCGCAAACCCGCGTGACCACTTGGGCAAAGTGTACGAGCTGACGGGGCCGAAATCGCAGGACATGAGAGCTGTCGCGGCGGAATATTCGATCGCGCTCGGCCGGCAAATCACTTATGTCGACGTGCCCCTTGAGGATTGGCGCGACTCGGCGCTGCGCAAACTGATGCTGCCCGAACACGTCTTCCATCACATACTTACAATGGCTCGCCTGCACGCTGACAACCGGTATGATCGCATCACGCATGACGTCGAGACGATCACGGGAAAGCCGGCGACGACCGTCCGCGAGTTTGTTGCGAAGCACGCCGATCTATTCGCGCCAAATCGGCCGCCTGGAAAACGACCCGCGCTTGACTGATTTCTATTGCAATCAGAAAACCCGAACACCCTGGCTGTCGAGCTCTGCCTGCACCTGCCCAATGTCGATTCGATCAAGATCGGTTTTCGATTTCAAAGACAGGGCCGCTGCTATACCTGCGCCCTGACCCGTAACCGCACAGCAGCTCATGTTGCGAATGGCGGCGTGGCTCACACGATCGCCACCGATGGCGCGACCCGCGACGAGCAGGTTCTTTACCTTCTTAGGGAGAAGACTGCGGTAGGGAATCTGGAAGTAGCGGCCGGTGGTGGGCAGGATGAGGATTCCATAGCCGTCGATAAATTCCGGATAGATGCCGATGGAGTCCGCGAATCTACCCTGCTCGCGCACATCGGTTTCGGTCATGTTGTAGACCGCATCGATCTTGCGCGTGTCGCGAATTCCTATGGTCATACCGAAATTGCGTAACCGTGCGGATTCGCACCCCGGCATGTAACGGCGCAGCGCATCTATCGCCATCATTGTCAGACGCCTGCCTTCAATTTCGAACTTCGTAAGGTCGTCGGGGTCAGTTCCATCGCACTTGTCCAGGTGAATGAGGTTCATGTACGTCAATTCGCCTGAGTCGTGGATGGCACCCCATGTTCCGGCGATGGTGTTAAGGTTCGCGGGCAACAAACCCTCCTTAATTGCACTTTCAAAGGGTTTCTTGATGAAGGGGGAAAACATGCGATCTTCCTTGCCGGCGGTTTCTATGTTCCATTCACCGCCACCACCCCAGTCCTTGTAGGTCTGCGGATCGGCTCTCACACCATCCAGAAATTTCTGCTTGTTAACACCGGCCAGGTGAAACATGACGGAAGCCGCCATCATCTTTTCTTTAGGCGTCATAAAGACGGGAGCCCCTGCGCGTTGGGCGACGTCGGCATCGCCGGTAGCGTCGACAATCCGTCTCGCCAGTATTGCCTCGCGCCCGGCTTTTGACTCCGTAACGATGCCAGTGATCGTATCCCCGTCCATAACCGGTGCGACGAACAGCCGGTGCAACATGGGATGTATCCCAGCTTCCTCAACCATGCGATCAGCGACGACCTTAAAACCTTCTGAGTCGAGTTCGTAGGACAGTGACTGCGATTCTGGCACTGCCGCCCCCATCGACCTCGCCCGTTCCTCCATCTCACGGCCCAAGCCGTTGGCCTCGACGGTCATCTCATGGCGGTACCATGCCATGCCCTCGACTCCCACCACCGTAATGTTGCCCCCGAAGCAGCCGAAGCGTTCAACCAATGCTACATTCGCGCCGGCACGAGCTGCGCCGATTGCTGCCGCCAGTCCCGACGGTCCAGAGCCGACAACCAGCACGTCGGTTTCATGAACCACATCGATTTCGCGGACTGGCTCGAGAATCTTGTGCGGGGATTTAGGCATGTACTAGTTTCCGGCTGGACGCTTCGGGTCCATCCTTGAGAGCATATCCCCGAACTGGTCTGGGTGCAGTAGAGCTACTTTGCCGGAAGAATCAAAAGAGCGGCTCGATCATTATCTCGTGCGGACCGGGTTTGCGCCGTCGCGGCGAGTCGCGCAGGAACTGGTCGAGCGCGGGTTGGTGCGAATCAACGGGCGGCGCTCGAAGAAGAGTGAGATCGTCGGCGCTGAGGATCGGATCGAAGTTGCGGCGACGAATCGACGCGCGGTAATCGAGCCGAATGCCGAGCTCGCGCTCGATGTTATCCATCAAGATGCGAGCGTGATCGTCGTGAACAAACCCGGCGGCATGCCGTGCCATCCGCTGAATGCGGGAGGTCGCGACACTGTCATGAATGCGGTGGTCGCACGTTTCCCCGAGATCGCGACAGTCGGCGAGAAGCCGCTCGAAGGCGGACTGGTGCATCGCCTGGACAACGGCACTTCGGGCGCGCTGCTAATTGCGCGCAATCGCGGGGCGTTTGACAAATTGCGCGACGCGATTCGCGCGGGGCGAATCGTGCGACGGTACGAGGCGCTGGTCGCCGGCATAGTCGAGCGCAAGACCGAGATCGACACGCCGATCGCGCATCATGCGAAGAACGCACGCAAGATGATCGTCGGCGATACCGCGAGCGCGAATCCGAAACGCGCCGGCCGCGCTGCTAGCACGACAGTCGAACCGATTCGCCGCGTCGGCGAGTTCACGCTGTTGTCAGTCGCACCAAAGACCGGCAGCCGTCATCAGATTCGCGTGCATCTGGCGAGCCTCGGGCATCCGATTGTCGGCGACACTCTGTACGGCGGTCCCGCGAGTGAGGCACTCGCGCACGGACGCTTCTGGCTGCATCTGTGCGACGTGGCGTTCGACTCGCCGGCAGTCGGTCACGTCAAAGTCACTGCGCTGATTCCGCCCGATTTGAAGAAACTTATCGGCTGATCGCTAGAGGGCCTGGATCGGCTGCAACCTCTCCCCTAACCCCTCTCCCTTCCGGAGAGGGGAAGAGAACGGAGTTTAGTTACATGCGCATTGGGTGCATTGGGTCTGCAGCTCCGCTTCGGTCGATCGTTGCTGGAGGAACGATTGTCCCACCGAAGTTGCCACCTGCGAGCGTTGCGTGAACGCCTCGCCATTGTAAATCGTCGGCCTTTGCTGATTCAGAGTGGATGCTTCCTGCGCTATGTATGGCGAGGGAGCGTTCTCGTTTATGAGGTAGTCGGCGCACTGCGTCTTTGCGGCCTGGTTCGCGAGAAAATAACTGGACGACGAGACGACGCCGACCCACTCGGTCCAGGTTCCCGGCGTCGAACAGCTGCATCGAAATGCGCGCGGTGTCGGCACGACGGTCGGAACACCGAGCGGCACAGTGCCGGGAGCGGCCGCGAGCGAGGGCAGCGCGCCGATAGTCGAGAAGGCCTGCGGCTGACCGGGAGCCACTGGTGCAGTCAGTGTCACCGGTCCCGGCGCTGCGGTAATTTGTGCGAACGGTTGGCGCGCGAGCCTTGACTCGCTGAGCGCAAGCATAAGGATCGGGGACACGATGAGAACTGAAACTATCAGCCTGACAGCGC
>JGI12635J15846_10002892_pt1 | contig 14974 bp, 8 predicted proteins | sample BlaSpr_A8_OM2_M2_FD_15846 | JGI IMG/M metagenome (IMG submission 15846) | reverse complement strand
GAGCGCCTTTTCAACCCCGCCAAAGTAACCGCAGTCTCTCTGGAAATCGGCGGGGGCCCACAGCGTTCTCTGGTTGGCATTGCGCGCCGCGAAGCTTCGGCGAAGAAGTTGTTCCGCACGCGGAGTCCATGGGATATCTTGCTCACTGCGGCGCAAGATTCAACTCCGCGTTACGAAAAGTACTCCCATGCAGATCGCGCCGATGTCTATCGCGTTCACCTCCCTTTTGAGATGGCTGCCTCGCTTTTAAAACAAGTTTTGGCCGCTTCGCCGCGTGGTCTGCGAAAGAAATTGGCAGCGCTACACCCTCCCGCCGCGATTCTTTTCTTTATCCCCCGTACAAATTCTGTTAGAGCGGAAACTCCGCCATAGAATGGGAATCGCGATAATCCTTCCTTCAAATGCCGACACGCGGAACAGCTATTCGCTGGCCTTGCTCCGCATTGGCGTAGGTATTCTTTTCTTGATCTTCGGCGAATACAAAGTCTTCGGGACAACATTTACTCTCCACGGCGGATTTCAATTCTGGATCAACAAATTCCTCGATGGAGGCGCTTATCCTTTCATGGTGCCCATCCTCCGCGGCTTCGTCCTCCCGCACGCCACCAGCATCGCTTTCCTGGTCGCCTACGGTGAATTGGCGATTGGGCTCGCGCTCGTTCCCGGTATCCTCGTGCGTCCGGCAAGCTTCTGCGGTCTCCTCTTCATGCTCACGATGCTCTTCTCTTCGGACTATCCCGGTGCTGGAGCGCTCTTCTGGCAATACTTCGGCGCAAGCCTGAGCCACTCGGTATTTGCGCTCTGCTTCGCCGCGTTTCTTGTCGGGCGCGCGGACTCCGTCTTGTCGGTTTCGGCCTTGCAGAAAAATCGAGCGAGCGTTAGTGGGGACAGAAATCAGTGAGTCGCGGGTTTTAGCACCGCGGTATTCCGCTCGTCGCCCGCAATCACGCGATAGAGTTTCTTCAGGTCCTCGACCTTGCTGAGTGGCACGCTCAGTTCTTTCACTTCAAATGTCCGCGTGTACTTCAGCGTGTTTCCATTCACTTCCGTCTTGCTGTGGTAGCTCGCGAAACTGTAGTCCGCGTTCACCGGCGGAGGCAAGTCGTCAACCTCGTAACCCGCCGGCAGCGCAATCTCAAACGTATCCGTGTTCTTCACCGGCCCATCGAATTCGACTGGGAACTTCCGAGGCTCTTTCGTCTCCAGGAGATCGCTCGAATTGAACCCCACGATTCGGGGCCGGACAAACAACAGAGTTCCTGTCGGCCTCGCATACTTTTCTGCCACCAAAGAATACAGATATTGGAATGGCTGATCCATCAGATTGAGATTCAGGATGCTCGCCTTAGTAATCTGAAAATTTGGCAGGGAGTGGGAAAGCATTGTCTCAATCGGCTTGATCCTATCCGCATCCTTAGACATGGACTTGAGCGCGGCGCGCTGGTATGTGGCATAATCGCCGTTTCGCTGCTCGACAAATTCGCCGCTTAAAGTTCCTGCGGAGTCCAACTTCAGTTTTGCAGTCCTTTCAACACCGTTCATCGACGTCGGCAGTTGTGGCAGTTTGATCAGCTCGCCGCCATCCGGAGTCACTAACAGGGCGTAGTTGGATTGCAAGGGGCCCCGCAACTGTCCGTACGGAGTCCATTCGTCAGTTGGATCAAAAATCAGCAGCCGCCCGAGTTTGGGATGTTCCAGAACGGCAATGAGCGAGGGGTCCTTCACATCTTCCGGCAAACGAACCGCTAAAATCTCGTGATCGAACCACCGTGTGGCGGGCGTCTCTGGCGTAATTATTCCTCGCGTTGTGTTCACTGAAAGATAGTACGACTCGACACCAATCTCTTTGAGCATCGAACTCATCAGCGTTGCTTTGTCCTTGCAATCGCCGTAGTGATGAACGAATATCTCGGCCGCCGGATGCGGCTGCCAGCCACCGATTCCCAGTTGAATCGCGACATACCGAATGTCTTTCTGGACAAACTGGGCGAGCACGCGCATCTTCGCCAGACTGGTGGAGGCCGACCCGGTTAGCGCGGTGACCTTTTGCTTGATTTCTGCGGAAGCGTCACGCCTGCCTTGCGCCAGACGATCTTCCCACCGGCCCATGTCATTCCAGTCCACAAATCCCTTGTTCTGCCCTCCGCCTTGAGGCAGCAGGGAAACGATCATCTGTCCTACAACTCCCGCGCGGGGAGGCATGCTGTATTCCGGCTTGATGGCCCCAACGTCGCTGAGCACCCATTGCCACTGGTTAGCTCCTCCGGAGGTCGGCGTTACCGCGGCGTGATTCAGCCACGCCGCTTTGTATTCCCACCCGGGAGGCAACTGCAGCGTATAGCGCGCTTCGCGGACCGGCACGTTCACTTCCTGAAATTCCCAAACATCCTGCAGCACGTAGGGGCGCACCTCCTGGTCGATCTCGTAACCAACGATGTTGCCTGGATCGGCTGCCGGAATCGTCAACAGCTTGGTTTTGAGGTCACTCATCAATTCCCCGTCCTGCACGCCGAACAGGGAGGTTTCTACCGCATCCTTGTCCTTGATCTCGTAGTCTTTGCCTTGAGCTGGAATGCACCAACCGTGAATGCTGTTGATCTTCGTCTCTGAATCGAAGTCGGCGCGCACTGTTCCGAATCTCTTGCCGTCAGGACGAAGAATTTTATAAACGCGGCGTCTCGTGTTCTTGATCTTGCCGTTTCCTTGAACGTTGAGAGTGTCTTCCGAATACAGCAGAACGGCATCGGTCTTTTCATCGTGGGCGGGGACAGGCGCATTGACAAGCGCGTGCATCCACTGTGGTGCGTCGCTGCAACGGGCCGGTTGTGACGCCGCCAGCATGCACATGGCCAGCGCCACAGCCGGCGGAAGCGCTCGCGCGGCCTTAATTCCCGGCAGCCGAACCGCCAGGACGCAATACAATCTGCTGTTCATCGCCGGTCCTCACTGTCTGATAAATGGCACGCAGATTAGGGTAATATTTTTGCTCAAGATTGATCAGGTCAACTTTCAGGCGCCGCTCGAGACGGAGTGTTCCCTTGTCGTTCTCGACTTTCAGTGTGTAGAGAATCAGCTTGGCGTCCGTGGTCTGTGGCTGCGGCACGGTGTCCACCTGCCACCCGAGTGGAAGCTCTATCCGCACGTCGTCTATCTTCTGCGACATGAAGTGAAAATAGAGAGGATGGACCCGCGTGGTGTGTTCGTAGGCGTGCTTTTCAGGTGCGCTGAACAAGCCCACTGGCAGGAGCGCGCGGCGTCCCGCTCCGGAAACCCAACCCGGCACTTTCAAATCAAATTCGGCAACCAAGGTCGGCGCTGAACTAGCCCAGTCCGGTTTGCTAATGAGTTCAACCTCGGTCACGACCGGGATGGCTTCCTTGACGTCATCTTCGAGGAACTTCTTGCGGTGGGCTTCGTCCTCATGGCGCTCGCCAATCCGGCGCCACAGGGCTTCGAGGCCGGAATAGGTTATTGTCAGCTTGCCCTCAAGAGAACCTTCGTTGGACAATTTCAAATCAGCTTTCCGCTCGATTTGCGAGACCGTACTCTCCGGAACGGGGGTGGTAACCCAAGTGCCGCCATCCTTGTCCAGTTTCAGTCCGCGGACTCCGGTCTCGCTCCACGGGAGAAGACCGAACGGAACAAAGGCGGTGCCCGGATCTAAATAGAGATCCTTCCCGTTGAGCTTGACAACCACGATGTTGGAGTTGAGATCGTCGGCCCTCATTATGTTTGCGCTGAAGAAGTGCGTGTCTCGCGTGGAGACCCTTACGGGCGATGCGTCGAAGCCCGCCGCGCGGGCCAGTCCCAGGTATAACCAGGGGATTTGATTGCCGTCTGCGTAGCCCCGTTTCCAGACATCCTCGACGTTATTGATCTCTTTTTCCTTCGCCCGCTTCTGCTCCTGCTCGGTCTTTTCCTGCTCGTAAGACGTATTGCGTACTCGTTGAACACGCGCGTAAATCTTTTGTAACTTGGTCTCGGGCGAGTCCGACGCCGAGACGATTTCCGCCACCGCCTGCTCCATGGCCTTGCGCTTTCCGACGAAGCTCTCCACGCCGTCGTTCAGCTTTTTTCCGCGTTTCTTCCAGAATTTCTCCGGATCTTTCTCATAGCCGTCATCGGAGTAGACAAAGTCCACTCTGAACTTCATGGTGTCCTCGGGAGGCATGTCGTCTTCGGCTTGGAAAGCGGGGATGTTTTGAGCTTCCAAGCGGATAGCGTCACCGGGTTTATTCGTTGGCGGCGCGGTTCCTTCGGGAAGTCCGTTGGGCCAACTCCATTGCAGCGCGAACTCTACATACGGTTTAAGGGAGTATTTCCCACGCTTGGTGAAGAGTTCCTCGCTCAACGTCCAATGAGAGTCGTAAATGCGATATTCCGGAAAGTCCGTGCTGTAGTGGTATTCAATGACGCTTCCCGGTTGCACGTCGGAAAGTGTGAACGTCTTGGCTAAATACTTGAAGCCTCGTGCCTTTACAATTTCTTTTTCGTAGATCTTGCCATCAAAGTTGACGATTGTTCCGTCCGGCCGGATGGTCCGGGCCTTGATGCTGTGGATACTCTCAACGTTCTTCATAAACGGAATTTCCACGTCCGCGTACTTGCGGCCCTCTTCCGTGAATATCTTCTCCCGGACGTAGTCGAACTCGTGAGGGGTCCGGCCTGCGCTGTCGTCCCGGTCAACCTGATGGTAGAGAATGATTGCTGGAGCCCCGGGGGCCTTTGGCTCGCTGGTCATTTTCAATTCTTCCTGGGAGATCGGCTGCCATTCGTCCCCGGCACTTACGGGCTGGGTGCGTCGCACGGCAGCCCCCACGAATAGCAGCAAAACGAGCACCAACAGGCGGCGATAGCTCACCATGGGCCTCCCATTTTGAATTGGCAGGAATGCGAAATTTCGAATAAATGCAGGAAGAGCGCCGGAGCCCGCACCTCGGAGAAATGACCGCTTTGCGGTCACCAGGGATATTGACGTATTCGCGGTTGACCGCGACGTGAGAGGGTCCCGTCCCATGGGCATTGTTGCTGACCTGGGCAACGTATACTGTCGGACGCTACAGGGATGCTCCGTGTCTGTCAATAGAGTTGGCAGAGCCCTTCCCCTTCGCCCGGCGAGGATTCTCTTCCCCACCCCGCCCACCTGCGGCATAATCCCCCCGCACAGGGGCAGCAACGGCATCCGATTCCGGCAAATGGGGAGGATTCAGTGAGCGAACAAACTGGAGTTCGCGAGCGGGCATGGAGTTCCACGGCACCCCCGGGTGAATTCCGCACCTACGTGCCGGCCGAAGAGAGCCCCAAGGAATTTACCATTCGCGCGGTGATCCTTGGCGCGCTCTTCGGACTGCTTTTCGGCGCGGTGACCGTCTACGTTGGCTTGCGCGCCGGGCTCACCGTTTCCGCTTCGATCCCCATTTCCGTGCTCTCCATCAGCATCCTTCGCGCCTTCGGCCGCTCCACCATCCTCGAAAACAACATCGTTCAGACGACGGGCTCGGCGGGTGAATCGCTCGCTGCGGGTGTCATGTTCACGATCCCGGCGCTGATCTTTCTCGGCTTCGGCTCCGAATTCACATTTTGGCGAATCTTTCCGCTGGCTCTTCTCGGCGGGTGGCTCGGCGTGCTCTTCATGGTGCCGCTGCGGCGGCAACTCATCGTCAAGGAACACGGCAACCTGGTATTTCCCGAAGGCACTGCCTGCGCTGACGTGCTGGTCGCGGGCGAACGCGGCGGCTCGTTCGCGGGCCGCGTTTTCTGGGGGCTCGGTCTCGGCGGCGTTTACACCTTCCTGATGAACACCGTTCAAGCGTGGACATCGCAGCCGGAAGGCCGGCCCAGTTGGTTCCCCGGAGCAAGTTTTCGAGCCGCAATCACCTCTGAATATCTGGGGGTCGGCTACATCATCGGCCCCCGCGTCTCCGGCATACTCTTCGCGGGCGGCATCATCTCGTGGTTGGTCATGATGCCCGCCATCAAGTTTTACGGGCAGCTTGCCGGCAACACGCCGATCTATCCCTCCACCATTCCCATTCCTCTCATGACGCCGGATGACATCTGGCGCAGTTACATCCGCCCGATGGGCGCGGGGGCCGTCGCCGCCGCTGGATTGATCACCTTGCTGCGTACTCTGCCCACCATCATTTCCGCACTGCGCGCTGGCTTGAAAGACGTGCGTGCCGAGGGCGCGGGCCAATCGACAGCTTCCAGCCGCATCGACCGAGACGTCCCGATGCGCTGGGTCATCTTGGGCTCGATCCTCATCATCGTCATGATGTGGGTGTTGCTGACGTTTCATCCCATGCAAGGAGCCAGCACCTATTGGTATCAAAACCTGTTCGCCGCATTTTTCGTTGTCGTGTTCGGTTTTCTTTTCGTTACTGTGGCGGGGCGCATCAGTGGCCTGCTCGGCAATTCTTCAAATCCCATCAGCGGCATGAGCATCGCAACTCTGATGGCCACCTGCGCGATTTTCTTCCTCGCCGGATGGACGTCGGCAAATTATGCCGTGCTCGCGCTCATGATTGGCGGCGTGGTTTGCATCGCCGCCGCCATCGCCGGCGCCACCTCGCAGGATTTGAAAACCGGCTACCTCGTCGGCGCGACGCCTTTCTGGCAGCAGATGGGGCTTCTTGTTGGCGTCACCGTCTCCACCGTGGCCATCGGCGCGACCCTGAATCTGATGAACAAAGGCCTGGAGAAGTACATCCCCACGCCAATTCCCGTCAGCATCCAGGCTTTGCCCAGCGGCGTGAAAATCGAGCGCGATTCGTTCACCTACCAAAACAAGAGCTACGTGCTGATCAATTCTCTGGGCTCGCATGAAATTCCCGACGGTGAATATCTCTACGACGCGGGCACCCGGCAAATCGAATTTCAATGGGCGCAGGGTATCGGCAGCGATAAAGCTCCGGCGCCGCAAGCGCGACTGATGGCTACGGTCATCAATGGCATTCTCAATCAACGCTTACCCTGGCGTCTGGTGCTCATGGGCGTCGCCTTGGTGATTGCAGTGGAAATCCTCGGCGTGCGCTCGCTGGCCTTTGCCACCGGCTCCTATCTTTCCATCGCCACCACCGGTGCCATGTTTGCCGGCGGGATCGTTCGCATGCTGGTCGAAGCAACCACCAAGAAGAAGGACGAAAGCGAAGCCAGCCCTGGCGCCCTCTATTCCAGCGGCCTGATCGCCGCCGGAGGCGTCTTCGGGCTGCTCGGCATCATCATCAATCTTCTGCAAGATCCGGAGATCTCCAATCGCGTGCCGCATTGGGTCACCTCTCTGCTGCACCTTCCCTGGTCCGACAAGCTTTTCGCCTTGGGCCCCAAATATTGGCCGTCACTTGCTGCGAGAGTCGATAACCTGCCGCCAGCCTCGGCGCAGTCCCTCCTCGGGATTTTCATGTTCGCGCTTCTCGCGGCCTCGCTCTTCTATTTCGCGCGCAAAAAGCTGAATTAACCGATCACGAAACCTGCTTTGACGCCCGCGATTCGCCGCCGTACACTGCATCTATGGGGACTAGGATTGGGCGGCGTTACAACTTTGACTGGCGCAGTTTCATTACCCCAGGCGTAAAACTCCTGGTATTGGTCTGCTCCGGCGTTTTCCTTTTGCAGACGCTTCTGAGCCTGCTCGCTCCTCCCTGGGCGACCATTTGGCTCCTCAAATGGTTTGCACTGATCCCCGAGGCCGTAACGCACCACATCCCTCCGCGCATTTGGCAGCCCTTTACTTACATTTTTCTGCACGGCGGCCTTTTCCACTTGCTGATCAACATGCTCATGCTCTGGATGTTTGGCCGGGAGCTGGAACTTGTATGGGGGAAACGTCGTTTTCTGAATTATTTCTGCATCTGCGGGGTGGGCGCGGGTCTCATCGAACTTCTTGTCAAAACTATTCCAGTTTTCTTCGGAAGCCTGCCTTCGGTAACTCCCACCATTGGTGCCTCAGGCGCTATTTTCGGCATTCTCATGGCCAACGCAGTGCTCTTCCCCGACCGCCGCATCTGGCTGATCCCCCTTCCAATCACCATCCCGATGCGTCCTTACGTTGCGGTGATGGGTGCTATCGAATTCTTCTCCACGCTAGGTTCCGGCGGAGACAACGTCAGTCACGTCTGCCATCTCGGCGGCATGCTTGTTGGCTATCTCTATCTTCGCCGCGGTTCGTTCCTATATAACGTCCGCAACACGGTCACTGACTGGCAGCACAAACGCAACCGCAAGCGCTTCGAGGTCTACATCAATAAGCACAAGAAGGAGCCGCCCTCCCGGCCCGACAACTGGGTCAACTAAGCGCTGTGAAATCCCACCTTCTGCATCGCCGATTGCGCTTCGGGATTCTTCATAAATGTATTCCACACGAAAGCGGTGCGATGATTTTCGGCCATGAGCATGGTGATGCCGAGGTCGATACCCAGGACATCCGCGTCATACCATCCGGTGAGCGGATTAAAGGCGTCCACAAAACTGTATTTCACCCATGCCTTTTCCCGGTAGCGCCCGCGCAGATTCCGCAAGACGCTCATGCAATCCTCAAAAAGAAAGGGAAGAGAACCGCCCGTCGCGCAGGGCACGATGCTTCCATCGATGGGCCCCTGCGGCGGCGGTCCGCCCCACGCGGTGTAGCCCCCCACGTAGTCCGACGCGCTGATCCCCCAGAGATTTTCGCTATAGTCGGGAAATTTATCGCGAAGCGACAAGCAAAAGAGTTTGTGAGCCTTCGTGGCCTTCACGGAATTTTCGAAATAATCCGTGTAGGCGTCGCGTTTCTTCCTGAAATCGTACCAGGCCTGCGAATACTGGTGCGTGAAAATCGGATCGTTGCCGGAAATGTATTCGATTCCCTGGTATTGAATCTTCGGGCGGGTCCAGGCATCCCATGAGCTCGCCGGCAAAGGGTGCGTCGGCGAACCGATCGCCAGCAGATAAATCATCATCAATTCGCAGTAGTGTTCCCAGCGTGCGTTCAAGAATCCAGACTCCGGTGTCCAACCCATGGAAAGCGTCGAGCCGCCATTCAGCATCCAGGGCCAGTCGACCCGCTCGTAGATTTTCGTCGCCAGATCTTTGATTTCCTGATCGGCAAAGTATTGCCGGGCCGTGAGGACGCCACAAAGCAAAAGGGAAGTATCAATGGAAGAGAGCTCACACTTTTCCCAGCGTTGCCCGGTTTCCATGTGAACAAAGTGAAAGAAGAATCCGCGCTCGTTCGGCAAATCGTTGGCCAGGAATCGCAGCGTCTTGCGCGCGCGTTCCAGAATCTCGGCAGATTTGCCATAGCCGCGCTGGTCGCCGATGCACAGTCCGGCCAAGCCAAATCCCGTGGCGGCGATACTCGACATCATTCGCGAATCGTTGCCATTTGCTAGCGCGCGATCCTTCACCTGTCCGGTTTTTTGGCTTGCTTCGTCCCAGAAGAAATGGAAAGTCGCACGCCCAATTTCGTCCAGGAGTTGCTCGTCCGTTCCTTCATAGGGCGCGCCAGCCGGCTCCAGGAAGGATTGCAGCGCTCGCTTGCCACAACCAGCCAGCGCTGCGAGCGGTGAGGTGAGCAAACCGATTCCGCAAATCCTCAGGACTTCTCTTCGAGAAAGGGAGCGCTCGCCAATCATTAGGGGTCCTAGCCTATTTCGTGATTTGAAGTGTCGCCTCGGAGCCGTGACTCGAGTCCGGACTTACCCAGAGCGTGACACGCGCGGGCTCGGCCGCGAACTTGTTTTGATCGTTCCAGAAAGCGAAAGCCTCTGGCCCGAGCGGAAACGTTACTTTCTTGGATTCACCGGGAGCGAGCGCAATGCGCTGGAAACCACTCAGCGCTTTGACCGGCAGCGCGACGCTAGTTCCTTGTAACCGCAGGTAAAGTTGGACGGTTTCCTCTCCTGCTCGTGTTCCCGTGTTCGTAATCTCGGTGTTGACGCTCACCACTACCTGGGCGGATCGCTCGCTCGTTTGAAGTTGCTCATTCAGTGTCTTCGCACTCAGCTGGGTCCTCTCCAGCTTGAGATCCCCGTAGCGATAGCTGGTATAAGACAGCCCGTACCCGAACGGGAACTGCGGGCTGTTCTGCTCGTCGATGTAACGTGAGACGAATTTCTCGTCTCCATTCTTCGGGGGACGTGTTAAATCGATTTGGCCTGCAGGGCGTCCCGTACTCAGCGCCTCGTAATACAAAGGTTCTTGTCCGACGCTCCGTGGCCAGCTCACCACCAGCTTCCCGACTGGATTCGCCTCGCCAAAAAGGGTTCGCACGAGAGCGGGCCCGGCTTGCACGCCCGGAAACCACGCGGCCAGCACCGCGGGCACTCGTTCAAACGCCCACGGAAGTGTCAGCGGACGCCCACTGAACACCACCAGGACTACAGGCTTCCCGGTTGCGACGATTTGCTCCAGGAGTTGTTGTTGCCGTCCCGGCAGACCAAGATGCGCACGCGACGCCGCTTCACCCGTCATCTCTGGAGCGCTTTCTCCTAATGCAAGAATCACGACATCGGATTGTTCCGCAGCTTTAACAGCATCTGCAATTTGCTCAGCCGCTCCGCCGATGATCTCGGTCCCTTGTGCGTAACGAACGCGTTCTGCCCCAAGCTTTTGCGTAAGCGCAGACCGCAGAGTGATGACGTCTGCGGGCCGCCCTTGCCCGGACCAGCAACCCAGCATGTCTTGGGGATCGTCGGCGAGCGGGCCGATCAGCGCAATGGTTTTCGCGTCGGCCGAGAGCGGCAAGACCGGCGCTTCCCCCGGGAAGTTCGCATTCTTCAGCAGCACGAAGGATCTTTCGGCAGCTGTGCGTGCCAAGGCGAGACTTTCCGGCTGAACCATCGCCCCCGCTTCGCGCGTCTCGTCCGCATATGGATGTTCGAACAGACCCAGCCCGAATTTCACGCGCAGAACGCGCCGGACGGCCTCGTCCACGGCGGCCTCTGGAACCTCGCCGGAGCGCACCAGTTGCGCCAGATTTTCGTGGTAAAGACTGCTGGCCATATCCATATCAACGCCGCCGAGAAAGGCTTTGCGTGCGGCTGTCGCGCCATCATTGGCGATTCCGTGTGCGATGAGTTCGGCGACAGAGGTCCAGTCGCTATCGACCAGCCCCTGGAATCCCCACTCCTTGCGCAAAATCTGTTTCAGCGTGAAAGGATTCGCGGAGGTGGGTACGCCATTCAGCGAATTAAACGCGCTCATCAGCGTGGCAGCGCCCGCATCGACGGCGGCGCGAAATGGCGGCAAGTAGAATTGCCGCAAACTGTGTTCGGAAAGCTCCACTGCATTGTAATCACGGCCGCCTTCCGCAGCGCCGTAGCCAACATAGTGCTTCGGGCAGGCCGCGATACTGTCAGCCGCGTCCAGCCGCTCCCCCTGATAACCGCGCACATAGGCACGCGCCAGGGCCGCCCCAAGATAGGGGTCTTCACCAGATCCTTCGGCTATCCTTCCCCAGCGCGCATCTCTTGCGATATCCACCATCGGAGAAAATGTCCAGCGGATTCCGCTCGCGGAAGTTTCACGCGCCGCTATCCGCGCCGTTTGCTCCACCAATTCCGGATCCCAGCTGCAGGCGAGGCCCAACGGAATCGGAAACTCCGTTCGAAAGCCGTGAATCACGTCGAGGCCAAACAGAAGAGGAATGTGCAATCGGGATTGCTCTACGGCGATGCGTTGGAAGACATTTACTTCGCGCGCCGTAATAATGTTGAACAGCGCCCCGACCTCCCCCTTCCGGATCATGTCCTCATAATCCGTGCGCCCAGTGCCAGGACCTGTCGGCTGTCCGGCGGAGTATTGGACTAACTGCCCAACTTTTTCCTCGAGCGTCATTTTTCGAAGAAGCGCATCCACTTTTTTTTCAGAACTTGGGCCGGATAAGCTGCCACGGACATGCGTCTCCGGCGCGACGAAAGGAGAAGATTTCGTTTGCGCCAGCGTCGGTTGGCTTAACATCAGTGCGAGCGCCACAAATGAGGAACGATGCCACAACGAAGTCACGTTTGAAACACTCCCGTGTTTCGAATGGATCCTGGAACCAACCGCGTTCGGACGTCCCGAGCAGGCCAACAGCCAGCCCGATTTAGGCAAAGGTCACGTGCGCAAGGTCCAGATGCAGACGCAGACAAGCATCGAAAATCCGGAAGCTCCAGACGTGACGCCGACACTCAAAGGGAATTCGGGACGAACTTAGGGCTCCCCGTCCCGGCTTTGAAAATAGCATACTAAACCGATTTAGCGCATACTTCAAGGCCATAACGTACCGCATCATGAGGGTTTTCAAGCCGATTGTAGGGCTTGTCCCGCTGCGGTTCGATGTGCGAAACTACCGGACCAGACACCCCTATGGCGCGCTCCAAATCAGGCCCTGTCTCCCACGTGCGAAAACCAGCAAGGCAAAGCGTCAGTTTGAGGTCGCTCGCCGAACATTTGGGGCTTTCGCAGGCAGCCGTTTCTCTGGTCATCAACCGGTCTCCGGCTGCAAAATCCATTCCCCAACGCACCCAGGACTTGATTCGTCAAGCCGCCAGGGAACTGAATTACAGACCGAATCAGCTTGCAAGGTCACTTCGTCAGCAGCGAAGCTACACCATCGGCGTGGTGGTGCCGGAAATCAGCGAGGGATACGCGGCTCTGGTCATGTCGGGGATTGAGGATCATCTGCTCCAGGAGGGCTACTTCTACTTTGTCGTGAGCCACCGCCACCGCAGCGAGCTCATCGAGGAATATCCGCTCCTGCTGCAGCAGCGGGCAGTGGAAGGTCTGATAGCCGTCGATACCGCCTTTACTGAAGGAGTCCAGGTCCCGCTCGTAGCGGTCTCAGGCCACCGCGACGTGCCCGGTGTGACAAACATTGTTCTCAATCACTCCCGGGCCGCTTCGCTCGCGCTGGAGCACCTGACAAAGCTTGGACATCGCAAAATGGCCTTCATCAAGGGGCAGGAATTCAGCTCCGATACTGCCGTGCGCTGGGACTCCGTCCGGGAGGCGGCGGAAGCGCTTGGCATTCAGATCAAAGAATGCCTGGTTGTGCAACTTGAAGGCGAATCCTCTTCACCGGAGCTCGGATATCTGGTTACGAAAAAACTTCTCGCCACGGACGAATCCTTCTCCGGTCTCTTTGCGTTTAATGATATTTCCGCGATCGGAGCCGTCCAAGCGCTGCGGGAAGCCGGCCGCCGTGTTCCCGAGGACGTCTCCGTTGTGGGCTTCGACGATATTCAGAGTGCCGCTTTTCAAAACCCGGCGCTGACGACCGTTCGGCAGCCTTTGCGTGAAATGGGCGTAATCGCAGCAGAGACGCTGCTACAGCGCATCACCGCGCCACCGAATGCGCCTTATCCAAAAGAAATCATCGTTGAGCCGAGTTTGGTTGTGCGTGCAAGTACGACCACCGCTCCCGGCTCTTCCCGAGATGCCTAGCCGGTCCCGAAAAACTCCCCAGAGCCACCGCTCGAATAGAACGGATCTTTCGAGCAACATTCTAGGCAAGGCCCGCCTTTGTGAGAGGCAATTCCCGGATGCGCTTCCCGGTCGCAGCAAAAATCGCATTGCATAGCGCGGGCGCAAACGGCGGCAGCCCGGGCTCACCAATTCCCGCCGGTGGCGCATCACTCGGCACGATATAGACGTTTGTTTCCTTCGGGGCATTGTTCATCCGCGCCATCTGGAAGGTATCGAAATTGGACTGGTCAATCACGCCGTTGGTCGCCGTGATCTCTCCGTAGAAGGAAAGGCTCGTCCCCATTACGGCAGCCCCTTCAAACTGCTGCCGCGCCATCTCCGGATTCACGACCGTGCCGGCGTCCAGAGCCGTGTCCACTCGTTTGACTTGCACTTGCCCGGCGTCGTTGATTTGCACCTGCACCACTGTCGCCACGTACGTAAGAAAACTGCGGTGCATCGCGATCCCCATCCCGAATCCGTTGCCCTGTTTCTGCTTGCCCCAGCCTGCCTTTTCCGCCGCGAGGGTTAACACCCGCCGGAACCTGGCCGTATCAATCGGGTACTGATCGTAATTGCCGTCGTAATTCGGATAGTCTTTGCCGATCTCGCTTTTGGGAATAATCCGGCCCGGTCCCAGCAGCTGCAGCAGGTATTCGAGCGGATCTTTACCCGCGGCGTGGGCTAGTTCATCCGCAAACGAATGAATTCCGAACGCGTGATAAATGTTGGCCACCGACCGCAGCCAGCCGATCCGCACATGGGCCGTTGCAGGTCCGTTCTCGGCGCGCAGGTTCGCCACGGCGAAAGGAACATCCGTGAAGCCCAGCCCCAGTTCGTCGGGCGCGGAATAAGTTGTGCTCGCGTCGAACGTCGATCCAATCGGTGGAAACACGGTTCTCTGCAACCACGCCGTGGGTGTTCCATCCGCTCCCAGCGCCGCCTTCATGTACATGGCCGCCACGGAATGATAGACGTCGAACTTGATGTCGTCTTCCCTGCTCCAGACTACTTTCACGGGCTTTCCCGTTTTTTTCGAGAGCACCGCTGCTTCTACCGCAAAATCCGGAAACGACTTGCGCCCAAACGCACCGCCGAGCAGCGTCACGTTCACGGTCACATCTTCCTTCTTCAATCCTACGGCCTGCGCGATCGCATCGCGCGCACCCTGCGGATTCTGCGTCGCCGCCCATGCTTCCACTTTTCCGTCGCGATAAATCGCTAGCGCGGCTGGTGGCTCCATCGCCGCATGCGCCAGCAACGGCGCGTAGTATTCCGCCTCGACGATTTTTCCGCCTTTCGCGAAGGCCTCATCCACATTGCCGTTCTCGCGCACAACCTTCCCCGGCTTGCGTGCCGTTTCCTGTAGCTCCCGCTTGTAATCGTCCGAGTTCCAGGCAGCGTGCGGGCTCTTTTCCCAATCTATCTTCAGTTTCTTTTTGCCCTGCATCGCCGCCCAGGTGTTGTCCGCCAACACGGCCACGCCGCCGAGCGCCTGAAAGCCGATAGGTGGTTTGAAAGCGTCGATCGTTTCCGTCTGCTTCACGCC